>ODAI011263310.1_pt1 | contig 43515 bp, 29 predicted proteins | sample 1539321 | NCBI WGS metagenome assembly ODAI01 (sample SAMN02144231, study PRJEB22623) | gut metagenome | biome: sheep rumen | host: Ovis aries | place: New Zealand
TATGTGTCGTTGCCAAAGGATGAAGACCCTCTGGCAGTGACTTTGGAAACCGCCATCTCGCTCATCGAGGAGAAGCGTCAGCAAGAGCAAAAGCGCCACTTGAAGACTTTCGAGGAAGACCCGAAACTGGAAGTGCTCAACGGTCGCTACGGTCCTTACATCGTTTACGACGGCAAGAACTACCGTATGCCCAAAAACCTGCATGCAAAGGCAACGGAGTTGAGCTACGAGCAGTGCATGGAAATCGTGAAGAAATAAACAGAGAGACCGCTGCCGAGCCTCATGATAAGAATCATCATCATCGGATATATGGGTGCTGGAAAAACCACCGTCGGTAAGGCACTTGGCAAGGAACTTGGCGTTCCGTTCTACGATTTGGACTGGTATATCGAGAGCCGCATGCGTAAGTCGGTGAAGCAGATTTTCGATGAACGCGGCGAAGAAGGGTTCCGAAAGATAGAACACAACATGCTTCATGAGGTGGCCGAGTTCGAGAACATCATCATCAGTTGCGGTGGCGGCACTCCGTGTTTCTTCGACAACATGGATTACATGAACCAGCAAGGCGAGACCATCTATCTGAAAGCCACGCCCGAAGTGCTCTATGGCCATCTCCGCATGGGGAAGGGCGTGCGGCCGCTACTGCTGAACAAGACACCCGAGGAGATGCAAGCCTTCATCCGCGAACAGTTGGCCTACCGCGAGCCGTTCTACGAGAAGGCCAAGCATGTGCTCGACGTGAATCTAATGGATGATTACAAGAAAATCAAGATTACAACAGAGAAAATTAAAGAACTATTAAATCTGTAAATTATGACTACAAGTATCCTCAGCTTTGCTATTGTCATTAACGAATTGATGGCTGCAAATGCAGGCTCTGTGATGAGTCCAGCCATTAATTTCGACAGTTGGATTGAGCTCTACAACCCCACAGAACAGATCATCGACCTCGGGGGTATGTACCTAAGTGACGACGCTGGCAACCTAATGCGTTGGCAGATGCCCTCCGACATTGGCACCATTCCTGCCAAAGGCTATAAAGTGATATGGCTCGGATCAAATGACATCAAACTCGGACAGAATTTAACTGATGTAGGAAAGTATCAGGCCCCCTTCAAACTTGACTGTGATGGTGGCAGTATATATCTGAGCGACCAGAGCGGGAATCTCATCACTAGTGAATACTACCCAGAAGCCATGAGCCGCACGTCTTGGGCTCGAAAGACCGACGGCGGTGACGAGTGGGGCTGGACTGCTGATGCAACGCCTGGTGCAAGTAACGCTACAGCAGTTTTTGCTGAGGAACGTTTAGCCGCACCCGCCGTCGACAAAGGTAGTCAACTTTTTCCTAGTTCCTTGAGCGTAAGTGTCGCCATTCCCGAAGGTGCTACTTTGCTGTACACGACAGATGGTAGCTTACCCAAGATTAATCCAAACTATGTAAAAAACGGCAATTGCGAGGGCACAGACGCGACCTGCTTCGGCAGTAAAGATAGCAATAATAGCACTATTGGGTATACTATTACACCTGAAGTAGGTGTCGACAACTCACGTGGAATCAAGGTCTATGCTGCGAAAAGAACTTCCAGCGCCCAGTTTTTCGTCTATACCCCCAACCACACATGGCAATCTGGCGAGAAATACCGCTTTCGCATGAAAGTGCGAGCTGACAGATCGGCAACTATCACAGCCTATGCTTACAAGACTCCTGGCAACAAGATTTCCATTATGAGGGACTATACTATGCTGAAAGGTAGTAGTTACACTGTGAACACAGAGTGGACAGAAATCAGTTATGAAGGCACGGTCACCTCAAATCAGTCTGGTAATTCTACGCTACAAACAATCGCTTTTAACTTAACTAACAACAATCGTAATTATGATATTAACTTCTATTTCGATGATATTTCGTGGGAAACTCTCTTAAGCTACGAGAGCGAGGACGGCCAATTCAATCTCACTGAAACCACCAACCTCACCTGCCGCCTTTTTCAGGATGGTTTCTTGCCTAGCGTACCTGTTACACGCAGTTATATTAAGAACAGCAACAACTATACACTACCTATCATCTCGATAGTCGGTGATACAAAGTACTTCACTGACTCAAAGATTGGTTTCGATTGTGATGGTGACGGCTCAAATGGTATAACTGGTAATGGTCAAAACTCACCCAAGAACTATAATCAAGACTGGGATCGTCCTGTAAACTTCAGTTATCTGAGTCCCGAGGGTGAGATGCTCTTTAACCAAGACGTCAACATCAAGTCATCAGGCGGTTATACACGTACACAATCATACCGCTCTTTCAAACTGAAGGCTAACAAAGTGTTCGACGGACAAAACCGCTACGATTATATGTTCTTCCCCCAGAAGCCCTATATTCGCAGCAAAACACTACTTATCCGTAACGGTGGTAACGACATCTGGAGGCATAATGCACGCTTCATAGACCCAGCCTTGGAGACTATTATCCAACGTTCAGGTATTGATGTCGATGTCCAATCCTACGTGCCAGTGATAGAATATGTGAATGGTCAACTGCGCGGTGTCTTCAATCTGCGCGAGCCTAACAACGACGATTTTGCCTATGCTAACTGGGGTTATGACGACGAGGAACTCGATCATTTCGAAAACCTTGAGATGAAGAAAGGCGACGATGTTGCCATTAACCGTATCTTTGAACTAGCCAAAAATATTAATGCAAATGGTGCGTACGACGAGCTGAAAATGTTGCTCGACATCGACGAGTATACCAACTATATGGCTGCCACTCTTTTCCTCTATAACGACGATTGGCCCGACAACAACATCAAAGCCTATCGTAGTCGCAACAATGGCCGTTATCGCTTTGTCAGCTACGACCTCGACTACGCTTTCAAAGGATGTTGGGCAAATGCGGCGCAAAATCCGAGTTATGACAATCCCTTTACTAACTTCGAAAGATTCAAAGACGACAATGGTCCGAAGAGAAATAATCACCCTATAGTTTACAATAAAGAGTTTGTCAACCTCTTCCTCGACCTGCTCAATCACGATGGCTATCGCCGTAAGTTCATCGACACTTTCTGCCTAATGGGCGGCAGTGTATTTGAACCTACACGTGCCAACGCCATTGTCGACGAATTGTTGGCAAAGGTAAAACCGATGTGCGATTTGATGAAGCAACAAAACATCAACTCTGGGCACAATCCAGAATCTTCCGCCAACACCATCAAGAACAATCTGGCAGGACGTTCGCAGTTAATGGCTGGTTACATGAAAGAATTCTCTTACCTGCAACTCAGTGACATCAATGCCCAGAATGTCACGCTGGATGCGGATACAGAGGGAGCTCGTCTGTTTATCAACGACATCAATGTACCTTATGCAGACTTCGACGGTCACCTTTTTGCCCCTGTTACGCTCCGTGCCGAGGCACCTGCCGGCTATAGCTTTGCAGGTTGGAAACAGGGAGAAACCATTGTGAGCAACAATATCGAGATGAACCTACCAACTGATGAAACTGTCAGCCTTACTGCTACCTTCACCCGTCTCGAAGATAACAATCTGCCACCTGTCCGCATCAACGAAGTAAGTGCAGCCAATGGCATCTACGTCAACGAATACTTCAAGCGCAACGACTGGATTGAATTGTATAACACTACTTCAATTCCCATCGACGTTCAAGGAATGTATCTCTCTGACAATCCAGACAATCCACATAAATACCAAATCTCTGCAGCAACTAATGCCACACAGAGTACCATTATCCCAGCATATGGTTATCTTGTGGTCTGGTGTGACAAACTTAGTCCGCTGTCACAACTTCACTCTTCATTCAAACTGGCTGCTGAAGGCGGCGACGTGCTGCTCACTGCCTGTGACGACTCTTGGAGTGACCGTCTCATGTATGATGAACACAAGAGTGATGAGACCGTGGGACGCTATCCTGACGGTGGAGATTTGGTCTACATTATGAATATGCCTACCATAGGAAAGACCAACATGATAAGCAATTATGTCACCAACGTAGACCAAATCATACCTGGCGACGTGAACGGAGACGGCAATGTGGACATTATTGATGTAACTTGCATCACCAGCTACATTCTCGGAAATACGCCTAACCCGTTCTATGAGAAGGCGGCCGACTTGAACAACGACAATGAAATCAACATCATCGATGTGACAGCTGTAACTGCAATCATCTTATCCTCAAATTAAAGAATCTGCCCTTATGAAGAAATGGACCATTGAAGATTCGAAGGAGCTCTATAACATCAACGGATGGGGCACTTCCTATTTTGGCGTCAACCCCAAAGGCGACATCTATGTGACTCCCTGCAAGGACAATACGCAGATTGACCTCCGCGAAGTGATGGACGAACTGGCCTTGCGCGATGTGACTCCACCCGTGTTGCTTCGCTTTCCCGACATTCTTGACAACCGCATCGAAAAGACGTGGAGCTGCTTCAAGAAGGCGGCCGAGAATTACGACTACAAAGGCGAGAACTACGTGGTCTATCCCATTAAGGTGAACCAGATGCAGCCTGTTGTTGAGGAAATCATCTCCCACGGCCGCAAGTTCAATCTGGGGCTCGAGGCCGGCTCGAAGCCCGAGTTACATGCCGTGATTGCCGTGCAATGCCAGAGCGACTCCATTATCATCTGCAATGGCTACAAGGACGACAACTACATCGAGTTGGCACTGCTGGCCCAGAAGATGGGCAAACGCATCTTCATTGTTGTTGAGAAACTCAACGAACTCGACATCATTGCCCGAAAGGCAAAGAAACTGAACGTCAGGCCAAACATCGGAATCCGCATCAAGTTGGCCAGCAGCGGTAGCGGAAAGTGGGAAGAGAGCGGTGGCGACGCCTCTAAATTCGGGCTCACCAGCGCCGAGTTGCTCGACGCCCTCGAGTTGCTCGACAAGAAGAACATGCGCGACTGCTTGCGTTTGATTCATTTCCATATCGGTTCGCAAATCACCAAGATACGCCGCATACAGACCGCCCTTCGCGAGGCTTCGCAGTTCTATATCCAATTGCACAAGATGGGCTACAACGTTGACTTTGTGGATTGTGGAGGCGGACTTGGCGTTGACTACGATGGCACCCGTTCACCCACAAGCGAAAGTTCGGTGAACTACTCCATCCAGGAGTACGTCAACGACTGTCTCTACGCTTTCATCGATGCCGCCAACAAGAACAACCTGCCCCATCCCAACATCATCACCGAGAGTGGACGCTCGCTCGCTGCCCACCATTCGGTGCTGGTCATCGACGTGCTCGAAACAGCATCCTTGCCCGAGATGCCTGAAGAGTTTGAGCCCGACGAGAGCAGCCACCAGCTGGTGCGCGACCTCTATGACATCTGGGACAACCTCTCGCCGCGCAACGTGCTCGAAGACTGGCACGATGCCGAGCAGATTCGCGAAGAGGTGCTCAACCTCTTTGCCTTGGGAATGGTCGACCTGAAGACCCGTGCCGAAATCGAGGCCATGTATTGGAGCGTGTGCCACGAAATCAACGCGCTGGCCAAGAACTTGAAACACATTCCCGAGGAACTGATGAACATTGACAAACTGTTGGCTGACAAGTATTTCTGCAACTTCTCGCTCTTCCAGAGCCTGCCCGACCTGTGGGCCATCGACCAGATGTTCCCCATCGTGCCCCTACAGCGCCTTGACGAGCGACCCACACGCAATGCCACCCTGCAAGACATCACTTGCGACTCTGACGGCAAAATCGTTAACTTTGTCACCAACCGCCACAACTCCCACTCGCTGCCCGTCCACGCTTTGCGCTCGGGCGAACGCTATTATCTGGGCGTCTTCCTCGTGGGAGCCTATCAGGAGATTCTCGGCGACCTCCACAATCTCTTTGGAGACACCAATGCCGTGCATGTCTCGGTGAAAGACGACTCCTATCACATCGACCAAATCATCGATGGCGAGACCGTTGCCGAAGTGCTCGACTACGTGCAATACCAGCCCAAGAAATTGGTGCGCCAGCTGGAAGTGTGGGTGTCCAAGAGCGTCAAGCAAGGCAAAATCTCGCTCGAAGAGGGCAAGGAGTTCCTCAGCAACTATCGCTCCGGACTCTACGGATACACCTATCTGGAGTAAAACAGACCCTCCGACATCCATACCCCATCCATCAGAAAACCATCAACCCGCACATCAAAATGAAGAAAGAGTCATTGACCATCGTGAAAGTCGGCGGCGCCGTTGTTGAAGACGAGGTGCAGCTCGCCCAGTTGCTGAAAGATTTTTCCGCCATCCCAGGCCGCAAGGTGCTGGTGCATGGAGGCGGGCGCAGGGCTACGCGAGTGGCTGAGAAACTGGGCATTGAGACGCAGATGGTGAACGGGCGCCGCATAACCGATGCCTCCATGCTCGAAGTGGTCACAATGGTCTACGGTGGATTGGTGAACAAAAACCTCGTGGCGCGGCTGCAAGCATGCGGCGTGAATGCCTTGGGCTTGACAGGAGCCGACATCGACGTCATCCGCTCCCACAAGCGTCCGCCCGTCACACTCCCTTCCATTCAAGGCTCCCTCCCTACGGGGGAGGGCGGGGGGAGAGGCCTCGTTGACTATGGTTTCGTGGGCGATGTCGACCGTGCCGACGGTCAGATGCTCCATACCCTCATCGAGGCAGGCATCACGCCCGTTATGGCGCCGCTCACGCACGATGGCGAGGGGCACATCCTCAACACCAATGCAGACACGATAGCCTCGGAAACGGCCAAGGCTCTGGCTCCTTTCTACGATGTCACGCTCATCTTCTCGTTTGAGAAGCGTGGCGTGCTTGCTCGTCCCGACGACGACGATAGCGTGATTCCCGTCATCACGCGCCCGCTCTTTCAGCAGTATGTCGCCGATGGCACTATCTCGGGAGGCATGATTCCCAAAATCGAGAATGCCCTGGCAGCCGTTGATGCCGGCGTTGCCCGCGTAGTCATCACCCTCGCCACAGCCATCGACGGCAATAGCGGAACCGTCATCCGCCTAAGTTAGGAAGTGGGGGCTGAATGCTTCACAGGTTGAACCGATATCCCACGGTGATGCTGAAGCATCGGTTGTCCATCAAGTTGTCAGGTTGCGCACGCACAATCTTCACAAGATTGAAATGAAAACGCGCGTCTACCATGAAATGCCTGTATTCATAGGAAAGACCTATCGGAATGGCGCAATAAAAGCGGTGATACGCATCAATCATGTCCTTGCTCCCCTTCTCGTTGAATTCCTGAACGTCACCATACAATCCGTTGGGCGATGGTTCGGGAGCTTTGCTGCCATCAGGGTAATACATCGTACCATAATCACCTGGGGGCACAGTCGTCACTCCGCGCCATTTTCCCCAATAGCCATACTCAGGTCCTTTATCCCGAGCCGCCAACAAATAGCCCACCTCGGCGCCAGTCTTCAGCGTAAACCCTTTACCTACATGGAAGTTCAACATCAAGGGAACTTTCAGGTAGTGCAGTTGGTGGCTTTTAATACGCCAACTGATGTCTTTGTCAAAGTCCTTATAGTTCCACACCTCATTGGTGTTGCAGCCTTGCTGGGAATAAACCACACCCAGCGATACGCCCAGCTGCGGGATAAAACGATACTCGGCATCCACGCCGCCGGTAAAGCCCAACCGCGTGGAATAGACGTCCAGACTTCCCTCGCCGCCAATGCTCGACAAATTGATACCCACCCGTGGTATGACCGAGAAACGTCCTTTTGCCTCTGCCTCGGATGCCGACAGGAACAGCCCTGCCATAACGAAAGTTAATACTGTTTTCTTCATTGCTAATAGTTTCTTAATTGCAAAATCAAACATGTTTCATTTACAACTGTACCTACCATGCACTTAATACATTCGTAACATCATTATACAACCTCTCGAAATCGGTGTCCAACTTCTTCTTCTTTATTAAACAGGGCAATTCCGATAATCTTGTGAGAACAGACTCACGGACAAACGCCTTACGCTCATCATCGCTCAATGAAAAGAACTCTTTTTCGATAATAAAAGAAAAACTTATAGCCTTTTCTTTCTTTCGATAGCCTTCCATCTTTTTCAAACGGTCTCTTTCAAAGTCGAATGGGGCTATAAAGAATTGCAATAGAATTAAATGTACATTTGTTCCATAGTCTTCATATATGATAGGCTTCAATACAGAGTCCAACCCACCTTCCGTCCATAAGATTTGGCGAAAAGAATCCCCCATTTCCATTGCCTCATTTTCTTGTTCTTGTGTGGCACCAGCCATTAACGATGGATATGATAAATAACATCCCAATAAACTTGTTTTTTCCATATTAATGCATGTTTTTATTTAAAGGTCCCTTATGTAATAAATTTTGCTGATATTCCCATTCATATGCAGTCCTACGATTAGGGAAAAGTTTCTTAATCATATACTTGTCTTTCATAAATTCCTTTGTATATCGAGTTTCTGGAACTATGCGTGAAGTGATTCCATTTTTTAGAAAAGTTCCATCATTTGAGTATAATTTATATCCCCATGTTTGAGCAGGATTTCTTAAGTCATTTCCATGATATCTTATAAAAGCATTTGTTGAAATAGACTTTTTCCAAGAAAACATATTAAGGACACTCTTCCCCCAAAATAGTAATTCAAATTCAGGGTAAACAGAAATTAAAGGGTTTTCAATCGGATATGTAGAGGAAAATAATGGTTCTGGCAGTGATGGCCATTTGCCGAGTATTTCCGTATCTTCTATGCATATATATATAGGAGTTCCATCATCAGACAGTTCCCAATATGGTTTGACATGATTAAACAAACCTATATTAAAACCTATCATAGCTCCCCCGAGACAATCACCTCCTAATAACCCAGAAGTAAGTGCACCAGTCCCCATTGTAGCACCGAGAATAGCCCAAGGGCCTCCTTCAATTTTATGAACCCAGGAACCCGCAAGAGAAGACAAAGATCCTGTAGTAAAACCTATTTCAAAATTCCCTCCTTCCAGATATGAAGTTACTCCTGACCATAATCCATGAGCTCCACTTCTAACGAGTTCCTTTCCCCAATTATTAAAAGAATGCCCCAACCAATTACCAACAGCAGAAGGTACAACTGTTGATATTAAAGCTGAAAGACCTCCTTTTAATGCGCCTAATCCAGTGTTTTTCCCTTGTTCACTAGCATGCCAAGCACCAATCATAGCACTATAGCCTATGAGAAAGAGGGAAATATCATCAATACCAAATAATTCCCCACTTGGATCCGTATACTTCAGCGGATTGTTCAGACAGTAGGAGTATCTGTTGAAGTTCTGCGAGTTCATTGGATCCTGCACGTAGTTGTCGGGCGAGAGGAAACGGGCTGTGATTGGGTCATAGAGTCGGGCGTTCATGTTGATGAGTCCGAACTCAGACAGCATCTCATGGCCGCAGTAGCCACGGCGGAAGCCGATGGTGTTCAGCGTGACGGTCTGCTTGCCCCAAGGGTCGTAGGTGGCCCTGAACACGGGTGTTCCGTCGGCGGCATAAATGTCTGTAACGCTGCCCAGCGGGTCGGTCAGCATGTAATAGATGCTCACGGTGCCATGCACGTCCACGGCCAGCACGTTGTGGCCCAGGTGGTAATAATAGGTGGGGAAATAGACGTTGGCCTGTCTCACAGTCTCTACGTCGCCAATGTAGCGGTATTCTGCCACGAGATTATTGTTGCCGTCCCGTATATCGCCGCTCCACCGCTCCCCATCGGGGCCATAGGTCAGTGTCAGCGTCTGGCCCAGGCCCCAGTCGTAGATGCTCGCAGGCTTGCCCAGTGCGTTATACTCCATGTCCTGCCAGCCAACGGGAGCCTGTGCACCAAGGTCATACACTTCCTTCATGGCATGGGGGTGTTGCCAGTAGTTGCCGTAGTTGTAGTCTCCCACGCCGTCCTTGTGCATAATATTGCCATTTACACCGTAGGACATGCCAACATTGGCATGCCCGCCCATGTCGGCATTCACCAACCGATCCATCTTATCGTATGTGAAAACATCAGTGTCGCCCACAGTCATGCCCGTCCGCGAGAGCAGGTTGCCCGTTGCAGGCGCATGTTGGAAGTACATCTCGTGCAGCACGGTGTTGCCGAGTTTCATTCCACGGTATAGGGGGAGCCCGTGGCTGTCGCAGCTTGTAATGTGAGTCAGCGTGCCGCCTAATAACGACTCCGCCTCCTGCCCGTCATTGTCCACGAATTGCCAAACGGTGTTGCCGTTCACCTTTATCCATGTGTCATAGCCGTAGGTGTCATAACCATATGTGACAGTCAGCCCTTCGGGATAGACAGTCTTCGACAAATGCCCCTGTGTATTGTATTCATATTGGAAGGGATATTGCTCGTTTCCCACGTGGCGCACCTCGCTCGTCACCTGTCCGTAGGCATTGTGTGTATAGTTCACGGATGTGCCGTTGCTGTTGGCCACTGCCGTGAGACGCAGAGCCTCGTTGCCCGTCGTGCCGTAGGTGTAGGTGGTGGTCACGTTACCCACAGTCTTCTCAGTAACACGCCCAAGTGCGTCATATTCAATGGCGGTTGTATTGTCCAAGGCATCGGTCTGCTCGGTCAGGCGTCCCAGCGCGTCGTACTCGTAAGTCGTCGTGCCAGAATCGGTGTCGGTCATCGCCGTGCGGTTGCCCACATCGTCATAGGTCATTGACAAGTTGACGTCGTGGTCAGTCCATGCACTCTTCAGTTGCCCGTCAGGGGTGTAAGTGTACACAACGGTTGTCGCGGGGTCGGTCTGCTGCGTCATGTTCCCACGCGCATCGTAGCGGTGCATATACACGCACGAGTCATTCACGGTGGCTGTCACCTGTCGGTTTGCATAAACATAATTAATGTGCCGTCCTGTGCTGTGTGTCTCAGCGGTCACACGGTCGCGGTTGTCGTAGGTGTAGTCCACATAGACCGTAACATTCCCGTTCTGCGATGTGGAGCACGACAGACGACCACGAGAGTCATAGTCCTTGCTGGCAGCGATGTCTATGCCACCTGCGCCGACACTCTCCGTCAACGTCTTGCGTCCCTTCGGGTCTGTCCATGTCTGTGTCCATGGCTGTCCGTCGGTTTGCTGAAGCAAGGAAATCAGTGTGCAGCCCTGCGAACTGTCATACCCCATCGAGCGGGTGTAGGTAGTGGTGACACCCAACGGCGATTCCTCCTCTATGAGGTTGCCGAATCCGTCGTAGGTATAGGTGGTAGTCAGGGGAGCCGATGGAATTGTCGTGTCGGTTTCTGTAAGCACGTTGCCCCATGTGTCGTAGGTGTAGGTTGTACTTGCCGAGGCAGGGGTGGTGTACGTGCTGGTCACGAAACGCCCTGTTGTGTCATAAGTGTAATATTTTGTTAGCGCGTCCACGCCATTGCCCGATGTGGTGGTGGAAAGAACATTGCCAAAGGCATCGTAGGTGGCGGTGGTGGTTAGGGCCAGTGACGAATGGGCATTCTCCACGGTTTCCACTGGTAGCCCCCTCGTGTCATAGGAAAATGTCTTCCGCCGGGTCTGCACGGGCTGCGATGCGGAGTTTCGTCGTTCTGTCTCCACAGTTTGGGGAAGCCATACCGTCCCTTTCTTTACATAGTCCGAGTAGGTTGTCTTGTCGTAGTTGTTGGATGAGCCGTAATAGGTGGTCTCGCTCAGAGGGTAACCTTCCCTATGATAGTTGTAGATTGTAGTAATAGTGTTGTCGTCGAAATCGGTAGCAATACGGCTGGCAGGCAACAGGGAATAGTTCCTATTGCCGCATTCCGTGGCTGTCATGGTTGTTTCCACCGTCGCCGTCCCATTGCCCAGCGTTGTTGTCACACGGCTGCGCAGGGGGACAAATCGTAAAGTATCCATCTCTACAGTCTCCGTGGTGGTCTCCGTTCCTGTCAGCAAGTTGCTGACAGAGATGGAGCGGAATCCCAGCAATCCCTTGCCCAATCGGTGAAGACGCAGTCCTGCATATTGGTAGGTTTGTTCCACCGCAGAGGCCACGCCGTTGTCGCTCTCCGTCTGCTTCACCACATGCAATGGAACTGTAAGATTCGTGACGGGGAATGAACTGCCGTTTTCTTGTGTGTAAACATCGGAATCGACCAGTGTACCATATTCTATGCGTGTCTCTTCTCCATAACCATCGGCCACAGATGTAACCTTTCCGCTCGATAACGAGCGTGAGGGGTTCAGGTAGAACCTAAGTGCTGTGGTCGTGCTTCCACCACTGTTTCCCGAGCAGTCGAAGCCCCAGTTCATCAGATCTTCCACACCATCACCATCGAAGTCGCCCAACGTGTAGCGGGCGCAAAGCGCATCGCTCGATTTGTTGGACTGCGCCCTGCGCCATTCCGTCAGGGTAGTGCCATTGGAGAGAAGCCATACGACATGGGTCTTTAAGAAATTGCTGCCATCATACATGGCCTTGATGACGATGGCATCGGACTTGCCGTCTTGGTCGATGTCGGTCACGATGCATCGGTATTTGTTGTCGTCATTGCTGGTGTTATTAGTCTGTAGATCAAGCGTAGCCGCCAGATTCTTCGTGAATGTGCAGTCGCCGTTTCCTAAAGCGTAATACCAGTTGCCTGATTCCGAAGGATTCATCAGCAGGTCGGCCACACCGTCACCGTTGAAGTCACCCATTTCCACATTCAGCATGTCGCCCACATTTGTGCCTGTGTATCGATATGGGTCAGTGTCGTTGAATGCCGAAGAGGTGTTCAATTTAGCTTGGTTCTTTATCACCTTGTAGCCATTGTTGTAGAGTATCAGCAAATCCTGAAAACCGTCGCTATCCATGTCGGCGAAGAACAGTTTCTTTGGGGCGGATGGCAATGAGATTTGTATTTCCGTCCAACCCATACCGCTTGTCGTTTTCGCCCCTTGAAGGATATGAAGCCAGTAGATTTTTCTATACTTTCCCGTTTCCAAGGCAGCAAAGTCTCCGTAACCGTCGTTGTTGAAGTCGCCCACACACATTAGGGGGATATTATCAGTATGTACGGATTCTGTGGATGTAATCACCATAGAATCTCGGGGTGACCTGTTAATGTCATATATTCTTGCCATTATCGCATCCCCAGACGGATCGCTGTCGCTATGAGCCATGATAATTTCATTCTTTCCGTCGCCATTCATGTCGATGAAGAACGGGCCACTGCGAACACTGTGGAAGAAACTGGCATACACTTCATTGACGTAAAAACGTATGGAATCGTCTGTATGTACCAAACCGTCTTCTCCAATGTATGTGTCGAACACATTCATGTATTTCGGATGAGTCCAACCGTTGGCGCTTTGCTCTTTCACGGCTACCACCTCGATGAGGTTCGGAATTCCGTCGCCAGTCACGTCAGCGGCATGGATACGGCGGTCTTCCTGTACTTCGAGCCAATAGCTGTCGCTTGTCAAATTGGCATTCATTGTGTGCACTTGCTCGTCGGGGGCGGGCAAAGGTTCCCATTCATACGTGACAGGTCCCAGTGTGTTGCCCCCGGCCTCGGCCTCGGTGATGCTTTGCAGGCGTGGGAACTTGACGGCAGTACCGTCGGAGGTGATGTCGTAGGTCAGCGTATAGGTACGGAACACGCTACTTGCAGTCTTGCTGACAATGGAACTGAGACGATAATTCATGCTCCCCGCTACGCCATCAATGCGGAAAGGCTGGGCGCAGGAACCCAGCGAGGTATAGGAGAACTCCACCGTGCTCAGTGTTGAGACTCCGCTGTTGGAGTTGGAACCGTAGCTGATGACCGACGGGTAAACATAGAGTTGGTTTTTCGTGTAGGAATACTCCATGTAGTTGCCTGATTGATCTTCCACTCTTGAGACATACCAAGCGTTAGTCTTTGTCTGACCGTCCTTTGTGTAGTCTTGGCGTGAGGCGGAGGTGTTGCCAAATTGGATGGTCAACCCTGTAGAAGTGTGCATCTCAAACCACAACCCCTGGCTGGTGGAGGTGTTTGATCCGCAGGTTATCACCTCTGTATAAGGGTCACCCTCGGGATGGTAGATACAACCGCTCTGTCCCATTGGGCCTGAAGTGTACACCAGCCGCACTCCATCGAGATAATAGGCGTCGCTACCGTCGTGCTTCAGTCCACGAGGATTTTCATCGTGGAAAACATCATGGGGGCCGCATGTGATGGACGATATGCCCGACACATTGCATCCCCATCCGGCGATGCCCATGCCAGACTGACTGTTATAGGCGATGGCAATCTGTGGAAGCATGTTGCCGTGACCTGGTGGTACGTCGATGGCAACACTATAAGAGGCACCGCCCATCGGTGTGACATTGAAAGTTCCCTGTGGAGATCCCGCCACTTCCTCTCCTTGTGTATGGTAGATAGGGAAAAACAAAAAAGTGGCAAGCAGGATGTATAGGATGTTTGTATGAGTCTTCATAGGTTTCATGGCTGCTGGTTATTCTTTAATGATTTTCCAGAATGTCTTCTCGTTGTTGATGCTGACTGCCATGATGTAGAACCCGTTCGCGAAAGTACTGAGGTCGAGGGTCGTCGTCTCTGAGGACATGTCCATCGTCAGCAGTTGGGTGCCACTGGGCGCATGAAGTGTGATGGTACAATTGTCGTCACTTGTCAATCCAAGAATGCTGACACGGAGCGGCCCCGATGTGGGATTAGGGCTGAATTGGACATTCCAACCGCGCATACGGCTACGCAAATTACCACCGTCTTGCTGCTGGCCAGACTGCCGGTTCTGTGTGCCAGAAAGCCTATGGATGCAGTTTCCTGCTGCGTCATATTGGTAGGTGATGCTAGTTTGGGCTTCTACTGTGGCACAGCTAATGGGTAAAAGTAGGAGCGTGCCAATTATTCTTACTATAGATGATTTCATAATACTTTATAAAATAAAAAACTATACTGATGTTGGTTTCCCCAACACTTGAGGCTCATCAAAGCAGAAGGATCTTAAGACTAAGTTTATAAAGAATCTTCACTTCAACACAAACTTGTGGCTGTCCTTCACGTAGATGCCACGTCACAATCGCCGATAAAGATTTATTCGTTTCTTACATCTTCGTTTTGTTATTCATAGCTTTCATCTGATTCCTTCAATTCATCTATTTCCTCTTTTAGTTCCTGGATGGAACGGATGACGAGAGGCACCATTTCGAGATAGTTCACGGAAAGATAACCGTCCGGGCCCTCCAATACCAAGTCTGGATATACCTTTTGAAGTTCATGTGCATCGACTCCGAAATGGCGTCGAGAAGTCATTTTCCGCTCTTCCTTTTTCAGGAAATCCAGTTCTTTTCGGAGTTCCTCAGCCCTCTCCGGGTCGACATCATCTGGTATTTTCCCCTCCAACCTGCCCTTCAGATTGTATTCCACAATATCCAAGTTCAGCAGGTTATCCAGCGTTGTCATCCCACTCCTCTTACTCTTGCTCAAGGAAACAATATTATCGCAGAGCCTACTATCCATGGTCGTGAACATGCTGTTTGCTGTCAAATTGTTAGAGACATATACATTCCCTTTGAAATAACCGGCATATACACCTTGAATATTGGTCGGCATAGAATAATAATAGTCATAGTTTGTGGCATAGATACCTGCACCTCCATAGAAACTAGAGTTGTTGTATTCATAGTCAGCAACCATACCACAAAGGCCATAGTTCGAAGTGCCAGCCTCTTTTCTAACTATGCCAATAACGCCAAAATAACTATCGTTGGTAAAACCATTGTTAGTATAAGCATTTCCACTTATTCCGATATTATTTTTGTTATCCGTATATGGAGTACTAGCTATTCCTATACTGGTATTATTAAATATTCCTTCGAAGGCACTATGATCATCTACCATCAGTATAGTCTCAAATCCCTCAGATTCAGCATCAATGGTAACGTTATCACTGTTAAAAACGAATTGTGATCTAGCTGTTGTCACCATGAACATAATAAAAGTTATAATATAAATGGTTCTTTTCATCTTTTTTTCTAGACTTTAATCATGTTTTATCATTTCATTATCTCAACACGTTACTCGTTACTACCATTGTATTCTTGAGGATTTCCGCCCAACCAGTTCTGAACTGTCCAGCCTTTGGCTTTGGCGGCCGCTACTTGCGATTTCGTGATGACATTTCTCTCCGAGCGGTGAGAGGTGTCTATGGCACAGAATGTTTCCGGGCACTCCGACGACATCGACGCGATGAGCGCATCCATCGCTTCGCCACTTATCTTATTTCTGTAGCAATAGATGGTTTTCAGTTTTTTGAGGCCCGTCAGGTCAAGCGATGTCAGTTGGTTCAAGGCAAGGTTGATTTCTTCGAGCTCCGTATTCTTCGTCAAATCGATGGTCTTCAGACTGTTTTCTCTGAGACATAGATATTGCAGTTTCGTATTGTTTGAAAGGTCGATGGCTTTCAGTCGCGACTCCTCAACATCCAGGCTGACAAGTTCTGTGTTCTTCGAGATGTCCAGCCCCTCCAAATTGTAGCATGAAATTGTCAGGCTTGTCAGATGGGTGAGATACTCGATGCCTTTCAGACTTTTAATGCCCAACCATGATACTTCCAAGCTGGTCACCTCTTCAATCTCCCGCTCCGTCAGCAAACCGTCGTTGGCCCAGCTGCAGTTCCTCGCCAGCCATTCGCGGAAACCTTCATCGGGGAAGTTCTCCTCGTCGATGGCGACAACAGAACCTGCAGGTGAGACTAATTCAATGGCTTCAATTTCCAGATAGTAGTTGTCACTATATTCGTTGCCTTTCGAGGGGTAACTCCATGTTGGATACAGTTTGCCGGAGAATTTCACGGGTTGCCCGTCTGCCAGATATTCCCCGGGCAGGGCTTTCAATGGATAATAAAAGATTCCATGTTGCTGCTCGTTCACTTCGTCGTCGATGATTATCCACCCCATCCACCTGTCATTATATATCGTTCCTGTTCTGTCTACAATAAGCTGGGAACCCATGCAGGGCTCGACCGCACACAGATACTCATTTCTGTTATCCTTCTGCCTCCTAAACCTGTCGATTCTGAAGGCAATCTTGTCGCCTACATCGAAAGAAAGGCTCGCAAGGTCAGAAGCCGCGAAATGGCAGAGATGAGAAGTGGAGGCAGGCGGACAACTACGGGCATAATGGCCAACATATTGCGGGTAATCGACGATTTTCACCACAACCTCATCATCACTTTTTACCGTTACCTCACCGATATAGGGGTCGGCGGGACCGTTCTTCCATGCATATCTAAACTCCTCGCTGTCATCGAAATCTTTGGTAAAGATGAAGTAGTCGTTGTCTGTATAGTACAACTTCAGCTGTTTTCCCTCCAGCTGGTAGGACTTGATGTCGCAGATGTGTTTTTCGAAGAATAGATTCTCCTTGCGAGAACCCAATACCGCAGTCGACCCTCCCTTCATCTCACCACCGAAACTCAATTCGTTTCCATTAAGAATCAACTCACCGACGAATATCTCGTTCACCATGGAATAGGCCATCGTATAGCCGTCTTCCTGGAAATCGATACTCATGTGCCGATGGCTCACAAAGTTGGTGTCCACCTCAAACCAAGTCCCCCCGTCGTTCCAACCCACCAGCCACCATTCGCCATATAAGGATTCCGTTACGTCGGGATTGTCAGGGGCTTGGGTGTTGTTAGACTCAGGGTTAATTGGACCGTTAGGGACAGAATTATTATCATTGTCACATGCTGTCATACCAACCAATGTCATCAGCAGTATCAACATTCCGATAACTGTTTTTACTTTCATCATACGTTCTTTTTTGATTAGGTTCGTGCTTTTGCAAAACTATAAAAAAATATCAATTATTGCAACTTTTTCTCTGTTTTCTTACAAGATTTGGCCGTTGTCAATAGTAACGAATGCTCCTACTGGTGCTTCAAAACCGTTTCGGGTTTCTATGATGCCACCATCTGTAATCCAGAGTCTTGCACCTGGTTTCAGGACAAGGTCAACATTCGATAGTTTCCCGCCCAGAATAATAAGTTCCCCGCGTGGTTCCACAATCATACGATAGTTATCCTGCAATTCGACATTTGCAGTACTACAGATATAGAGTTTACCCGTACCCGAAATACATATATTGCTATGTATTTGCTGATTAGTAGTTATTGGAAAACTCGATGGTATGACAAGCAAGCCATCCATTGTACCCTCCCCCGTATTCAATGAGTCTAACCAACAATCAAGACGTCTATGAATACTATCAACATGAACATTATTACCAGTCCACGACTTATCAAATCTCCCATACAAATAACAACCGTTATAATTACAATCTTCGGTTTCGCCCCATCTCAACTGGCCAATAGCCCTATGCGCTGCATTCAGTAATGGAGAACCAGAAGAACCATGCTTTACTATTCCATGACCATTTTCTGTCTCTTTCCAATATACCTTCCAATACGATGGAACGAAATGATACTGGTCGTAAGTGGAAGAATCAGGTTGATTTAGTACAGTCGCAATTTTCTTGACATCTCCCATCGGATGATGAATACAAACTCCTGGATTTCCACTTAAGCCGGATTTGTCCCAACCTAAATAATATGGTGTATAGTTGGAAAGGTTTGTAGGATCTTCGGTTAATTGGAGTAATGCAAAATCTGATTTATCTTCTGTTATTCCATAAGAATTTGCGATAACAGTCGCTCCATGAGTAGACTTACTAAGACTTGGCTCTACACCTGAATAATAACAACCCGGCTCTTCATACTCCCAATAAAATGTAAAAGTGTTAAGATTTGGTAGGTTTACTGCATCGTACTTTATGTCGTTATTTGCTATGGTGACACCAAGGCAATGGTCTGCTGTAAGCAGATAAGGCTTGTGGCTAAAGTCAGTTGTATTTATCAACGAACCAGTACACCACCTTTCTCCATTAACTACAATTAATGCAACAGACTTTTTCTCATATTGCCAGTCTTGACCTTCTTCGCAGTTAACATTAATGGTACAAGACCCCGATGCACCATAACCTGGTTCATTAATCCTGATATATCGATATCCATGAACCACATATTCTATGGAAATGATAGCATCTGTATTGATTTCTTTGGGTTGATAGTACTCCAACACAACGTCATCGCCATACACCAACCCTGTTGCAAACCCAGGATTGTTTTCCCTGTCACCCTTGTTGTTTCTGGAAGTGAAAGCCCCTATATTATGCTTTTTATCTTTTGAATAGACAAAGAACTTGCCGCCTTCAGGAATCCAGAACTTATCGTAACAGAAATTCACCGATAGTGCAGCAGGACAGACAACCTCCAATTGCCACAATTTGTCACCGTTTGGAAGTTGAAACCATGTGCCAGAATTGTTAAGGTCATAATTTACTTTGTGCGAATAGCCAAAACGGGGCGGCATGTCGTATTCTTCATCCTCCGCATCTTCTTTAGCTATCTTGGCCATGTCCAACTTGGGCGTGGTGATTACAGGTGTTAAACTTCTGGAAATGACAGTCAGTTCTGATTTTAGGTCAAAACTGATAGGCTTCTCGTTCGTGCTAAGTTGTGCCTTGACGTTTGCAAATAAACTTAGACAAGTAAGGAGCGTTATAGTCTTAATATTTTGCATAGAATACTTCCTTTCTTGTTATTTCGATATTATCATTCGCTTCGTGTCAATCTCCTGCCCATTGACAATCAGAGAATAGAGGAACATGCCCTCACCAAGTTCGTAGCCACCAATGGATACATTTTCCATTCCCGATGAAATGGGCAGTTTCTTCAGAAGTTTGCCTGTCATGTCAAAGATGCAAATAGAGGAATCTTGAGTATCCGCAGCCAGCTTAAAGCGTATGACAGTCTGCCTATTAAAGGGATTGGGACTGTTCTGATATAAAATGTTTTCGTTGACAGAGAATGTATTCATCCCTGTTGATAGCGCAGACTTACGGGCTTTTGACTTCATACTTTTCACTTCGTCCAGTTCCTGCTTCAAGGCTTGAATGGAACGGATGAGAAGAGGGACGATTTCAGAATAGTTCACAGAGAGATAGCCATCTTGGCCTTCCAATACCAAATCAGGATAAATCTTCTGCAATTCTTCAGCATCAATTCCAAAATGCCGTCTGGAAGTCATCTCCTTATCTTCTTTTTTCAGGAACTCAAATGAATTTCTAACTTTTTCAGCTTTCTCTGGAGCAACGTCTTTTGGCATCTCCTCGCTCAGCCTGCTCTTCATGTTGTATTCCACTACATTCATATTGAGTACGTTTTCCAGTGTTGCTTTACCGCTGTCATCCCTATCGCCCAACGATACGAGGTTATTGCTAAGTCTGCTGTCGGATGCCGTAAATATGCTGGGAGCAGTCAGAATATTTGTTACGTTTACAGGCCCGACAAAATAGCCTGCATACTCACCTTGAATATTGGTAGGAACACTAAAATAATAAGTGGAATTTGTACCATAAACACCAGCCCCACCAAAATGCTGACCAAGGGGGCCTATCATACCACTCACACCATAACTTCTGCCATGGTATTGTTTCAATCCTGCAATGCCTAATACGCCATAATTGGTATCATTGGTATATGTGGAATTTGTATCCACTGTCCCTAAAACCCCAATATTGGTACTGTCCATCACATTAGGAGCGCTGGCTATTCCTACGCTTGCTGCATAAGCGGGAGAAGTATTTCCAACGGTTAATGTTGTGTAAAGGCTGTTATATGTAGACATGATGCTAACTCTTCCATCATAGTAAGATTTTAACTGTGCGTTAATCACGAGTGCCATGAGAAGCATGGCAAGAATCAATATTTGCTTTTTCATATAAAATAGGTTATAAAATTATGATTACTATATCTTGAAATGCACCTCAAAGATTTTCAATCGCCAATGTTCCTTTTCTTCCTTTGGCCGTGCTTCTCAATACACGCTGGCCGACCCGTCGCTGTTGATTCCCTCAGCTGAAATCAGCAGCATCTCGCTGCGGGGCGTCGGCGTGAACGTCACTTCGGCGTGGCCATTCTTGTCGGTCGTCACGTTCGGGTTCCAATACAACGTGCGGCGATAGTCGAGGTGGTACACGATTCCCGGCATGATTTCCTCCTCGTAGGTCTTCGGCACGTTGAAGCCATTGAAATAGGTGCGGCGCACTCCTTTCTCACGACGCACGCCTTCGCGCACGTTCGTATAGACGTGAATGGTCACGCTGTTCATTCCCGAGAAGTCTACATCACGGAGGAATCTTTGTGGGGTGTCTTTGGAGAACGAGATGTAGACACGCTTCACCTCGTCGAGCAACGACGGAAAGTAGTAGGTCGTCTCGTCATTTATCTCTTCGTCACTGGGCGACTTCGCCAACCGGGCGGGGAACGACGTTCCGGCCACAAAATGGTTGTCCACCACCCAGAAGATGGGGCAGCGGTCGTAGCTGGGCCCTCCGTCAAAGAAGCGGTAGCTGGTGTTGCGATGGGCATAGGTGCCCGACAGGTTGTCGTTGCCCTCTATCTTGCTGTTCTTCTCTCTCAGGAACTGTATCAGCGACGGGATGGGCTTGCCTTGGTCGAGCAGCGTCTCCACCTCTTTCTCGCAGTCGTAGCGCAACGAGGCCGTTGCCCGCCCCAGGTCTTCACGTTCCCAGAAGGCGCTGGGCGACATCTTCCGCTTGGCCGTAACGTCCACCTGCTGCAGCGATATGCTGCCGTCCAGAATGGTGTAGTTGCCCTCGTGGTCTTTCTCTGCCCGGCGCACGGCCAGACGCGGCGTCTTGGCCTCTATCTGCTCTGTTTCCCCCTCGCCGATGTAGCGTGGGGTGGGGGCGAACATGCGGTTGATGCCCACCAGATAGTTCTCGAACTTTTGGTTCTTCGCCGTGATGAACATCAGTTCCCAATTGTTGTAGCAGTCGGGTACGGCGAAGGCGAAGTTGCCTTTTACGTCGGTGCGGGTCTGGCCCATCAGGCGGTCACCGTCATCGTTCTTCAGCGCCACCACCATGTCCACATTGTCCACCGTCTTCTTCCGTTTCTGAATATGGACCTTCCCGTCGATGTATAGCTTGTCTTCTATGCCGTGCTGCTTGTTGAAGTTGCTTTTGCCCTCCATCGTCTTGAAGTCGTATCGGCGCCATCCCTGCACCATCATCAGCAGGTCGGCAGCCGCGCGGTGCTCGATGTCGTTGGCCTCAAGATAGTATTCGGGGTTGCGGATGTAGCCCCGCAGGTCGCTCGTCAGCAGCAGCCATGTGGCGGCGTTGTGGTCCCATCCGCCTGTCTGTGTGTCGGCATCGGTGATGGCCATCGAGAAAGTGGTGTTGGGTCGCGCGTCAATCTCCATTTTCACCTGCCGTCCGCTGCGCATCAGCGTGTCCGTCGTCGTCACGCTGATGGGATGAACCGACTCACGGGGGTATACCCACAGCAGCCGGCTGGCCAAGATGCGCCCGTGCTCGTCAATCACGGTCAGCTGGTTCACACCGTCGTGCATCTCGGCGTACGCCTTCTTCAGTGTGACGGGCGAACCGCCCAGCGTGGTTTCCAGACAACTGTAGGTGTGGCCGCCGTTTGTCCAAGCCACGCCCACCTTCTGTCCCCGCAGGTCGGCCGAGGCGGCAATCCGCACGGAGACGGCGGCGCTGTCGGTGGCATTGGCCATCACGCTGCATCCCGATTTCTCGCTGGCGGGCAGTGGAAATGTGGCTCTCCCGGCTTCGCCCGCGTCCACATGCAGCGTCAGCGGTTCAGCCCCGCAGTCGAACTCCACCACGCCACGTCCCTCGCGCTGTGTCGCCGTTCGCGCCACTTCACGGTCGCCGGCCATCAGTCGGCAGGTGGCCTCCACGCTGCCGCCCTGCTTGTTGGTGATGGCGAAGGCCACGCGGTTGCGCAGTCCTTCCACCAAGTGGCCGCCCTCGGGATAGAAGCGTACATTCAGGCGCCGTGCCTTCTCCGTGTCTTCCTCGCGCGTGTCGGGACGGAAGCGTTTCTCCACGCCGTTCCCAATCTTCGGATGGTCATATTCCCCACGCTTCTGCACAGCGCTGAAAATGGGGATGACGCGGGAGAAGATGCCGTCGCCGCCCCAGTTCATCATATATCGTGTGTAGGCCCGCAGTTCGTAGAATCCGCTTGTCAGCAGTCCGGTCAGTTCGATGTCGCCGTGCGCCATGCCGTTCTCCACCTTCAGCTTTTGCGACTTCACCACCTCGCCGAAGGGGTCAAGCAGTTCCACGTAGAGAACGCGGCTGAGGCTGCCCAGCGAATCCTTGTCCGTGCGCACCATGTAGGCTTTCATCCACATCGTCTCACCCATGAAATAGCCCGTGTTGTCCAGATGCAGGTAGACTTTCTCTTGCGGGAACACGCGGTTAAAGCGGTTTGCCGTCTCTGCAAACCACTGGATGCTGTCCTTCACATCTGCAGCCCACGTCGTGGCGCACAGACAAAGCAGCATCGTTGTTAGCAAGTAAATTCTTTTCCTCATCTTTCTTTTCAAAGTCTTATGGTTTTATCGCAAAAGTAATAAACTTTATCCACAAAAGCAACACTTCCACTGTTTTATTTTTTTGTTAAATAACTTAAAGTTAAAAGCCATGGTGGATGAAATTGGATAATCGTAGATTTCTATAGTTATGTAATGATCTTTGTTTTAGAAACGAGTACTAATTCTTTGAGAAACCTTTATACCTAATATAGCTTATTTCCTATCTGTAGGGGAAATGTATAAGAGGTATAAAGGTTTAGTTTCTAAATCAATCTTTATTAATATTTACGAAGATTATGCTATGGTCAAAATATGTGTTGGTGATCCTGGTAAATAGAAATGCAATGTCATTAAACGGTCATTTGAATTTCGTTGATATGATTTTGTAGCAACTATTTCTTTATACATTTCTCTTTCTGCGTTTGTTCCATCGAAAATAGTATCACTTACTTCGCCAACATTACAAGTCACACAAAGACCACAAGGACCACTGAAATTCTTTGTAATTGAAAAATTAACTATTACATATGATCCTGCTGTTACAACTTCATAATCAACTTTGATATTTCCATAATCAATAGTATCATTAAAGTATGAAACTCTATCTTTTTCAGGCTCGTTAGAATTTTGATTGCTGGTATTTGGTTCAGAACTTGAATTGGAAGAAGGTGTAGTTGAAACATACATCAAAGAATACATATTGCTAAGATAAGAGTCGAAATCAAATCCTGCATTATTTTGACTTGAATGGACAAATCTAGTAATCAATCCAGAATAGTATAATTCTTCAGGGTACTCACCAGGTTCGTCAGTTTTTACGAATTCATTCTTACTAACATACCCCAAGGCTGTGACATTACCACCATTCCATGTTCCATCACAAAGTTGGCGAATAAAATCAAAAAATGAGGTAATAGGTTCATTTCCTGATGCCTGTGCCATCATGGCATGGCTCTCTGTGCTGCTCTGCAAACTTTGTTCTGAGACAGCATCTGATAATTCATACTTTTTGATTGTCATAATTTAATGTAAAATTTAAGTTAGTAATAAGGTTTATTATCGCAATTCGTAAACACTCAGATTATTTGCCATTCTTGCTTTCCTGCAAAAGGATTTGGATGCGTATTTGTTTTGGTGAAAACCTTTAGTTCCCAAATAGTCATGAACAAATGAAATGTCATCGGCATGCTCCTTGCAAAACGAATCATTCCATCCTAATATCAAACTGTGTTTCGTCATGTTTGTCAGATTTTCCAAAGCTTTTGTATGAAATGCTTTGGGAATATGAGGAAGAACGTCAATGCAAAGTGTTATATCAAAAGGCTCTTCTATATTCAAGTCGTTTGTAAGGTCAGCCACTTCACACGGACTGTCCCCTTTTGTCAGAAGTAGTTTTGAGAGTTTGGGGGTGTAAGGGTTTGCATCGAATCCTGTGAAACTGAGTCCCATCCTTCGTAAAGCTGCCACATAATGTCCCGCGCCACATCCAGCATCTATACCGTAGTTATAATCCATGTTTTTAGCATATTCGAATATTGCATTTGTCAGCAATGGTTCGTAATTGTATTTTGTAAAGCCACAGTAATTCCATCCTCCATTCGCGGTTGTTTCCAGTGGGATGTCTGGCATAACATATTGGTCGAGCAACCGGATTAGTTCTTCGCAATAGGGCTTTTCCATTTTTCGGGCAAAGAAACTTGTTGACTCTATTAACAAGTGGAAGTGTTCTGGTCCGAGATTGGCAGGGATGTTCCCGTTTTCAGGTTTCCACCGAATAAATCTTCGATTGTCGTTGATGATGAACTGCCGGGGGATGAGATTGCAAATAATCGTTGTGAAATAGGTCTCTTCAGGTGCAAATGTCATTCGCAAACGATTATAGAACCGTTTGTGTTTCTTGTGATACTCCATTAGTACTTGCACGGCAGCCCTATTGACAGAAAACCATTGCGAGCCACCATATAAATGGTCAAAAGGTCTGGGGACATTTCGTTTGATTCCAAGTTTCTTTTGCCACTTAATCACCCGTTGATGCCACAAGTTATCACGCATGCGTGATTTGTCGACGTGGTCATACAGATAATAATAATCAAAACGTTCGTAGGTGTTGTCTTGCCATTTTTTATGAGGTAGATGCACAAACGACAAGAATTGTACGGCACCGTTCTTTTGGAAAAAGTCGATGAACTCCTGAAAAGGCTTGATAGGATAATCTTGGCCACTGAGAACATGGAAACATTCTGCATGGCTATTCTCATAGGCATATCTTAGCAGGTGCATTTGTGCTTTCAATATACTAAAGCCTCCCCAGCGCACAGCATATTTTCTAGAGATATAGGCCACTTGGGGCATGCTGCTCAGTTTCGTCATATCTTCAGGCGAAACCGAGCATTTCTTATCGATATGCACAAAGACAAGACAATCACGCTCAAAATACTCAATCAAGTGTATCAATTGCGGAACGTCCTTGTGTGCCAATATCAAGATGGCATGCTTCATGTGGCTTAAATTATTTCTATTTTGTGAACATTCCAAAATAGATGGTATCTCCTATACTTATATATAAAGTATAGTCACCAACGGACAATTGTCCAACGGATAAGATAGCTGCTGTTCCACTTTCAATATAGATAGTGTCAGTAAGAACTACGGTGTCATTTTCATTTGTTATAGTTACAGGAATATATCCTAAATCTGAATCACAAATGAAAGATATAAAGTTTGTTCCTTCATCATACAATACCGTTGGTAGAATTTGATTGAGTGATGGGTCTTTCTGAGGAGGATGTTTTATTCCATCTCCAACATCGTTTAGTGTGATGGGAATTTCGTCACATGTAGCAGGCATTGCTACCATTAAAAATAATACAGTTGAAAATAAAAAATTCTTCATACTTTTCATATTAAATAAAAGGATTTGTTAGCAAAAATATGACAAAAGATAAATACTTGCAAGAAAAGATCGTCCCACCTTGTCCCATTCTTTTGAAAATGGGGCAAGATAGGACTCTGGTTGTTTTGAATGTTGCATTTATAAAAACTTTTGAAACATGGTTTAAAAATATAGAGATTATTTCCAATCTCAATTCTTGCATTTTTTTGTTGAATGTTGTATCTTTGCAGAAAAAAGGATGAAAAACAAAGCAGGATTATTTGTAGTTTTACTATCGGGTTTGCTGTTTGTTTCTTGTAAACAACAAACTTCAGTTGAAAGACGAATAGTTAGCCTTGATTCTTTAGCCGATTACCGTCCTGATTCGGCTCTAACACAATTGCTCAACCTTGAAGATACGGTCCAAAAGCAACAGGAACATGTTCTTCGGCGATGGCAGTTGGCTTGCATTAAGGCTGAAGACAAGTCTGATGTACCATTTGTTTCGGATTCATTGATAAAGATAATAGTTCCTTATTTTGACAAACATGGATCAGAGGCAGAGCAGATTGAAGCCCATTATTATTGGGGGCGCACCTATTATGAATTGCATGATAGCCCGAGGGCAGTGGTTGGATTTAGGAAAGTGGTGGATTTGTCAAGGAAACATGGAAAAATAATTCCTAAGATAACAGCAAATGCCTGTTCCCAATTGTCTGATTTGTTTTGGAGACAATATGATTATGAGAATGCTCTGATTTTTGCGAAAAAGGGGAATGATCTGGCACGAGAGCATGGATTTGGTAATCCTGGCTATATTATGGATGTGGCTTCATGCTATGTGAGAATGAACTATCAAGATTCGGCCACACATTATTATAATAAAGCATTACAGGATATTATTACGAGTGATGGTGTGATATTGTATGGTGCAAGTGTGGCTGAAATAATGGCATTTTTTTCTTCTACACAGAATTTGGTAGAAGCAAGGAAATGTTGTATGTTGTTAGATGATTTGCAACCTATGAATAGGCCTAATAATTATGCTTTAGCAAAGGCATCTTTCTTTGAGGCATTTGGCCCTCAGGACTCTGCAATTTATTATAACCAGCAGCATTTGGAAATGGCGGATAACGTCTATGGCAAGAAGGATGCTTCGCGAGGTTTAATGTCGATTTATGGCGAGCGCAAGGAGTTTTCGAAGGCTTGGCATTATGCAAAGATTTACGCAGAAGCCGAAGACTCCATCCGCCAGATGTTGAAGGTGGAGCAGACGCAGAATGCGAATAACGAGTTCCAATACCAGCGAGACATGGAGGCGGAGGCTGAGAACGAGCGGCGGGCGGCACGTGCCGAGCGTTGGATGCTGCTGACGGTGGGAGGAAGTGTGGTGTTGCTATTGGGCGGCTTGCTGTTTTATGTGAACCACCGACGGCGGCTGACGGAGCAACTGTTGGAGAAGGAACAGTCGATTGCCCGGCTGCGCGATGAAATTGAGGCGGGGCGCAAACTGATGGAGGCACAGAGGGAGACGCTCGCAAGGCGCGAGGCTGAACGTGACTCGGCAGTGAAAATACTGCGCTCGGCCGAGGCCGACTGTCAACCCGACATTATGAAGCGGTTCGGGCAAGCTGCGAAAGGAAAAGCCTCCGTTGGTGGCAACGACTGGCTGCAACTGACGGCGGCTGTGGAAAACCAGTATCCAGGCTTTGCAGCAGCACTCATCGACCGCTGGCCAAACATCAAGCCCGACTGCCTGCGCATCTCCTACCTGACGAAGATGGGCATGGAGGCGGGCGATGTGATGCGCGTGATGGAGATGCCGAAAAGTTCGTTCTACAGGAAACTGAAACGGTTGCGCGAGGTGATGGTATAGATAGTCTTGAACGAGATGCCTGCCAAAATGTTGATGGCTAGCAGATTGGTTGGCCATTCCTTTTGTCAAGATAATTCTGAATTTTGACCTCTAAAAACGGGCCATTGTTTGAAGCGAACGGGATATTAGCCGAAAAAACGCAAAAAAATCGACATTTCCACAAGTGGTTGATAATCAAGACTATCCATTTTTCTTACATTTTTCAGCCAACCGAAACGATGCTTTTCAGTTGTCAGATGCCGCTTCTAAGGCTGTCAAGTGTAGCTTCAAAGGCACTCAGATGCGGCAAGTGAGGGCCTTAGAGATGATGCCTGACACCCTCAGAAGCCGCTTCTTACAATTCCTCTCTTCAAAAGTCGGGACGAAAGAACATGAAAATCGCTTCCCCCCCCCTATTTCACGCTGGAACGAACGATAAATCTGACAAGAATTTGTAATAGTATTTCGGAAAAATTAATGCTTGAATGGAGAATCGTTGCAATCATATATGCCCTATTTAAATATATAATGTGCGAAATTGAAATATTCAAAATATCAATTTGATAAAATACAAAAATTGAAAAATACAAAGATACAATTATCAATACTTGATAATATCAAAAAAGCAAAAGTTCAAAATATAAAAAGATAATAATTGTAATTATTGAAATAATAAAAAGGACAAAGAAAAAGAATTCCACAACAATCACATTGGGGGTAGAGATTAGAGCTTTATAAGTTTCTTGACTATTTTTGTCTGCCCGTCTTTCAGTTCCTCCAGAAACTCAAGAATACGTCTTGCTTGGGGAATGATGACCTTTTCGTAATAGTCTTGATTTAGTTCGTCGCCGATGGCCAACTCATTCGCTCTTTTCATTGCCTGGTTGAAATTGCCACCAAGCCAACTTAACTCCTGCTGATACTTCTTATAAAGGTCTGTCATTTCATTCAGGGCCTCTATTCGTTTAACAGTCCCAATGTCATTGAACTGTCTGACAGCATCACGTATCATGCTGCTCATCGTTTGATAGCCTGATGCTTTTCTTTTGAAAAGATCATGTTCGTCAGGTGTTAACCTTACCTTACATACAACCGTTCTATTATCCATATCATTATATAAAAATGTGAGTTGCGAGCATTTTCCCAGCTCTGCTGGCAAGTAAACTTTTGGGTCGGTGCTCCTGAAAGCAGTTTTGTGGCCACAAAAGTACAACTTGCTAAACAATCTCCAAACATATTACTTGTCACACATGCAAAGGTAATCAATCATTGTGAAACACTACCATTTTAGGTCAAGTTATTCTGTTAAATAATCCTTATTGCAAATATTGAAAATATTTAATTATCAATACTTTAAATAATATAAAGATGAAATGTTGAAAAGATTATCTTTTTATGTTTTGAATAATTGAAAAGATGAAAAAATACAATTTTCAAATTATTAAATATTCAATAATACAAAGATGCAAAATGACAAAGATAAACAAGACAAAACATATAAAAGACAACTATTAATTGTTTGAATAGTTCAAAAATGAAAATTTACAAATTATCAAACGAGTGCTACTCATCTCACGATCTGTAGCACCCTACCTGATACAAATAAAATCTCTTAGTATATATCTTATTGTTCAACAGGCTAAGACAATGGGGAAGGCAGCATGAAAAGTGGACTGCCCACCATAAATCCTTGATACTGAAACAATGAAAGAAGTGCATCATCTGGCTACTTCTTTTCCCTCCTGTTCAAAGTTTCATAAAGCTTTATTTATTCTCTATTTTATAAGCTTTATTTAAGGACACGATAATCACGTTAATAGACAGGCACTTAGGAATGGAACTTGCAAGGCTTTGCGCTGAACTTGCAAGGTTTTGCGCCACAAGTTACAAGGTTTTGCGCTGAACTTGCAAGGTTTTGCGCCACTTTTTGATATTTACCATACTTTATGCAATGTTACAAAAGTCAGACAAAAACAATCCCAAAACGGTCAGATTGATATAGGAACCATATTGATTTGTTAAAATCGTTAACAATCTGATAATTTGGCATGAAGCAAAAGAAAAACTAATTTTGCAGTGAACATACCGGGAACTAAGAGTAAGGGTATGTCAGGCAGAACCGGCACAGAGTGTCTGGATGGTACTGCTGCCTGAAATCAATAACCTTCCGTAGGGTACCACGGAACATCGATACGACTATGCCAAAGCTGAAAGAAGAAATATTCCAATTGATTGACTTGGCCAAGATCAACCATGAGAATGTAAGCTGGAGTAATGCCATCATTAATTCTCCAATCGCTTACAATCTCCTGGAGCGGAGAGCCATGTACTTTTTGACAGCGGAAGTGAAGCATAAGTTCACGGAGAAAGGACTTGGTGTGCCAGAGAATTGGAAAGAGCTGTATTTTTATTTGAAAGACAGTGATTTAGGTATCATAGGTGGTAAGAAGAACGTGCCTCGGACTTATGAGGTTCTTAGCAGTCTTGGCCAAAAGTTTGTACCCATCTCCAAAAAGCTGCCTGATGGCAGAACCATTGAAGGTAAAGCCCATTGGGTGGACACTTTCTTCTATAACAAACAGGAAGACCGCTATGAGGTGAGAATATCACCTGAGATAATGCCATTCCTTATCAACCTCACAAAGGATTTCACACCATTTGACATCGGAACAGCCATGAAACTGCGCTCCAAATACTCACAAAAGATGTACGAAGTATGCTGTAAGTATGGGGGAAGCTTCAGGTATTCGTCACCCATAGCCAAGTCACAAGGGCTTACTTTCAAGAAAAGGGTTGTCCCAATCTCTCTTGATGAATTCAGAAGGCTTTTCAACCTTGACGAGATAAAGGATGAAAGGACAGGCAAGATACAGAAATCCATGTCTTTCAAGAACTACAATTCCATCAAGTGCAACATCCTCGAACAGGCGCAGAAAGAGCTGTTTTGGATGTATGAAAACCATGCTTCAGAATTCTGGTTCGACTTCCAGCCTGGACCAAGGGCAGGCAGGGGAGGCAAGGTACAGTCCGTCATCATCTATATCTATTCGAAATCACATCCAAAGGCCGGTGAACAAAGGCCGTGGCAAAAAGGGGACATTCCACTTGATCCATACGAATCATCTGACAAGGAGAGGATAGAGAGGAAAACACCAGCACAGAAACTGCACTCAAATGCCTGGTATGGACTGGAGCATCAGGAGGTGATCGTGTTCAACATGCTATCACGCTATCTTACAAAGAAAGAAGTGAACTACTACATGTTGAAGATATATGAGCAGTCCAAGAGGTTCAAAGACAGCTATACACAAGTGATCCAGGTGCTTCAGGAAAAGGAGAATCAAAAGAAGTTCATGGAAGGCACTAAACAGTATAAACGAAATAATATCATGGACTATGTGCTTCTGAAGAACCTTAGAGACTATGGCTGGTCAATCCAGCCACCGTCAACGAGGAAGGAAAGAAAGAGAGGGCCAGACTTATTCGAAACATAGCAAAAATACGTAACATCTTGTCAGTAGAACGATGTTGGAACACCGATAGACACAGGGTTTTAACACATTTGTTAAAAAGATAGAATTGCAGTTGTGGGTGTATGTTTTTATCATGTTTTTGCCCATATTAGAAAGTAATGGTATCAGATAGAAAAAGACTGCAAGGCTCGATTTTCGACTGAAACCCAAATCGGTAATACCATGAAAAAACAGGAAATAGCAAAAATGAATGATTAAATACGGAAAACGGTTGATTTTAAAGTCTTTTTCGATTTTTTAAACTTTGAAAAATCACATTCAAAATTAACACTTTACGTGATAAGGCATCAATAATTCTTTGAATGCTCCCCAACATGCTCCCATGATGTTCCCTCAGAAAAACGAAAAGTTTGGGAACATAAGGCAAAGAAAAACGCTAACCCATTGAGGATTAGCGTTCTAAGTGTTCCTATTTTTGGGGAACCTGCGGAGAGAACAGGATTCGAACCTGCGAACCGGTTTTGCCGGTTACACGCTTTCCAGGCGTGCCTCTTCAACCACTCGAGCACCTCTCCATTGAAAAAGCGAATGCAAAGTTATCGCATTTATTTGAAAAAACACCAACTTGCGTGCGCAATTTAAGGTTCTTTAATGATTAAGTTGCGCCGATACCGAACACACGTTTCACGTTTTCATTTGTCTGCCGCGCCACTTCCTCTTGGTCCACACCATAGCTAACAGCCAGTTTTTCAAGTACACAAGCCACATAGGCGGGCTCGTTGCGCTTGCCACGATGGGGCACAGGAGCCATGTAGGGACTGTCGGTTTCGAGGACAATGCGTGAAAGGGGAACCACCGAAGGCAACACTTCGGGCAAGTGGCTCTTCTTGAAAGTCAACACACCGCCGATTCCTAAAACAAAGTTTTCGAACGAAAGCAGTTCACGGGCTTCAATCTCATTCCCCGTGAAACAATGAAACACACCGCCTGGCAACTGATTCTCGTATCGACGTAGAATCCTGACCATCTCGTTTTGTGCCTTCCGACAATGAATCATCAACGGCAAACGGGTTTCCACCGACCAACACACCTGTTCCTCAAAGGCTTCCATCTGCTCCTGCTCAAACTCCCGGCTCCAATAGAAATCCAATCCCACCTCGCCAATGGCAATAGGCGAAGGAGACGCTGAACCGGGAAAAAGATGTGGGCGAATGGCTGCCAACTGGTCGCGCCAATCCGCTTTCACTTCCTCGGGATGGAGACCATACATGGGATAGGCAAAACCAGGATATCGGTGGCAGACTTCTCCAACCGTCCCAACAGTCTTGAGGTCGATGGCGGGCAAGAATACTTTACAAACGCCTGCTTCGCGAGCTCTGGCAACAACGTCTTCAATGTCTTGCGTGAACTCCTCGCCATCAAGATGCGTATGGGTATCTATGAAATTCATGGGGAAATGCTGTCCGATTTAATTGTCAATAGTCGTGAGGCTCGTGTCGGCGGTAATAATACACCACGCCGAACTTCCTGCACTCTGCAAAACGCACCTCAGGAGGCTCGTTCTCGAAATGCTTTTCTATCTGATTCCACAATTCAAGCAAAATATCGTCCACCTCAGGACGTATGGCTTGCAGGTCGGCAACAACCTTTTGCGTGCGTTGTTGCAACCGTCGCTGCTGTTCAAACGCCTCACGGAAGATGTCAAGATGGGTGGAAACCATTCCGATTGAAGGATTATAGATGGGGCGCCCGCCTTTCTTGATACGCTCTTTCTCTCCAGCGACAATCTTTTCGCCCCACTCCAACAGACGTTCAAGCGTCTTGATGTTAGGCACGGTGGTAGTGTCGGCCTCCAAACCGTAGAGTGGCAACAACTGTCGTTTGGTCTCCCCACGCTCTACTGACATGAGCAACACCTGCACGAAGTGGCTCACGTAGATGGTGGCGTTACGTTGAAGTCTCTCCAACTTGGCAGTGTGACGGATTTGCGCCTGAGAACTCACACGATACTGCTCATTGGCCGTCAGCAGACGGTCGTAAGCCGGTTGGGCACGATTCAACGTTTTCCAATCCAAGAATCTGTTCCTGACCACATAGACGTCGTTGTTATCAAGCAGCGTTTTCAGTGCCCGCAGACGTGCGGCATCGGTTTTGGGTAGTCGGCGATAAGGCATTTAGTTCTGACGGTTCATCATGTTAGCCACATATTTGCGCAATTCGCTCTTCCGCTCCTCAGGAACGTTGAGCTTATCCAGATATTTCCTGCTCTCGGCAAAATACTCCTCTATCTTTTGCAAAGCCAGTCGGTCGATGCCGATTTCATTATAGAGTCGGGTCACAGTGGCAATTTTCTCTTGGGCATCAAAGTCCTTCAACCCAATCCAGTTCAACAGTTCGGCCTGTTGTGCAGCATTTGCCCGGTTGCAAGCATTGATGAGCATGTAAGTTTTCTTATTCGATGTGATGTCGCCACCGATGGCTTTTCCAAACACCTTCGTGTCACCATACACATCCAGGAAATCGTCTTGTAACTGGAATGCGAGGCCCAACTGCTCAGCAAACTTATACAGGGTGTCAGCATCCTCAAGAGTTGCGTCGGCCAAGATGGCACCTATCTTCACGGCACACGCCAACAACACGCTTGTTTTCAAGCGAATCATCTCGATGTATTCTTCTTCGGTGACATCGGTGCGATTCTCGAAATCCATATCTAGCTGCTGGCCTTCGTCAATCTCCAATGCCGTTTCGGTGAAGGTACCTACGACATCGGCCAATTTGTCTGGACGGCAATGCGTCATTCGCTCAAAAGCCATCACAAACATGGTGTCGCCCGAAAGGATGGCCGTGTTGGCATTCCATTTCTGGTGGACAGTCTGCTGGCCGCGCCTCAATTCGGCATTGTCCATCAGGTCGTCGTGCAACAAAGTGAAGTTATGGAATGTCTCCAACCCACACGCCACAGGAAGGATGCTGTCCACATCGTCGGCATACAAGTTGTAGGCAAGCATCATAAGCACAGGCCTTATTCGTTTTCCTCCCAACGAAAGCACATAACGGATGGGCGCATAGAGCGACTCAGGGCGACGGTCGTAGGGCAGGTTGTCAATGTAATGATTGACTTTTGCAAGGATTTCTTCTGATGTAAACATGCTTTATAGTATATTTATAGTTTAAAGACAATAGGAATGGCGAACATCGTGCGACAAGGTTTTCCCATCTGCAAGCCAGGTTTCCAGTTGGGCATCATCCTAACCACACGCATCGCTTCGCGGTCGAGTGTCGGGTCAACAGGTTTCACAACCTTCGCGTCGGCAATGGTGCCATCCTTGTTCACGATGAACGAGACGACCACCCGCCCTTGCACTTTACGGTTTTGGGCAGATGGAGGATATTTCAGGTTTTTCGTCAGCCATTTCATAAACTCCACCATACCGCCAGGAAACTCGGGCAACTGCTCCACCACACGCAAACTCAGCGGGTTGTCGTCCAAGTCGGTAACTACGGGTGGCAGAGGTTCGGCGGTAGCGGTTGGCTTTTGTGGAGCCTCATCAACTTCTCCGCCTACAACCACGTTGTCCTCTTGAAGCAAATCCGTCTCAGAGGGAGGAATTTCTTCTACAGCCCTTATCTTCTCTGGAACCTTCACTTCTTCGGGTGTTTGTTGGGCAGCAATCATCTCTTGTTGCTCAATGGCAGGCAGCAGTTCCAAATCCTGCGACAAATCATCAAGCAACAATTCGTCGGTTTCATAGTCAGGTTCATGATTCGTGTACTCCAACGCAACAAAAGCCAAAGAGAACACCAACACCAGCCCCAACAAGAAGCCGGTCGTCCGTTTGTTCTCAAGGTTGCCCTTGTCAGTCTTCTTCAGTTCCTTCATTTATACTAAAAAACAGAATTTTTCGTTATTTATTACGAAATGTCTGTAAAAGATGATGCAAATTTAATTCAGAAATTTGAAAAAAGCGTATCTTTGCGCATAAATTAGAATAAAATAAATGAAAAAAACTGTTTTCACTCTTCTATTAACTTTAATTGTCAATTGTCTGTTGTCAATTGTCGAATGTAAAGCACAGGAGAGTCAGACAATTTATAATTTCCTCCGATTGCCAGTGAGTGCGCATGCTGCCGCCTTGGGTGGCGACAACATCACTTTGGCCGAAGACGACGAGGCTCAGATATTCCAAAATCCCGCCCTTTTGCACGGCGTAAGCGACAAGACGCTTCATTTGGGATTCATGAACTACATGCAGGGAGCCTACACGGCCAATGCTGCCTTCAACCGTACAGTAGGAGAACGTGGCGCATGGGCCATCTCGGGACAATTCATGGACTATGGCACCATGAAAGAAGTTGACGAGAACAACATCGCAACGGGCGACTTCTCAGCACGCGACATTGCCATCACAGGCTATTATTCCCATTTGCTGGCGCCAAACCTGAGTGGCGGAATCGCTGCCAAATTCATCAATTCACACATTGCGAGCTACAATTCGATGGCCGTGGCCGTTGACCTTGGAGTGAACTATTACAAGCCGGAAAGCGGACTCTCAGCATCATTGGTGGCCAAGAACTTGGGCGGACAAATCAACGCCTACGATGACGAATATGAACGGCTGCCGTTCGACTTGCAGGCTGGAGTGAGCAAACGGCTTGTAGGCACGCCGTTGAGGTTCTCGGGTACGTTGGTTGACCTTACCCATTGGGATTACAAATTCATCCACCATCTTGCAGCAGGCATTGACTTGTTGCTCTCCGAACAGATATGGATAGGCGCGGGATACAACTTCCGACGTGCGCACGAAATGAACATCACGACCGATGACGTGGACAACGAGAGTGCTCATGGAGCCGGTCTTTCTCTCGGTGCAGGCCTTACCCTCGAGCGCTTCAAACTGCATTTGGCTTGCGGCAAATACCATGTGTCAAGCCATTCGCTCATCTTGAACTTGGCTATCAACTTATAGAATCAGAATAAAAGAAAATGATGATAAAAAACAGAACTCCTAATATGAAAAAGATTACCATCGCTATCGACGGCCACTCCTCGTGCGGTAAAAGCACGATGGCCAAAGACCTCGCACGCCGCATAGGTTACGTCTATGTGGACACCGGTGCCATGTATCGTGCAGTAACTCTCTTCGCCCTGCGCAACAACCTCTTCAACGAAGACGATACTGTGAAGACCGATGAACTGGAAAAACGCATGCCCGAAATCAGCATCACCTTCCAGTTCAACCCAGAAACAGGACGCCCCGACACCTATCTGAATGGCGAACTTGTGGAGCAGGTCATCCGTTCGCTCGAGGTTTCAAACCATGTGAGCGCCGTATCCGCCATCCCCTTCGTTCGCACCGAGATGGTAGCACAACAGCAGGCTATGGGAAAAGAGGGCGGTATCGTGATGGACGGACGTGACATCGGCACCACTGTATTCCCGAATGCCAAGTTGAAAGTGTTCGTTACCGCGAGTGCCGAAGTTCGCGCACAGCGTCGGTTCAAGGAACTGGAAGAAAAAGGAATGCCTGCCGACTTCGACGACATATTACAAAACGTCATCGACCGCGACTACCAGGACTCACACCGCGAAGTGTCACCCCTGCGTCAGGCCGACGACGCCCTGCTGCTTGACAACAGCAACCTCACTATCCCCGAGCAGAACGAATGGCTCTACGAGCAGTATCTGCGCGTGGCTGGAGAGTAATTTATTTCACGAGAACCTTCTGACCATTGGCCACATAGACACCAGGCTGAAGGCTACGTAGTTGGGCGGCATTTGCTTTCGAAGCAACCTTCTGTCCCGACAACGTGTAGACATCAACCGAGCGGCCACTTGCCACGAGGGCAGAAATGCTTGTGGCCTCGCCAGCAGCAAGGTGGATGGTGTTGATGGTCTTCGATACACCAGAAGACAGTTTCACGAAACAACGTGTGGCGTAGAAGATGGCGCCATCGCCAGCGGTGACGGCCGTGAACAACGCCTCGCTGTTGTCCTTCACGCGAATTCCATAGAACCCATCACCAGTGGTCTGCTTCTGGGCAGCCCCCATCGTCACCTTCTCATGACCGTCGCTGAACGACAAAGCTGCTGTACGGTTGTAGGGAATGGCAGTCTTGGCGATGCGGCAGTTGCCATCTTCGCCATTATAATAAACAAGGTAAGGCACGTTGGCCTCCATTCCGCGAGCCTTGCAATCCTGGAAGATGAGCGACACGGCATTGTCAGAACTCTCGACACCAACCAGGCGCTCCAGACGGCAGTCGCTGCCGAAAGCCTCGTTGAGTTCCTCCACGCTGACAGCGAAAGGAAGCGACAGCGTGTTCCATCCGTGGAACATTTGGCGGTTGACGGTAATCTGGCACTCCGTCCCGTTCACTTTCTCCAGATTCGTACCGGCATAAGTGCTGATGGAAAGTCTTTGTTGTGCGCTGGCAGTAAGTGCCATAACGGCCATCACTGCGATAAGGTAGAATTTCTTCATAATCATACGGTTTTTAATGTTGATTTTTAAGTTCTGTTAGTTTCTGCAAAGATACATATTTTACAAATATATTCCAAATTTCTTTCGCAAAAGTTTTAGCGCGATGTTAAACGACCTATAAATTATTCTGAAAAATAACAACAAAAAGCGTCATCTTCTTCGTTCATTCTAGAACGAAAAAAGCCCATGAAAAACAAAAAACGCGCTCTTCAGTCCTGACTTTTGGTCAGTAGAATTGGCAGATGTGGCATCTGAGCCTGTCACACATAACACCTGACCCGCCTACTTGTTGCATCTGACAGTCTTACACCTTATGTGTGACGCCCTCAGATGCTACAAGTGACAGCCAAAAAGCAGAGCTCTTGCCAATCGAGAAAATATAAAGAAAACGAAAGCCGCTGATATCAGCGACTTTCGAAAATGTCGATTTTTGGTGCTTTTCGCCCCTAAATCTTGTCCACTTCAAATAACAACCCGTTTTTAGTGCCTAAAATTCGGAATTATTTTGACAGAAGATGAAGGGAAAGATGCCGAAGCTGTATCACAATTTCATAATCAGCCAGGCGCCGAAGACTTGCATCAGCAGACCAGGCCAGCCGATGGTGAAATCGGCGATTGTTGCATCGATGCCACCCGTGAGGAGCAGTTCACCAATGCATTCGATAGCTTTGCTAACAAGTACGACACCGACGATGAGAGGCAGGCTTGCCTTCTTGAAATGCTGGGCAGCAAGTCCGGCGACAAGAGCCAACACGGCGAGCTTGAGTGTCATCACCTGCAAGACGCTCCACTCAGGCATTCCGAACGTAAGGTGGTTCACCAATGGCGAGAGGACAGCAGCCAACAGTCCCGTCTTCCAACCGAATTTGTAGGCACCGGCGAGAATGACGAGCGATAGCGGCGAGAAAATGATACCACCTTGCGGGATGAGGTGGAACAGATGAGGCAGAATCATGTTGCAAGCCACGAATATCGCTGCCCACATGTAAGTCTTTGCCTCGTTGTAATTAAGAGAATAAAGTCTGACGCTTGTTTCCATGTTTTTTTAAGTTTATGAGTTATTTTTGCTTATCAGTTTCATTGCTTCTTTAGAAGTTCACGCTGACGCCAGCCATGAATGTGGCGCGAGGCATGGGATAGCCGAGGTTGATTTCGTATTTCTCAGCCAACAGGTTCTCACCACGCGCCCACAGGCTGACGTTCGTCGTGGCGGCATAGGTGACAGAAGCATTAACCAGACGGAAGTCTTCTGTTTGCTCGGCCTCCCCCACAGCGGTATAGAGATTTTCCACATACTGCATACCGACAGAGGCGAACCACTTGCCCCGTCGATAGTCGATGCCGAGGTAAGAAATTTGCTCAGGAGCAGCAACAATCTTGTTCTTCATGTGCAAGTATGCCGAGTTGGCCCTAATGCTGAAATAGCGTGCGACGGGATACGACGCTTCCAACTCGAAGCCCCAGTTCTCAATCTCGCCCGTGTTCACGTTGCGCGGTTTACCGTCTACAGGAACCGTTTGAATCATGTTGTCGCCCTTCAGATAGAAAAGGTTCGCGCCATAGGCGAAGCCGTCCTTCATGCGATGGCGCCACGACAGCTCGTAATTCCACAGGCGCTCGGGCTCCAAGTCGGTGTTCGATGGCGGATAGAGATACATCTCGCGCATCGTGGGATTGCGGAATCCCTTGCTCACCATCGCCTTTGCCTCTCCTGTGCTGATGGGACGCACCACCACACCTGCCTGAGGTACAAACTCTGTACCCGTGATGGAATGATGGTCGACTCGGACTCCTGCATCAACAGTCAGCCACGATGTGAGGTCCTGACGGAAATCCACGTAGCCGGCAACCTCGTTGCGATACGACTTACCGCTCTGCTTGTTGGGTGTTTCCATCACCTCGCCCGTCTGCTTCGAAGTGTAGTAGGCATTGCCGTAGATGTGCATATAATCGACACCCACCGTGAGGCGGTTGCCTTCGAAGAGCCCGGCGCTCTGGTACCAAGACACACCCGTCAGCGCATCCTTCGAACGGAAATGGCGCCCAGTGGGTTTCTCGGGGTCGGCGGAGCCGTCGTCAATCTTGTGGCGCCCGAAGTTCGAATAGACGCTCAGCGCGCCGCTCGTGCGTCCGTAGTGGTTCTCGATGGCGGCGCTCACCACGCCACGCGTTATCCATTGGTCGGCACCGTAGAGCGGCTTGCTCGTGGAACCAGGGTAACTGGCGTTGAAGCGGGTGATGTCGGCATCCACATAGGCATTCCAATGGTCGTTCAGGTCGTACCCCACTTTCATGTATCCGCCGTACTGCTCAAAGCCCATGCGCGGTCTATGGTTGTCCGTGCGGTTATATTGAGCCGCAACCGTGCTGCTGAAGCGTCCGCTGCGCACTTGGTTCGAAGCCTCCGTCTGAACGGTTCCGTAACTTCCCGCCCCCACGTTCACGTTGGTATAGACGCCGTCCTGCTTCGCCTGTCGGGTGACGATGTTCAGCACGCCACCCATAGCATTCGAGCCATAGAGCACCGACGCTGGCCCGCGCAAAATCTCCACACGCTCAGCCATCAACGTCTGATAGCTGTCGCTGATGGGGTGCCCGTAGATGCCCTGATACTGGGGGTGACCGTCGATGAGCACCATCAACTGACCCGCGCCGCCCGTGATGCCACGCATGTTGATGCCGCCAGCAGCACCTGTCGACACGCCATAGCCCATCATCGACCGCGACGTGACCATCACTCCCGGCACCCTCTGCATCACCGTCGGCAGCACGCTCGCTTGGTGTTGCTCCGTCAGCTGCTCACGCCCGATGACCGTCACCGTCATCGGCAGGTGGCGCACGTCGGTGGCGTAGCGTGTTCCCGTAACCACCACCTCCTCAAGCGACAACGAGTCGCTCTTCGTTTGAGCCCATGCAACCGTGCCCAGCATACCGCACATCAAGACAAAAATTGCTCTTTTCATGTTCATCAGTTTCTGTGTTGTTTGTATATCATTAAAAAGTCTTTTCTTCCCATATCCCAAATCTGTCACTTCATATTGGTCGCAAAGATACGTTTTTTTTGTGAAACATCCTACATTTTCGTGCAGAAATCTTCAGTTCACGTGTTTCTCCCCCTACATCCATTGAGCCAATAGTCGTCCTTTTCCAAGCACGAGGGGGCGTTCACTGTATCGTCACACGCCCTCTTAAAGGCAGCACTCCCGACGAGCCACCCACCAGCACGTCGCAGTCGCCCACTTCCAGCATCCATGCCCCTGCAGCTTCGTCCCAATGGCAGAGGTCGGCACGGCGAAGAGGAATCGTCACCGTCTTGCTTTCGCGGCCATGCAGAGTCACACGGTTGAAGCCTTTGAGTTCCTTCACGGGGCGGTCGATATTCGATGTGGGACGTGACACATAGACTTGCGCCACCTCCTCGGCTTCAAACTGAGTGTTGTTGGCCAGCGTGAAACTGACATCAAAGCCGTCGAGGGTAGGTGTCACTTTCAGATTGCTGTATTGGAAAGTAGCATAAGATAGCCCATGACCGAAGGGATAAGCCACCTCAACATTCTTACAGTCGTACCAACGATAACCTACGAGTGACTCCTCTGTATATTTGGCCACAGGTTGGAATGAGGCACGAGCGGCACGGGCGTTTTGGCCTTGATTCACCAAACCGACGAAGATGTCACCCTGACTGTTATCGGCTTTTTGTGGATAGGTGCCTGTAGCATAAGCTGGCACATCCTCCAGTTTCTTCGGCCAAGACATAGGCAGTTTGCCTGAGGGTGCGATATTGCCATTCAACACCTCGGCGAGGGCCAGACCACCCATAGATCCGTTAAACCACGACACCACGAGGGCAGGTGAGACAGCATCAACTGTGCTGATATCGACGGGGCCACCAGAAACGATAACGGTAACCATCCTCGGATTCGCTTTGGCAAGTGCCAGAGCCAGTTCGTCCTGTCCTGAGGGAAGGGTGATGGTCTTGCGGTCGGAACCTTCCGTTTCCACCTCGCGGTTGTCACCCGCAAAGAAGATAACCAAATCGGCTCCCTTTGCCACCTTCACTGCCTCGTTCATCAGTTGCTTGTCAGCAGGTTGCTGCGGACTCTGGCGTTTATTGCGACTATCTCTGTCGAAACTCTTGTAGCCTGGTGCGTAAGTGATCTTCTTCCTATCGCCAAGAACAGCCTGTAGGCCTTCCAAAGGTGTAATCTCCTTGCGAGTCTTCACACCAGCACCTACCCCACCAAGCGCCATCTTCGTCACTGCATTCTCACCAATAACGGCAATGCTTTTCACCTCCGTCAGGTTGATAGGCAGCAAGGGCCAAGGTTGTTTTTTCGCAGCCTTCAATGCGTGCTTCCCAGAGATGGGGGTGTTCTTCAGTAGCACGATGCTTCGGCGTGCCACCTCAAGCGCAGTCAGCATCTCCTCATCATTGCCTACGGGTTTGCTATTGGCCACTGCCTTGTCAATAGGTTTCACCGTCAGACGGACACGTAGGATTTCCCTGACACGCTGGTTAATGATATCCTCACTCACCTTGCCTGCCTTTACAGAATCAAGAAGCGCCTGACCGAAGAATCTATTGCCAGGCATCTCCACATTCATACCAGCCGTAACGGCATCAACCGTAGAGTGTACCCCACCCCAGTCGCTGATGACCATGCCAGGGAAGCCCCACTGCTGACGCAAAATGGTGTTGAGCAGCTGTTCGTTCTCCGAGCACCAGCGCCCGTTCACCTTGTTATAAGCCGCCATCACACCCCATGCATCAGCTTCACGGACGGCCATCTCAAATGGTCTTAGATAGATTTCATGCATCGCCCTGTCAGTGATTTGTACATCCACCGTACCGCGATAGTCCTCTTGGTTGTTCAGCGCATAATGCTTCAGACACACAGCCGTTCCATCCTCTTGCGCACCTTTGGTATAGGCAACAGCCAACTGTCCGCTCAGAAAAGGATCCTCACTTAGATACTCGTAAGTTCGTCCGCCGGTTGGGATGCGCTGGATATTGATGGCTGGACCCAGAATCATGTCTTTACCACGCAGTCTGGCTTCCTTACTCATACCTCTTCCATAAGCATAAGCCCAGTCAGTGCTCCAAGTTGCAGCCAACGCCGAACCCGTAGGAAAGAATGTTGCAGAGTCGGTTGTTAGATGTGCTGAGTTCCACGAGTGAGGCTCCATCTCTTCGCGGATGCCGAAAGGACCGTCGGCATATTCGATGTCAGCAATGCCCAACCGAGGAACACCTGCTGAGGAGAACATGTTCTTGCCGTGGAGCATGGCAATCTTCTCCTCGAGCGTCATGCCTTTGATGATAGATTCAATCTGAGACTCATGCTCCAACAATTGGGTTGGGTACTTCAGTGTCTGAGCCATGGTTGTTGAGGCTATGGCTGTAGCAAGAATAGCAA
>ODAI014640551.1_pt1 | contig 43490 bp, 38 predicted proteins | sample 1539321 | NCBI WGS metagenome assembly ODAI01 (sample SAMN02144231, study PRJEB22623) | gut metagenome | biome: sheep rumen | host: Ovis aries | place: New Zealand
ATCCTGCAAGCCTCGGAACGTGGGGTCTCCGCTGCCGGTATTGGCCGACTGCGTCACATTGTCCTGCATCTTGGTGCGGGGCATATTGTTGGAAGTGACGGAAAGGGCCAGCGACAGGCCGTCAGCGCCTTCTTTCGCTCCACGCTGATTGGTAACGGGCTCCTCCACGTAGTACATGGTACACGAGGCCGCCATCCCCGCTGCAAGCAGCAGGGAAAGCGCCATACGATATGAGAAGCCTTTTACGTTCATTGCGGGTTAACCCAGCGGAATGTTGTCGAAGTCCCAGCCGTTCTGCCAGTCCAGGGCCACGCTCACGCCCACGGTGGAGTCGGCGGGACGGACGGAGCCGTCGTCCAACACACGTACGCGCAGGATTTTCAGTTGCCCGGCGCGGATGGGCTTGGGGATGCTCAGGACGCTTTGAGTTACCTCGCCGTCCGGGAGCGTCACATGCACGATGCAGCGCCAGATGGCGCGGTCGGAGGCTTCGGCCTCGAAAGGTTCTGTGGTTTCTACAACCACTTTGGTGGGCTCTTCGCCGGACCGATAGTCCCGCGACGGGAAGTGAACCGCAGCGAAGCAGCGCTCGCTGCCGCTCTTCACCGGCAGGGCCCGGGCCATGACCATCGGATTCACGTTGTAGTGGAAGGTGCTGTCTGAGACGGAGAAGGTGTCGGCAAAATCGGTCATCGCCACTTCGATTCCCTTGATGTCGGGGGCGTCCGCCATGTCCAGCACCAGGGCCGATGCACAGTTCACCATGTACAACTTCACCTCGAAGGACTGGTGGCCCCCTTCCCGTACCATCATGTCCAGGCGGGCGCTGAAAAGGCCGGTGTTGTGCGGTTCCATCATCTCTCCCTCCTCCTGGCCAAGTTTCGCCGTTGTGCACAACTCATCACTCTCCAGCGATACCAGCCTGTTGTCGGCAATGTTGGCCACGGCCAGATGCCGATACTCGTGCGAAGGGATGGTGAGCGTGTAACTGCTCTGGTTGGCGTCCATGATGCGACGTTCGTGGTGCAGACGCTCCATGGGCGGAACCACGTCGTAGAAGGAAAGGTCCACGTCGTGGGCGAAGTCGGTGAAGATGTCCTTGAGGTATTCCCGCAGGGCATCCTGCACGTAGATGTCGCTCTCCAGATCCAGGACCGTCTCCAACTCGGTGGTCATGTTGGTCACCAGGCGCAGTTCGTAGTCGATTTTGTACTCGGTGTCGCAATCGGAGACGTCCTCGTCCACGAGACTGCAGCCCGCCAAGGCTGCAGTCCCGAGGAGGACAAGGATAAGATACCTGAAGGGAAAATGCATGGGGACTCTATGCGCCGCCTCCAGTAACAGTACCCAGATCAATGTCGAAGCTTATACCAGCCTGCCATGTCAAATCTACGGACAGACCCAGCGAAACCTGACTGGCACGAAGATCGGGCATGGTCAGATAGGCATGCTTGAGGGAGGTGGGCGTGAAGTTGAGTTTCACGTCGGTGACGTAGTCCTGCATGAATACGCGCGGGGCATTCACCGTTTTACCAGAGTCATCGAAGGGCGGATAAAAGAAGTCAGGACGGTCCAGGGACACATCGGAACTGCCCGTCGGAGTGAAACGAGCACGTGCCGTTGAGGTGGTCGGGTCCAGTTCGCCCACCAGGTAGAAGGTTCCTCCGTTGCGGATGAGGTTGAGCTCGCCCCAGATGTCCATGCCAGAATTGTTCACCAGTTCCAGTGCAATGTACACCTTCTGCTGGGCGTTGTCAGCCAACTTCTTGTTATAATTGTCCCAGGTAAGCGTGTACAGGGGACTAGTATAGGCTTTGGTAGCATTATACACAGGAATATCGACAGGCGTGCCGCCCAGGTTGTCGTATATCATCTTGCCGAAATCGGCCTGCTCGGCGCCTGCTGGGACGACGGGGAGGAAATCCCAGCCCACCTGATCGCACACGCCGCCAATCAGGACGCCGGTTACCGCAAACTTCGGGGCGCCGCTGTCAACGGTGATGGAATTGTCCTGCTCGGAAGTGTGAATGGTCCCGTTGTTGTCCGACACGGTGGGAGCACTAAAAGCCACCTGGGTTTTCATCAGGGCCGACCCGTAATTCACCGTCTTGGCCACCGCTACGCTGCGGGTGGTGGATTTCACCGTTTCTTCTCCCGACCAGGCGGTCCAATAGCTGTCCTGATACCAGTTTGCGGTTGCCCCCGGATAGTCGTTCTGACTCAAGGCATTGTCCGACACCCGGATATGGGAATTGGTATAGTACATCAACTCGGCAGGGTAGCGGTAATTTTCAATGGCAAACGCGCCGCCGCCCATGCCGTAGGCCGGAATGCTCGTGGGGTAGGTGACCACCGGATAATCCGGAGCCGTGGGGTTGGAGTTAGGAGTGGGATAATCCCGGGGAACGATAAACGTCATCACCGCCGAACCCATGGGCATGTTCAGATTGAGGGGGAAGCCCTTGCGCACGACCTTGAGTTCGCCTCCTTCATAACTCTCCTTATAAAAGTAGTCATTCGTGATAGCCGTATAATCCGTTGCTGATTTGCCGGGGATAAAATTAGATACGGCCGTCATAATCTCAGAAACGTCCCTGTATTCAATCCTGTCGGTGCCGGTGGTGGAATTCACCTGAAAGAACAAACTTGCCTTGCCGATGATTTCATTGGCCAGCAGCTGGGCGATATACTCTTCGGGGGTTGTGGGCGTTGCCTGCCTTACGCGCTTGAGGATGCCATACAAATCGGAGGTAAGGCGAAGCACCGAGGCCGACGAAGCGGCACGAAGTTCCGTTTTGCCCCCGTCGGTCCGGAGGGTCATGATCTGAGCATAGGCCTCTCCCATCACCTCCTCCAGGGGTTTCATGGAAGTGGGATTGGTCGTATAGGTGTCACCATATTCTTTCCATATCTTGGTCCCGCTGTAAAACGTGTAACCGGTATGGCTGTCTGCCGCATCGGTCAGAGCAAACTCTTTGCTGGTATCGTCAACCGGCCACCAGAATTTATAGCGACCGTCCACCACGCCTGTGGCGGGGACCTGATAACCACGCGCTGCCGTCTGAAGCTCCAGGCCGGAATTCATGATGCCGGTCAGGATGCGGCCCATCAGGTCGCCAAAGAGCTGGAAATTGGCCAGATTGGCTCCGATTCGGCTGCTCAGGGAAAAGGACACATCCTCCAGCGAAGAGTTCAGCGCCGACCCGGCCGCCACGGTGGAACCCACCTCGTCCACACTTCCGCTTCCCCTGAGGGCCCGTCCGTAGAGCATGATGGCATTGGTATTCAGCGGAAGGGCCACTTCCAGGATGCGGCGCCCGTTGGTGGCGTTCACTTCATCTTGCTTAAGCATATTGCCCAAGTCAAAGTCGCGGGTGGCCTTGGAACTTTCATCATCCACGTCATACAGATAATGCTTGCCGTTCACGCCGGTATAATCCAGGTTATATGCCAGGATATGGACATCCTGCATGCCCCGGAAATTGGCTCCGTCGGCCTGAACGGTGGCAGCCGACTGTTTGGTTTCCGGTGCACCGCCCGTGTTGGAGATGTTCAGGATAAACTGCGTAGTCACCGTGTTTTTTTCCGGGTCATACGTCGGATTGTCCTGCACGACAACCTCCTGCTGGCAGGACCACAACCCGGCCAGTGCCGAGAGGCCCAAAAGTAAAACAAAATGCTTTTTCATACGTTTAAATTTTTATTGTAAATATTTATTGTTAATCTTTCTTCCCATTCTCACACTCCAGCACCGCGGCATTGTGCGCCCGGGCCATGGCGTTCCACTCCTCGGCTTCCCGGATTCGCGCAGCCTGTTCTTCCCAAGCGGTCCGGGCCGCTTGGTCCGACGGATCAGGCGCCTCCGGCAAGGACCCGACATCCTTCAGGGGAATGGGAAGGTCACAGTCCATCGTTTCTTCCCTCCGGGCAGAGGGATTCCAGCCGATATTGACGCCCAACTTGGGCACAAAAGCCGCCCGCGACACATCCTCCAGCTTTTCGCCGCAATGCTCGCAGCGGTACAGCCCATACCCGGCCCAGCCGGCGGCAACGCCCGCCTGGACCTCTACACGCCAGTGCCGGCCCAGCCACCATGAGTACCCGGCCAAAATGCCTACACCCAAAAAATCACCCTGAACACGGTGCTCCCGTGTTTGCGGATACAGGCCCAGCGGGAATTTGACATTCCCCACATTGAAATGCGTGTAAACAAGGTCGGCCCCGACGTACCAGCCTTCATACACCCGGTCCGGATAAAACCGGGCTTCCGGTACGACGGCGAAATTGCGCCAATGGCTGGGATTGTTCACTGCATCGGTGTCTCCCACCCACCAGCGGGGCCAACTCTTCAGGCCGGCATCCACGCCCAGGGAGAAGCGCCGGCTCAGCGGAACCTCCAGGCCAAGATTGGGCTCGGCCGCTGCGTCCCAAAGCAGGTTGGTCCGCACGGACAAAGAATCCAGTTGTGCCCATCCCGGAACAGAGGTCACCAGCAAAAGAAAGGCGACAGCCCATTTTCTCATTTGTTTACTCATAGATACAATACGCAATACAAAATTAAATAATTAGTCGGCAAAAAACTTCCATTCTTGTTTCAAATCTCAAATTACTTGCGCATCAAAGAGTATTTTTGTATTTTTGCAACATGGAAACGAGTATTCTGATAGTGCTCGTCGGGGCAAGTATAAATTTTGCCGTCAGCATCGGCAACATTATCTATTTGATCCGAAAACGCCGGAATACGCTGGACCACTCCCGGCGTATCCTCGCTTTCGCCGTTGGAATCGGTGTCTTCATTTCCCTGTTCAACATCGTCCAAATCCTATATCGTCCTACCGGCAGAGACCTGTTCGAATTGATGCCGCCCGAAAGTGTTTTCTCCGCTCTCCTTGCGCAGACGCTGTTACTGCTGTATCCTGCGGCCGCCGTTCGTTCCCCCAAAAACGCTCCCGTTTACTTTGGAGCGTTGCTCGCTCCCTGGGTCCTGCTGTTCCTGCTTTTCCTGCCTTTCATTATCAAAGGATGGACCATTCTTTTGTCGTGGGATGATCTTTTGCAAAACCGGAACTGCCCGGATGTACTTTTGCGTCTGACAGCCCTTTTCTTCCTGATTTCCTACGGCCTGTTTCTCCTTCCCTGGAACTACAAACTTAAACAAGCCCATGCCAGGCCCCGCGGGATCAACCTCTATTCGCTGGGCGTTTTCGGCTTCGGCCTGCTGATGGGGGCAGCCGTCCTCACCGGATCCGCTCTGCTTCGAACGCTGTCAAATATTTGGATAGCCGCCTTTTTTTACGTGGTTGTACAGTATGAGTCGGAGCGGCGTCCGCTACCACAATCCCAGCGTGCGGGCGATGACACCCCTCCCAGGAAATCCACCCCTGACGCAGCCGTTCCCATCAGCGAAGACATCTGGGCCAACTTGTGCAAACTGATGGATGAAGACGAAATCTGGCGGGATCCGGATCTCACCCTTAAACGCCTGGCCCAACTGTGTACTACCAATACAACCTATCTTTCGGATACCCTGAAAGAACACGGGGAAACCGGTTTTGTAGGTTTCGTCAACAAACGCAGAATCGACTATGTGACTTCCGCCATTGAGCAGAATCCTGACGCCGACCTCAAGACCCTATTCCAGGAAGCCGGTTATCGGTCCCGCTCCACGGCCTGGCGCAACTTCAAAGAAGCAACCGGCGTATCCCCCTCCGAATACCGGGACCTTTTTCACAAAAATAATACGGACGACCAACCATGACAGCGGAAAAACAATATTCCATTTCTTCCACGGGAAGCATCCGGGAACTGGGCGGGAAACACCTGCTGCTGGTGTACCCGGAAAACAAGCCCCCGTATGCCCTGGACATCAACGAAAGTTTTGCCCGGATGTTTGGCTGGGCGCAACAGCGGAAAGTCTTCCGGGAAACGGACCTGGCCCGATTCCTGGAAACAGAATATGCGCTTCCCCCGGAAAGTGCTCAGGAAGAAGCGCGCAAAACCATACGACTATGGCAGGAAAATTCGTTGATTCAAGCCTGATCGGCTGCCTGACCGGTCTGCTGAGGCTGGCCCTGGGACTGTCCGAAGACTCACGGGCAGTCCCCCACATCGGAGACAAGGAGTGGACGGCTCTGCTGGAACTGGCCCGCAGACAGACGGTGGGCGGTCTGCTGGAAAGCGCCATCCGGAAACTGCCGGAAAGCCGGATGCCCGATCAGAGTGTATTGGTGAACGTGATGATGGAAGCCGAGCGCACGGCCCGTCGCTCCTCGGCCGTGGAAAAGGCGGCCCGAAGCCTTCTGGAGCAGGCAGAGGCTCAAGGATTGCACCCCGTGCTGATGAAAGGACCCGCCGTGGCCCGAGACTACCCGCATCCGGAACTGCGGACATCCGGCGATATCGACCTCTACATCCCTGAAACGCAGTTGCAAGGCCTGCTGGACTTCCTGCAGCGGAAAGGCGGCGTAGTGGAGAAGACACCGGACGGCAGCCATTTCGTCAAGGGCGCCGTGGATATTGACATCCACACCGCCTATTTCGACCTGCACTACCCTCCGGCATCCCTGCCGGAGCCCGGGTCGCCGGAAGCGGAGTTGCTGATGCTGTCATCCCATATCCTCAAACATGCCATGGGGCCGGGTGTAGGGCTCCGGCAACTGTGCGACATGGCCATGGCCATCCGGGCGCTGGAGGGCCGATACAATGCGGAAGCCTTGACAGATTATTTCCGGAAAACGGGAACCTTGCACTGGAACCAGGTACTGGATGCCTTCCTGCAGCGTCATTTCAGGCTTCAGTGGGGCCTTTTCCGCAAGCCTTTTTCAAAAACCGTCTATCGCGACGCACGTTATCTGGAAAAAATCGTCTTTTCCGGCGGCAACTTCGGCCACTTCCAGGAAGGACGGTCCAAGGCGCTCGGAGCACCCGCGCTCATCAGAAAGGCAGACACTGCTTTTCGGTTCTTGCAGCGCCTGCCTTTTTCTGTCCGCTGTGCTTCCAAGGAGTATGGGAGGTATCTCCGTTCCCTGGTGAGCGGCAATATGGGTTAGAACTTCTTTCCCCGCACGATATTCAGGAAAGTGAGGGCGAGGATGCGTGCATCGAAGCCCAGTGAATGGTTGCGAAGGTAGTACAGGTCCAGATCCAGCCTCCGCAGCATCTTCTCCAGGGAGTCTGTGTAACCGTTGTACAAGGTAGCATAACTGGTGACACCGGGACGAATCTGGTACAGATAGCGGTATCGGGGATTCACCTCCATGATTTTATTGATATAGAAGGCGCGTTCGGGCCGATAGCCGATAAACGACATGTCGCCTTTAAACACATTCCAGAGTTGCGGCAGTTCATCCAGATGGTGCTGCCGCAGGAACTTGCCCACCCGGGTGAGCCGGGGATCGTCATCGCCGGCATACAGGGCAGGTCCCCCCTTCTCGGCATCGGTACGCATGGTGCGGAATTTCAGAATGCGGAAAACTTCTCCACCCTTTCCCATCCGTTCCTGGGAATAGAAGACCGGTTTTCCGTCCTCGATGCGGACAGCCAGGGCACAAAGGGCCATCAGCGGAGAGAACACCAGCAGCAAAAAGCCGGAAAGGGTTGCGTCAAACGTGCGTTTGACCAGCCGGCTCAGCGGTCCCATCGGATCTTTCAGCACCGTATCGGCCTCCCGGGAACTGCCGGAAGACGCCCCACCGTCATATCCGTTCCCTTTCGGATACAGGATACAGTCAATGCCTCCAAGCCGCCACTGAAGCCGCTCGATGGCCTCGTCCGACGGGGCATAATAGACGGCGAACTCGTCGATTACCCGTCCGTTCAGGGAGGGATCCCGCGTAAGCAGGCCAACGATGTTGTATCGGCCGGTAGTGCGGGCGTTCCGGGCCATATCCAGCGAATCGAGGTCTGTCCCATACACCAGCGTATTCAGGGTTTCCGGGAGCGAGCGCAGTTCGCGGTCTTCCCGCCGCACCTGCGCAGCCAACACGCGGGGATAGGCAATCAGGCCCAGGGAAAGTACGAAATCCGCAAGCACGGCCGTAATGACGACCGATGCCGGATGCATGCCGGTCAAAGGGGACAGCAAAAAAGCCGCCAGGCCGGCATCCTTGATAAGGACGGCCGTTACCAGCCGGCGGCCGCCCCAGGAGGTGGAAGCGGCCCGTACCTCGCGGGTGAGGCCGGAGAGCCAAAAGCCCAGGACGCTCAGCAGCAGCACCCCGGCCAGATAGATGAGCATGTCCAAGACGAATCCCCCCCAGGGGCCGGACAGCCAGCGCAAAAGCAGAAAGGCAAAGATTGATGCCAGACAGGACAGAATCATGTCCTGCAGGCTGAAACGTGCTATTCTCATGCCTTCTTCCTCCCGAACAAGCGGCGCAACCAGCGGGGACCCCGGTTTCTGCGCCGGTTTTTCCGCTCCAAGGCCTTTCCGCTCACCATTTCGTATATTTCACCCCAGTCAGGGAGTCCGCCCAGATTGGAGTCGTCAATAAAGATATCCGCCACAATCTTGGGAGATTCCCCGCTCCGTTTTTCAAAGAGGGACCCGACCGGCATATTGCTGTTCACGGCCCAGAAGTGCAGACCGCGGTCGGCACACCACTTAACGGCCTCATCCAGCAAATTCCCCGAACGGACCGTCCACAGGATGAGTTGGTGCCCGTCGTCGGCAAGCCTTCGCAAGGTTTCTGTCGCGAACGGTTTTTCCTTGCCGATGGACGGGTACTTGTGCTCGACGATGGTTCCGTCAAAATCGACCGCTATCTTCATATCTCACTGGTATTGTTATCTTCCACACCATAGCCATAGCTGTAACCATAGCCGTATCCGTAACCATAACCGTACCCGTAACCATAGCCGTAACTGTAGCCATAGGTTCGGCGGGAGTCGGTGCCGTTCAGAATCACGGAGAAATTCTTCAGGCGGCTGTCCTGTGCCAGTTCTTCCACCATGGGAAGTTGCCGGCGGTCGGAAACGCCGCTGCGGAGCACAAAGAGGTTCATGTCCACCAGGCGGCCCAGCACCATGGAATCGGCCACCATATTCACGGGCGTGCCGTCCAGAAGGATAAAGTCGTAGCGTTCCCGGAGAGCGGCCACCAGTTCCTCAAAGCGGCTGCGGCCCAGAATCTCGGTAGGATTCGGCGGAATGTGCCCGGCGGGAATGAAGTCCACTCCGTCCAGGATGTTCTGCTTGACAACCTCGTCCACCGTGATATTCTTGTCCACCAGGAAGTTGGACAGGCCCATGGTTTTGTGCTTCAGTTGGAAATAGGCCGATGTGGAACGTTTCCGGAGGTCGGTGTCAATGATAACCACCTTTTTCTTGGCGTCGGCCAGGCAAGCGCCGATGTTGCGGACGATGAACGACTTGCCGGCGCCGGCGTTGAAGGATGTAGCCATGATTACGGGGTGCGGACAGCCTTCCGGTTTCATGAAGTCCAGGTTGGTACACATCATGCGCATCACCTCGCGGAACACCTTGTTGCCGGAACTGCCGTATTCGGCGTTGACTTTCTCCGGCTCCTTCGACTTCTTTTTCTTCTTTTTGGCCTTGAGGATGGGCACGTCGGAGAGGAACGGCACGTCAACGGCGGAGTCAATGTCGTGACGGCTGCGGATTTTGGTATCCATGAACAGCCGGCTGATAAGGATGACCGCCGGAACGAAAAGGCCGATCAGCAGGCCCAGGGCCAGCATTTTGTTGCGGGAGGGATAGATGGGGGCAGAAGAACCGGCCGCCGAGTCAATCATGCGGGCGTTGTTGTCCACCATGGCCTGGGTAAGGGCGTTCTCCTCACGGGTGTTGAGGAGGAAGATGTACAGGGCCTCCTTGATTTTCTGCTGTCTTTCAATGGACAGCAGTTCCCGGGCCTTGGCCGGCATGGTGGTGAACTTGCGGATAGACTCGTTCTCCAGCCGCGAAAGTTCCGCTTTCCGGGAATTGAGGGCGGTGGCCAGGTTGCCGATGGCGCTGCGGATATTGTCCCGGGCGGGAGACATTGCAGCCTCTACCTGTTTTACCGCAGGGGAATCGGTGCTGGAGCCCCGCACCAGACGGTCGCGCTGGAGCACCAGCGTATTGTAAGCGGCAATGGCCTCATCGATACTGGCATCCTCCAGGCCGGTATTGGCCGGGATGGGCTCGAAGGTGGGGAAAGCCGCCGTCAAATAGTCCTTCAGGTAATCGGCCAAACGCAGGCGCGTCTCGATTTTCACAATCTCGGCACCGTATCCTTTGCTCTCGCCCAGGTATTCGGCCGCCGCCTCGTCCACATCCATGATGCGCTGGGAACTCTTGAAGGAGGCGATGTCTCCTTCCACGTCGCCCAGTTCCTCCTCGATGATGGCCAGGCGCTCGTTGATGAAGGCGGCCGTATTCACGGCGATGCGGTTCTTCTCGCGGATGGCATCCTCGTTGTATTTGTCCACCAGGGTGTTCAGGATATCGTTGGCACGGCTCAGGGAATAATCCTGCAGGGAAAGTTGCAGGATGGTTGCGTCCATCTCGGTCTGCACCACCTTCAGGCGGGACAGGAAGGCGCCGGTGGCGGCACTCACCGGGACTTTAGTAACGGTAATTTCACGCCCCACATACCCTTTGTAATAACGGGTGGGTGCAAAGACAACCGTATTCCCCAGCAGTTGCAGCGTATCTCCGAGCTGCACGATGCGCGAAGAGTCCCCTTCGAAGACCAGTTGCAGCCGTGAAGCATTCTGCGGACGCACCTTCAGCCGGAAGTACTCCGGGGCGTCGGCCGACCGCTGCAGGTGCAGTTTCACCGGGGAACGGTCGTACAGTTCGATGTCGCGCAGGCGCTCGTGCACGGAGTAGTTGATGTCGGCGTCCAGCGTGCGCACCACCTCGCCCATCAACTGCTTGGACTGCAACTGCAGGATTTCATTGGACATGCTCACATGGTTGATGAGGTTGCTGTAATTGCCCATCCGGGCCGACGTCCGGGTATTGCTGGGATCCTTGATGATGACAGTTGCGTCGCTGCGATACACCAGCGGAGTTTTGGCATAGTGGTAATAGGCATAGCCTACGCAGACCAGAATGGCGAGGGCAAACCAGTACCATTTGGCCAGGAGATAGAAAAAGAGGTCGATCAGGTTGACCTGCGTGCTTGTGGATTTTTCCTTCATGTCGTTTTGCTTATCTACGGGACCAGAGGATGAAATTCGTAATGATGGAGGCCAGGGTGAGGCCGCTGCCTACGAAGGTCATCACCATCTGTCCTTCGGAGGACAGGCTGGCGCCCTGCGGCTTCACGTACACGACGTCGTTCTGCTGCAGGAAGAAAACCGGCGACGTGAACAAGTCTTTCTTCTGCAGGTTTACGCTGTAGGCCTTCTTGTCACCGTCCACCGTGCGGACGACCATGATGTCCCGGATGTTGGTGTTGGGACCGGTTCCGCTGCTCCGGGCAATCACTTGCAGGAGATTGATGCTGGGGTCGGTCACTTCCAGTACCCGGTTGCCGGCCGTGCCCACTACCGTGACGGTAAAATTGGTGAGCGTCACCTGCACCAGCGGCTCACGGATATAGCCCTGGGAGGAAATGCGATGGGTGATGTCGTCCCGGATTTCCCGGAGAGTCTTCCCCGCTACGGGAATGCTTCCCAAAAGGGGGAAACTGATGTTTCCGGTCTGGTCCACCGGGTAACGGGCCGCGGCGGAGGCGCCGGCGGCGTCGGCCGAAGCGCCGGACAGATAATTGAAAGGCGCCGCCAGTTGCGAATTCTCGGCCGCAACGCTGATTCCCAGGATGTCTCCCGCATGGATGGTAATCTCCGGTGCGCGTAGGGCCGGATACATCTTCTCATAGTCCATGTCCAGCAGATAGGTCATCTTCCTGGCCGACATGCAACTGCTCACAAGGGCGAGCACTGCCAGAAAAGGCAGGATTCTATTTACAAATTTCTTCATATAGTTGAATGGTTTTATCAATCATCGTATCCAGGCGGTAGCGGTCCCGGAACAGAGTCAGGGCACCGCTTCCGTATTTTTCTTTTTCCAGGCACACTTCCCGGATGGCGCGGGCCAACGCCTCGGCACTCCGGGGCTCGGCATTCCGGCCCGACACTCCGTCCTTGTTCACCCAGGAAACGCCGGAGCCGGGAATGGTGGTGGCCACCACCGGTTTTCCGCACGAGAAGGCTTCGATCTGCACGATGCCGAAAGCCTCCGTCTTCATGATGCTGGGCAGCACAAACACGTCGCAGGCACCGAAAAGGTCGCGGAACTCTCCGCCGTCCTCCAGGTAGCCGGCCAATGTAACCCGTTCCTGCAAGCCCAGCCGCCGCACCTGCTCCTCCAATTGCGGGCGCATGGGACCGTCGCCCACCAGAAACAGATGATAGTCGTCGGGCAGCAGGGCCATCGCATCCAAAAGATATCCGTAGCCCTTGTAGGGAACCAGCCTTCCCACCGACAGCAGGAGAAACCGCCCGGAGAAAGCCTTCCGGAGCCGTCCGGCCTCGGTGCCGTCCACCTCGAAGGGCGTGATGCCGATGGGAATGCAGCGGCATTTTTCCTGCACGTCCTGCAAATATTCCGACGACTCCAGATACACGGGCGTAGTGCCCACAATGGCGTCGGCACGGCGCACCAACCAGCGTTGAAGCGGTTTATAAAGACGGAGGAACGCCTTCTGCGATACAATGTCGGAGTGCCAGTGCAACACCACCTTCCCCTTATAACCGGAAAGGCGGAGCGATAGGGCGGCCATAGGGTCGGGGTGATGGATGTGGATCACATCGTACAAGCGGCAGCAGGAGCGCAAGCGGGAAATCATGGACGGAGCAATCATGGTGCCCGCCATCTTTGTCCAGGCTTTTACCGTCATCACGGGGCCGTCCGGGTCCCGTGGCAGTTTGGCGCACAGCATATCACAGTCCACGCCCCGGGCACGGAGCCCGTGCGTAAGGTCCCACATCACTTTTTCCACACCGCCCCGGATGGGATAGAATTTGCCCAGTTGAAGAATTTTCATACGCTTGGGGTTAAAAGCAGGTCAAACAGACTTTCCCAGGAAGGAGCATACGGGGCTGCCGGCGACACTTCCGGAACCGGGCCGAAGGGCGCCGGGGCTCCGTCCAGCACAGCCGCCATCGCCCGGGCCAGTGCCTGCGCGTCTGTAGGCGGGAAAAAAGCCACTTGGCCGCTTCCGCCCGCCGTTTCGTGGGCGTAAGGAAGGTCGGCCAGGAGCATGGGCTTTCCCGTGGGTTTGAACTCCGAGATGGGAAGGCCCCAGGTTTCGATACGGGAAGGGAACACCAGGCAGGCGGCCCGCCCATAATAGCGGGAGAGTTCCTCCCGGTTCATGAATCCGTGGAATTCCACGGAAGAAAGGTCTTTGAAACGCCCGTGGAGCCATCGGGCATAGCGGTTCTCGTCGCCCCGGAGAGTAAGCACCGTACGGAATCGGCCCTTCCCTACCGCATTTTCCAGGAGACGGGACGCCTCGCACAAGGTTTCGAAGTTTTTGTGGCAGTCCGGCGTGGCGGGATACAGGAAAAGCGGAACAGGACTCTCGGCGGGAGTCCCCGCCGGCTCCGGCACGCGGAAGGAAGGGGGTGCCACGATAATATGCTCCTTCCCATAGCCGATGAGGCGGGACAGGGCTTCGCGGAGCCACTGCTGCTGCACCACCAGAAAGGCATTCCGCCGCACATTCACCTGATAGGCGAACCGGGTGAACTTGGAAAAGAGGGCTATCTTGTAGTCCATCCGGAAATCACGCAGGGTGGCTTTCATAAAAGGAAAGGATGTGTGGCAGTACACCGCCTGGCGGCGGGCCTTGACACGCGGAGTGGTGTCGTGGAGGGAGAGCCATAGATCGACCGGCTCCGGAAAACGGCGGGAGATGCGGTTCAGAGTCACATATTCGCACCACAGCCGCCGGCTCCAGCCCTTGACGCTCCAGGGAATCTCGATATATTCGATGCCGAGGAATGCACACAGCGAGCGCTTGTGCACGATGGCCGTCACCCGAAGGTCGGCGCGGCCGGAAAGGTAGGCAAGGCATTCCCTGAGGACGGTAAGCGTACCGCCCTTCCGGATGTTCACCGCGGAAATCACTATGCGCTTCTGAACAGCCGTATCCATTGTTGCATAATCTTCTCTTTGTCCCAGCGGGCGGCGGCGAGACGGGCGTTCAGGCCCATTTCCCGTCGCAGTTCCGGATTCCGAATCAATTCGCACAGGCGGGCGGCAAGCCCGTCTATGTCACCTTCCGGTACCAGGAAGCCGTCCTTCCCGTCGGTCACCACGTCCCGCGGACCGCATTGGCAGTCGAAGGACACAATCGGCAAGCCATAAGACTGGGCTTCCAACAGCACCATCGGCAGGCCTTCGTAGCGGGAACTGAGGGCATAGACAGACGCCTCCCGATAAAGGGACTCCACATCCCTGCGGGCCCCCAGAATCTCGACAGAATCCGTGAGGTTCAGTTCCGCCGACAACGCACGGAGTTTGTCGGTGTCCTCTCCCCCGCCGACCAGCCGCAGCGTCCAGCCCCGGGAGGCGGAATCCTGCTTCACCTGTTTCCATGCCCGGAGCAGGCGGTCGAAGGCTTTTTGATGACAGAAGCGGCCGATGGCGAGCACATGAGGGGCCTCCGTCGAGGCTGTGACGGCGGGCATCACATTGATGAAATTAGGAATGCAAACGCCATTTTCCGGACGTCCCCAATAGCCGAGGTCCTCGTCTGTGAGGGTGACAAACTTGTCGAAGCGAAGGATGTGGCGTTCGTCCCTGTGAGAAAGCCAGCGGTCGGCCAGGGCCCAAAGTCCCTTCCGGCCGTATTGCAGGCGCTTGAAGCGCGAGAAATGCACTTCCAGCACCTTTTTGCTGCCGTCCATGATATCCGGCAGGAAACTTTCGTCTCCGCAGAACAGGGATACCGTTACGTCCGGATGCTCCCGTATCAACAGTTCGGCCAGCCGCTGGCTGTGAGTGATTTTCTTGAAAGGATAACGCAGGGCCTTGTCGGGGAACGACTTTCCGTTGGTTTTTTCGTAGCCGATGCCAAGGTCTGCGCGGCGGATCCTCGCGTGCAGGGGGAAAGCGTCGGGACGCCCTTCCTGCTCGGTGGTGACAATCAGGCCGTCGTGTCCCTTACCGGCAAGGTAGTTGGCCTTGTCGGTAAGGATGCGTTCCATGCCTGCCGGACGGTACAAGCCGGCAATCGTATAGACGATCTTCATTTTCTGAGTCGAATCAAGAGGCCGTAATATACGCGGTTCACCAGGAAGGCGTACAGCCACACCAGGGGCCAGAGCCCCAGAGCGGCAAACTGCTGCACCCATCGGGTGCGGGCCGGCAGGAAACGGTTCTGCGCAATGTAGGCGTTACTTTCCGGAAACCACTCCCGCCACAATCTGTACTGGCTGTACTTGCCGGACAGCAGGAAAGGAAGTTTGGTGTTCAGTTGGAAAAACGCCCGGTACTGCGGTGCCGTCCCTTCCAGATACGGCAGGATGCGGTCCAGGTTATAGCGAACATCCTCCAGGTGCCTTTGTGAAAAAGTATTGGAAAACGCGTTGTCGTTCAGCTTCACGTAATGGTACAGCGCCTCAGGGACCCGGACGATGGTCTTCGCCTGCGTGGCCAGGGCAATCACCGTCATGTCCTCTCCCATGGAATGGCCTGCGGGAAAATCGATGCCCTCAAACAGGCTTCGCCGGATGAGTTTGTTCCACACATTGTATTTCATGGCACCGGAAAGAAAACCCTGCTCCAGCATATCCCGGGCCTCCGTATAATCCGGGGTGGCCATGTAGCGGCGACGGTCACCGTAGTCCAGCCAGAAGTCGCAGTAGGCCATATCGGCCCCTGTCCGGATGGCTGCACGGTACATCTTCTCCAGAAAATCCGGCTCCGGGTAGTCGTCCGAATCGCAGTGCCAGATATACTCCCCTGCAGCCTCCGCCAGACCGGTGTTCCGGGCGGCCGGAAGGCCTTTGTTCTCCGCGTGCGCGAGTATTTTCACCTTCCGCTGCGGGTACTTCGCGCATACGCTGCGGATGATGCCCATGCTCCCGTCCGGGGAAGCATCGTCCACGAAGATGAATTCCGCATCGGAAAAGGTCTGCTCCATGAGCGCACGGGCACAGCGCTCCGCGAAGGCCTCCACCTTATAAACGGGAATGATGACGGAAATATCAGGCATGTTGCTTGGACGTATCCTCCTGCAGCGCCGCGGCGCTGAGGCTACTCTTTACCGTAGCCTTTTTGCAAATCATTCGCAATGATAGATGTATAAGAAGCAAGCGAGGTGTGTGCTATCATATGGATGAAAAACATCTCATCAACTCCATTGATGGCAAGCACAACTTCATTGTAGTCCAAAAGCCCCTGATTATGAGTGTACCTTTCGAACAAAGCGCTGAATAATTTACTGCGATACTCCTGAGCCGTCATGGCATCACGAGTCTCCCTTATGGAGGGTATCGGGTTCAGGAAATCACAATAATAACACAAGACCGCTTTTGACTCCTTGAGCATAAATTCGGCCACCCTGTTAACGACGGAGGAAAACTCCCATGGGAGAACAGTCTTGTCACCTTTTATCCTCTCAAGGGTGATGGTAAACAACTGAACTTTTCCATTGATGAATTTGAGGGTTTCATCTGAAAAGTATGATTCCTGCAAAGGAAAAATTTGAAACAGAAAAACATTTGATCCACTCTCTACAACCTCGCGCATACTGACGGTTTCAAATCTTGTGACTCTCCAATTTTCCGCTTTCCCACAGGACACGAAGCTCCTCTTGCTTGGCCTTCTTGTCTTTTGCGATTTGGGCCATCAAGTCCAGAACTTTCTTGGAAGGGTTTTTAATAACAATATATTGCCGCATAAAAAATATAAATGAGCATCGGCAAAAGTAACAATTAATATTCAAAAAACAAATACCTCCATGAATCTGAATCACGCCGCGTGTTCCTCCTGCAGCGCCGCGGCGCTGAGGAAAAGGGCGAAGAAAAGGAAGATGTCGGTGGACACTTTAATCCACACGATAAGGCCTACAAGGACTGCCAGGACAAAGAGCCAGGCCTCCCGGCGGAAATGTTTGACGCACACATAGGCCGAGTACAGGATGACCATCATCATGGGAATAAGGCCCACGATGCCGAAGTAGAAAATGAAGCGGAGGTAGCCTACGTCCGTACCCATATAGAAGCCTTGGTCGGTGGCATCACCCAGGTAGTTGACGTCATAACGGGAATTCAAGAAATACCCGTCGCCGATAATCCAGGTATGGAGGGTTTCAGGGAAGACAACCATCGTTTGCACCAACTTGTCCGTGGACGATGTCTCCCAATGCCCTTTCTCGACCAAAGAGAAGAACCCTTCGAAACCAAAACGGAACAGGCGGCGGGCCTGCGGGTTGGTGTTATACAAAACTACGCAGATAAGAATTCCTATGGCCAGGACTCCCATCCAAGTAAAAAAGGCCATCTGCTTTTGGTTGGAAGTGTAATCCGACGGCCGGAAAATTTGACCGAGAATGATAAACCCGAGCCCCACGGCTACACCTACCAGCGCGGTACGTGCAATCATATTGCCGATAATGGAAATGACCAGAAAAGAGATGATGTAGATGACGCGGGTCCCCGGTTTGAGGGGCTTGGAAACCTCCGAAAGATAAAAACCGAGCCCCACTAAGACAGCCGAAAAACGGGCGCCTGCCACATCCAACTGGGCACCGATTCCGTAAAGACGATTGATTTCGTGCATCAAGTCCTGTCCCTGTGCGATATATCGGTCCACAAAAGACTGCACCGCCGGATAGGAATCGATTAGCAAGGCTATGATGCACTGGAACACGCACACTCCCGTCAAGTAATTCAGCACCAATTGAACACCTATCTCCCGATGTACCGCCTTTATGCAGCAGCAAACCGCAAAAGCGGCACTGAGCCAAACGGAGAAGGACACAATATAACTGACATAAGTGGTATCCGGAGTTTGGTTGATGGTGATTGACAGCAGGGAAACCAGCGAAACAGCCCCTGCAATAAAGACAAGCGCCAGCAGTTCTACCGGGATAGTGAATGTACGCCGCTTCACCAGTTGGAACGTAACGAAGAACAGTCCCGTCACTGCCAGCATCATTTTGGTGTTGATGCCAGGTAAAGCCATGAACTCGAACGGGAAAAAGAACAGGCTGGTCAGAATCCCGATAAGAAGAATTTGAAAAAATCTTACCATGTTTTCTTGTCAATCGGGTAACGCAGCAAATGTTTCAAACGTTTCATTAGCGTCATTTTTGCTAAAGAGTCACGCTGGCCAATCCAGAAGTCGTGCGTAAACTTCTCGTCATAGAAGATGGACTTACGATAGTAACTCCACCAGATATCGGCATTGGGGCAGGGACCGTTCCAAGGTTTAGCACCATTATAGTGGACAATACCGGTTTCCAGGGCGTGCGCAATCTCTTCTTTGCCATATAAGGCTTCCATATCCTCCCGACGGTTTACCATCAGGGAATAGAGCGGCGTGGACAGGCAATAGGCCGGAGTCATGGCTTTAATACGGCCCTTACAAGCCAGATTGATGATAGTCATGTCCTGCTGGTGGTAGTTGTTCTTTCCCAACTCGCGGAATTCTGTCAGTTTACCGTCCTTAAGCAATTGTTTTGCATTGATGATCAAGTTTCCCGAGTAGAAATAACCGTCCCTGTAATCATAACCGTACTCCTTTCGGAGGTACTCCTGATAATCAGGTCTTAATGCCGAACACGTCTCCACCGCGCCAAAATAGTTGTCACCAATATCGGTGCAATAATACTTTCCTAAATCTTCCCGGAAAATAACGTCAACATCCGAATACAGGAACTTGTCGTATTCGGGAATCAGTTCCGGGGAAATAAGCCGATAATAGGCTGTTTCCGGAATCCCGCGAATCTCATATCCGCCCACAAACTCACCTTCTACTTTGCGGAAAGTAAGTTTGCAGTTCTTATATCTTCCCGGCAGTTCATTCAAGTGGCTCCGGGAGAAGTCACACTGCGGACCATGAAGGATGTAGATGTCATAAAAAGTGTCCGGGGATGCATTCTCTAACAAGGATGTTATACACACCCCGGCAGGCATCTCTAGAGACTGGTCAAAAGTAAAGAGGATGGGGACGATTTGCATAAAAACCAGTATCAGATAATATCATGGCTTTTTCGCCATTTTATCTCAGGAATATCAAGCCGCTCGTCCAGGTTGACGTAATACTGGAAATCCTGACTGTGGTTGGATACCTGCTGATCGACGGGAGGGGGCGTCATATAATCGCCATAAAGCAAGGTAAGATATGCATCATATCCGTCAGGAACAATGATTTCAGTATCTTCGAAGGGAATGGACAATCCATCCTTGAACCAGTCTTTTTCGAAGACTTTACCTTCCCATTGCGGAACACAGACGCAATACTTTGCACCGGCTTCCGGAGTCCTGGCATATTCCTGATGATTCCTCTCAAATTGACGCAAGGCCCTTTTCCGGCCTCCGGACAGATTATCCAGCCTGTCACTAAAATATCTTGCCACGGAAAGGACCTGTCCTTTTTTCAGCATGGAGACCAAATCGGAAAAGTCATAGTGAAAAAGATGCCGCCTATACACCTGAAAGAGATGGCTGTTCTGAAATTGAAGGTTTGAAACCTCTTCTCTCGTGCATGTAAAATAGTCGAGAGGGAAAATATCCACAAATACACCGGTGATAAAATGGCAGCGTTTCATCTCCCACAGCGTCGTCCGCGTATCTATTACTTTTGCATACGGTAAATAGTACCCCTCATCGTTGAGAGAGACAATCCTATATGGAGACCCTTCCAGGCGTGTAGCCAGAGAGAGGAATCTATCGTAGTCGGCGCGCGGCATATAAAGATCGATGTCATCGTCCCACGGAATCATTCCATGATGCCGGATTGCCCCCAGTGCAGTCCCGCCACAGGCATAATACCTAAGATTGTGCTCCTTGAAAAAGCCGATGGAGAAATGGAAGGCTTCCATCAGCACTTCCTTGAAACGGCGGTCGAAATCAGTCATCGGCACGGCTCATTATTGTTCAGGAAACGCTCCAGACACCATAGCTGCCACTTCTGATTCCCGGTGAACCGGGACATGTCGAGACCGCTGAGAAATTCCGGACGTGTCGGTCCTTCCCAATTCGCAAAATACTCATCTACCGGACGCGGCATGGGAACTTTATTTGGTACAGGGAAGGCAGGATATTTCATTGAGAAAAGCTCACGGATAAGGTATTTAGGCTCGCCGTTTCTCACTCTATTCAAATCCAGTTTTTCTGCCATTATCAAACTTGCGTAAGGGTCCAGATAGGGCATTCCGGCTATCGCAAAAGCATTCCAATATGAGCCGGAACTTTCGATTGAAAATACATCGTCCATGAAAGAGAGGAAATCGATGTGCTCCCCACGGCGATATCGCTCGTAGAGATAGCTCATGTCAACAGGTTCTTTCAACACGTCCTCCGGCTTGGTGAAGGTGTATCTTTCTTTGAATTCATCAAAAGTCCAGTCTTTTTTCAGCAGCCCGTCCATTCCACCGAACACAAGGTCGGAACTCTCTCCGACAATCAGTTTCGTGCATCCATCGGCTTTTGCCTGAAGGGCTGCTTGCAGGAGTTGAGGCTCAATGGAATGGACCGGAGCTTTTTTGGCCGCCATGCAGGCGTCCACATGCGCTTCCACCGTTTTCCAGTCGATATCTACATAATGGAGGTTCAGTCCATAGGTTGAGGCATAATACTCTGCGCGGCCAAGTTCACTGCCGAAGCGGTCCGCTCCGCCAAGGAACCTGAAAGTATAGGCATCGCATCCCGGCATATATGAGGCAAGGATTGCCGAATCCATGCCGCCGCTCAGCAGGATTCCAAGTTTCTCACCCCGAAACTGATCCATCTGGCTTTGAATTTCCCGGTCAATATCTTTTGCGGTTTTGACCGGGATTCTTTTGTCCTCCGGAATGGGGATGAAGTTGCGGTGTCCTTCACCATCATAAAAATCCACCCCTTCTTTCTCTATATAACGGAAAGCGAGGTAGGAACTCATACAGAGATTCTTGTCAGTCATATTCTTATTTTTTTCTCAATTGCCCCAATGCTTCATTGATTCTTGTGGAGGAGACGCCTCTTGTGTATGGAAAGTAAATGACTTTAATATCCTCCGCTGCAAGCTCTTTCTCGTACTTTTCCCATTTCTCCGTTCCATACCAATCATCTCCGACAAACAAAATGGATGCACCCAGTTTGCGGCACGCCGCCAGTTTGTCCATATCGTATTGGGGAACGACAGCATCGACATATTTGATACTTCTTACAATCTCGAACCTGTCTTCAAAAGGGATGAAAGCGTGTTTGCCCTTGTATTCGACAAGCTCATCTACTGTGACTCCCACGATGAGTTTGTCGCACATAGCCTTGGCATTCTTGAGAAGATTCAAGTGCCCCACATGAAAAAGGTCAAAAACCCCTGTAGTGTAACCTATGACCATAATTGGATATTTACTTGTTTCCGATATTCCGTTGTCTTAATGCACATCCTAACGCGTCAGATACTATCCCGGAGTGAATGTTAGGCTTTACCCCAAAGCCGTAATCATCACGAGTTGGCGGGTTGCTTTCGTTCCTATAGCAGCCTTGAAGACAGACAATTTATTCCTTATTTTGTCATCATAAACCTTATCAATAACGAATTCGTTGACAAGGGAAGTCTTGCCCACACGCTTCGGCCATCGACAACTACGAACTCCGACTCATTGGAATCATAGTACTTCTGCAGCTTAGCTACTTCCGTTTCCCTGCTTATGAAGATAGATCTGTTCATGAAGAAAAGATTTTTAAGAAGGTAGTGATATCTTGTTTATAATAGTAAAAAACATTTCAGGAGAGTCAAACACCCTGCGAACATTGTCGATATACAAAACGCGCTCTTTTCTTATTATCCCTGTTTTTCCTTTTCACCAAGGTACTGGTTGACATCCTTAAAGAAGGAAACAGTGCATAACAGCGACAATATCACAACCGGAAATGCTGCGATAATTGTCACGGACTGAATGCTGTACAATGAGTTTTCAGCGAACAGAAGCGCAATCGGGAAAAGAATCAGAAGAATGCTCCAGAATGTGCGAACCTTGCGGTCAGGCTCCTGTTCAGTTGAAAGATGCTTATAAGAGTAAGAAGATGTGACATAGGTAATGCCATCCAGCGTCGTGCTATAAAATGCAATCATCGTAACGGCCAACAATACCAATGCGAGAACCGGAAGAGGTAGCGTATCAAAAATCTTCAAGATGGCATCATACATGCTTCCGCCATCTGCAATGAATCCGGAGATATCAACGCCATGCTTCATTTCCTGAGCAAGGCCATAGTTGCCAATAATGATGAAAGACATAAAAGTTCCGGCGAGCCCCCATCCGTAAGTACCAAAAACCATGTTCTTTATAGTCCGGCCCTTACTAATCAGAGCAATAAAGAATGGAGTGGCACAGCACCACACAATCCAATAAGCCCAATAGTAAATCGTCCAGTTCTGGGCAAAACTTGTTTCTCGTAGCGGATCCATATAAGTGGACAACCCGACGAAATTCTGAACCAGATTGCCAATAGACTGGAATCCTGTTTCTAAAATAAAACGTGTTTCTCCACCAAGGAACAGGAAGTAGAACAGCAAAGCCAAGAAAAGGTACGAACAGAAGGTTGCGAGTCTTGAAATTCCCTTAACGCCAAACCATACGGCAAAAGTGTAAACTGCGCAGATGAGAAGCAGGAGAATGACGGCGAGTCTTACGCCATCGGAAACCCCAAGAACGGTAGATATTGCTTTTGAAAGCAGCGGCGTGGCCAGCGAGAAGGTCGTCGCTGTAGCGCATACTATTGCAAAAATGGCGACAATATCTATGAGTTTGCCCCAGAACCCGTCTGCCTTATCTCCCAAAAGAGGCCTAACTGCCTCAGAGAATCGCTGACGGTCACGCTTGCGTACGTGCATCATGAAGCCGAAGGCAATGGCTAAAACAACATAGAAACACCAGGCAATAGGCCCCCAATGGAAAAGTGTGAATGTGGGTGCCCACACAGCCATTCCACCAGCCATTTCTGTCACATGGGGCTCAGATCCGTAAAGTGCCCACTCACAGAGTGAGTAGAACAGAATGTCTGCTGCCATCGTGGATGTAAAAATCATTGTTCCCCACTTAAAGTTGCTGTATTGAGGCTTTTCTAAATCACCCAGTTTGATTTTCCCATACTTTGACAATGCCACATAAAACGTGGTAGCCAGCACTCCTACGCCAAACATTGCATAATAAAGGCCACAAGTATCACTCAAGAAACCGCGGACGCTTTCAACAAAAAATTTCGATTGTTCAGGCATGAGCATAAAGGCAATCATCAGTGCCAAAACAAGGATGAACGGGATCAGCGTGGTAGGCCAATCTACCTTGGTCTTGATGTTGAATATGGCTTTCATTTATTTATGTTCAGTTTTTTATAATTCGTCTTTGCCCGATTGTATCTGTCAGTGCCGTAATTCCCAAAATCATCGCCATACGATTCTTTTATAACGCTCCATTGTGCCCATAATGTATCCCAAAGGATTTCATAGCATAAAATCTTTTCCTTGATATCTTTTGACACGTTCCCCGAATAATACTTTTCGAGGAAATAGTCTTGAGCCTCATCTGAAAATTCGCTTTCCAGGAAGAGAGCGGCAAAATCTGCCACCGGATCGTTCATGCCGCTATATTCCCAGTCTATCAGGTATATGGTTCCATCTGCTGCTTTGATAAAGTTTTCAGGCACTGCGTCATTATGACAGGGAGTCAATTCTATCCCGATTGCGTTAAGACTAGATTCAAGACCCATGACCTTCGGCTTGAATTTATCCCATCCTGCGTACATTGTCGCGCCAGCCTTCTCAAGGAGCTTGTCGTATTTCTCAATTTCCTGGAAGAGATTAAACTCATTCTTTAATCGAATATGAGCATCGTGTATCTTGTGGTAAATCTTGGCTATCTTAAAAAGGTTGTCGTATCTTTGAATGGTGGCAGCGTTAAGTGTTTCTGCATTATCTATATAGTCGGTCAGTTTGATTCCAGTCTTTGCATCAAAAAAGCGTATTTCCGGATTAACACCCATTTTACATCCCGCGATAGAGTTAAACTTCTCGTTGGGACGCTCCACCATCCCATCGCTGCCGTTGCCGGGCACACGCAACACATAACTACGACCTAAAAAGTTTACACGGAAATTCTTGTTGCTCATGCCGCCAATCTGAATAAACTCTGCTGTAGATACATCTTGGCCCGGAAAAATATCGGCAAGGTGCTTTATCAAATTCTCCTTGTCAAAAGGATCTTCTTTTCTCCGTAAGACCCTGCAGGTTACATCTTTTAGGCGTTTGAAGTCTTCAGGACAATCTACATCTCCCCAAATCAGGTTTTTGAAGAAAACGAACGGTCTCTCAAGCGGAGTTGTGACATCCATAAGAATATATTCATAGTTGAGATATGAATTCGAACTGTCCCGCCACAACTTGTACATTTTCCCAAATGTTTCAAAAGAGATGCGGGATATTCCCAGGAGTTCACCCTCAAATCTACATATACGATGCTTGTCTTTGGATATTTTGGTAATAAAACCTGAGCGACTTTCAATATAACATTCGTCCCCGCTGCCGCTCTCTTCTGTTGCCACAAGGCAGTTCCCTTCTTCTACCCTGACGAGGTATTCCAGGACTTTTTTCTCGAAAAACGTATCCCCTTCGACCAGAATGAAATCCTCGTCAACCATTTGTTTTACAGCGGCAAGCGAAGCCATCGATGACGTGAACTCATAATTTGGGGCAACGATGAGCTGAACACTCTCGTCTGAGTATTTTTCGAACAATTCTTTCTGAAATCCCACGACCAAAAGAATACGGTTGATTCCAACTTCCTTTAACAGACTGATGTTTCTGTCTATCAGACATTGCGTCCCGTCATAAGGAAGCAATGGAAAGGGTATGTCTGAGGTCCGTTCCTTCCGTGCAGAAAGAATCACTGCGAGGTTTGTCATAAAAACAATCTTTTAACAGACACATCTCTCCCATCATATGTGTAGGTTTCATTTCCTCTCATAAAAGAGAACGATAGATGATTGCCAACGTGCTTCATCTGTTTGAAAGAATGCAGTTCTTCCTCTTTGCACGAAAGCATTTCACAAACTCTTTTAAGAACACTTGATCGGGTATTGCATATATAACTTGCATCGAAACTACGAAGTTCATCTATCGAATCGAACTCGTTGATAATCCAGCCATCATACTTTCTCACTTTCATAGGAAGACATTGTATATGCCGCCTATATACATCTTCCCAGTAGCCTTGTCTGGTCGTCACTTTATCGTACTCCTTAACAAAAATCTCCTTGAACCTTGACGAGAACTGATGATTGAAGAAGACGTGTCCCGCCATATACCAAGTATCCTGTCCACCTATTTGCACAGCCTTAATCCACTCATTTTCGTCAAGTGTAAGACAGTATTCGTTTGTATTGCCAACAGAATATAGCGCTGAATAATAACTGTCAGTCGCTTTGTCCATAAAAACATTATCCACGAAATAATGGTCTGAGCAGCAGATGAAAGTATCTCCCAGTCTGTCTATTACACGAATCATTGAAGAGGCATTGTTATAAACGTTGTAGTCCTCGTTATAGACGAATCGGACACCGAATTTAGAACCTAGGTACCGAAACATTTCCGCCTTGTATCCAAGAACAATCGTTATATCGGTAATACCAGCTTCAATTAACTGTTTAATTTGTCTCTCAATAAGAATCTCCCCACGTACTTCCAATAGTCCCTTGGGAATTTCTTGCGAAAGTGGGACAAAGCGTGAGGCTGTCCCCGCGGCCATGATGATTGAGTTCATTAACGACTATCTAGAAAGCAAATGAGGCGATAAAATTAACGTAGTTCTTATTAAAAACAGGATTCACAATATATGCAACGCTGAGAGGCAATGAGAACTTGTCACTGAAGTAGATTTTGTAGCAGTATTTCAGTTCCACATTGCAAATACCCAAACCACGTTCATATGCATTATAGCAGCTCCTGTTGAGAGCCATGCCGACTGCAATAGAAAGCCGATGGCCGTTCAGAAAATCGTAGTAGCCACCCAATTCCGCATAAGAGGAATATGCCTGATGGCCCTCCATATTTTTGTCAGCTCCGGCAAAAAAGTTGGAAAAGGTCAGGTATGCAGGAATGCTCTCAGGGGCTATCGTTATCATGGCCTCCAACCAGTGTCCAGTCTCTTTGGGCTTGAAGTTGAAATACTTATCATTTGGCATCGTGGTCGTGGGGTAGAAATAATCGTTAATGCCAACGGTTATCCATTTGTATGTATAACTCAATCCCAGGTCGACCTCACTATATCTCCCGTTGAGGGAGTAACCACCCATTACATAGGCATTGAAACCTTTGTTCTGATAGCTTAAAGCTGGGAAAACGACCGGCGCAGCCTCCTCGGTAATCATTTCCATGCCACGCCAAATGTACTTGGTCTGAATGTCAATTCCTAAATGAAAGTCGGCCTCTTTTAACTTGGCGCCAAAACCGTTTTAGCCGGAGTTCTCACTCTGTGCGAATACGATAGTGGACATAGCACAGATTGATAGTGTTAACGCCAACCTCTTCATAGTCATATCTGGATTATAATTGCTAAATATCGTTGAAGAGCCAACAGCCGTAAATATCACCTATGTTCGTACTCCTGTGAAGTTGTAAATCTAGTTTTTATAAGTGACACAAGGCTATATCTTTCATCCTTTGTGCATCCTATAAAAAAGCTACTGGAGATAACACCGGCAATACTGGTAAATCCAATTAATAAAAACCTCAACCAAGAACTTTCCATCAAGCAGAACAATACTACCGGAATAGCTAAGGACAGAATAATAACAGACAATATCGGTAGTACAATTCTATACAAAACATCTTTGTGTCGGAAACGCAAGTCATTCCTGACAGATTCGATACTTACGATAATTTTAACCAACGAGGTAAAGATGGGAAAAATGTAAACCCAGACGGGATCCGCTCCCATTTGTAATGCCAGAACTGAGAGAGGGAAATTTATAAATACCAAAAAACTGGTAATAATTTGATACCACATTACTTTGCCGGTAGCCATTTTTACCGAGATAAAGTGAGTGTCAAGGGATGCAATAAAGCTGATTATCAAAGACAAACGAACAAAAGGAACCGTATAGGCCGGATACTCAGTGAGCCATATCCTTAAGACAAAAGGAGTCTCCAGACATAGAGGGATACTAAAGAGCAGCATAAGATATGCCACCCATTTGGTCCCCTTGAATACTAAACTATTGGTCCGATTTATTTCCCCACTAGCATAAGACTGCATTATTTGGGGCTTCATTGATAAACTGAAATTATATACGAGTATTCCGACAGAATTATTGACTGTGTTCGCCAGGCCTCTAGCGGTATTCAAAACCGGACCATGATAAACGTTTAGTGCCATGTTTACTCCCTGTCCATGAAAGACACCAGCGATGCTGCCTACAAAATTCCACCAAGCAAAACCAAGCATCTCTTTGAGACGATTGAAATTCATGGTCAATCTGAATCGACATTCCTCAAAGCGCGCCCTTGAGTAAAAAATGTCTCCAACTCGTATGAAAATGACCACACTGGTCATGAGAACTGCATATAGAATCAATGTATCAGCATTGAAATTTACATACATCAAAAGCAAGGCTATTCCAAAATTCAATACAGCCTGAAGAACATTGATAAAGGCTGATATGCTCATTATTTCATGTGTGATTTGAATGGCATCGTAAGGTATGGTTAAAAATGACAATGCCATAGATAGAACCGACATATGAAAAATCCATGTTGCTGCAGTCATGCGCTCCGGGGGAATTGTCATCTTTTTTGTCAGGAACCATATTCCGCCATATTCTGCTAAAATAACAGCGACGAGAGCAAGTATAATCATCATGGTCAAAGACAAGGAAAACACTTCTTTCAATGCTTCTTCGTCATTCTTGCCCTTCTCCACATTCATGAATCGTCCGATGGCCGACGTGAGCACGGAAGCAACAACCCAAAACATGGAAACAAAACCACCGACAGCATTATAGATTCCAAAGTCTTCAACGCCGAGAGTCTTCAATACAAAACGGCTTGTGAAAAAAGACAATACGAAACAAATAAGAGAACGTGCGTAGAGCATTCCCGTATTTCGGATTATTGTAATGTTCTTGTCGGTCATTGCTACTTCAGAAAAACTTTGGAGCCATGATTAGAGTGCCTGTGTTCCTCTTTAGGTAGTGCCATGTAATCACCGTAAAGACAGCTCAGTATTGCATCGTAATTGTTCGGGCATGAATAGTTTCTGCCTTCAAAAGGGAGATAAACCGGGCTTTCGAACATCGATTTGTTCAGAAATTTCGGCTCAAGGTCTGCTAGGCAGCAAACGTTATCACATGCTTCGTAGTCATATTTTTGCATGACTCTATCCAAGAGAATGAGTGCTCTGTTGAGGCTGATAAAGGGATGAATAATTCTTCCGCAAATGATTGCCGTTTTTTTTATAAGCGAGTCGGCTTCCGAAAACTTCATCTTCCGGGTGAAACGCTGATTGGCAACCAATGAGCGCCGCCTGCGAGTAATGCATTTTGTTTTCTCCCACGATGCCCTATCAGGGATTCCGTCCAGAGGGAAGATATCTATATATATGCCCCAGGATGTCTGCTCTGGACTGTCCTCGATTACCAGTGTGCCAGGATTATGAACTTTGGCAAACTCAAGAGGATACTTTTTGTCATTCATGATAGAGATGCACTGGTACCCTTTTGAGCTCTGATAATTCTCCAGAAACGCATTGTAATCGGGCCTAGGCATGAAAATATCCAAATCATCGTCCCACGGTATGAAACCTTGATGTCGGATCGCCCCAAGCAATGTCCCATAAGCGAGGTAGTAACGCAAATGATTTACCCCGCAATAGTTGTGAATGTCATCCATGATGTCAAGCATCATCAATCTGTGTTGTTTCTGGCTTACCTGTTCCATATAAAAATGGTTAAAACAACTTCTTCATTCTATCATACCTGCTTTGTCCGAGAATCCGCCGAAACCATTCCTTGGTTTTGCGTGAATAGTATTCAGCCGCTGATCGAGCACGGATGCGCGACGCATAAACGAAAGCGTCACTCGAAAACTTCTCGGAAATCTCAGGTAGTACCAGCACTGAAACTTCATCCAATACAATGCTCGTGAAGATACTTTGATCATGCCTATGGCTGACATATTCAAGGTGCTGATATCGTAGTTCCTCTCCGTCCGGATCAGCAAATAATTCAGGCTTGGACAGGGCTAAAGCCTTCCACCGTGAAATAACTCTATTCTGCTCGGCTCCCGTAAAAAACATAATACCGCTCAACACTTGAGGCATCGATCCCAAATCCCCCGCTTCAAAAAACGAAGAGCAATAGTCGAGAGTAGATTTCTTCGTCCAATGCCTCATCAAGGAGTCCGTCGCGCCCCATTTTTCCCATTGCGGCTGACTGATATCGTACTGAAAGCATATTGTCTGATATCGTTGAAGAAGGCGAAAGCACATGGACCAGAAAGAGGATTTTCTCAAAGTACATCCTGCATCACAGAAAACCACGATGTCTTCCTGTGCGAGCCCTTCCAATACCTGCGATATGATTACAGGTTTCCAAATCATATAACCACCGCCTCTTGCCGCCTTCATTTGAGGCATTTTCAAGACATCCTGAGGCAAATCCGATGGAGTCATCAACTTTATCTCATCAAACAAGCCCAACCGTCGAGCTTGCTTCCCTATCATCTTTAGGGAATAAGCCATAGCGCTATTGGCATATGAGACAAAGATCTTTTTCATTCCAATCTAATATCTTTTTTTGAAACTTTACTCTAATGCTTCCTCCCGACGCATTTATAGTTGCCGTGGAAAAAACCTGACAAACCTTGCGCTGGGAACAAAAAAGGAGAGAAGGCTCAAAAGGCCTTTAACGAGTTTGTAAACGGGTTCCCGCCAGCGTCGGCGGCCGATCTCAAGGAAAAGCCGTTCATAGGCGGAGGTGCCGAACAGGGCTCCTTCGGCCTCCCGGCCATAGTCCCAGAGGATGCGCTCAGGCAGAAGGGACTCAAGGACGTCCCGCCATTCCTGCTCAGAAGCGAAGCGGTTTTTGGCACTGTAGCCGGAAACGTCGTAGTTGCAGATATCGATATCAACCGCCTGATAGGAGCAATTGTCGAAGATGAGACTCTGGAGAAAAAACTTCCGGTCAGAGACTATCTTCAACGTTTCGTCGTAGGGGTGTTTTCGGAGAAGGTCCGTCTTAATGAACACGGCCTGATGGCAGAGGGCTGTCCCGTACATGAAACGTAGGGAAATCTCCGCGGGGGGTGTTTTTCTGCGGACCGGCTCTTCGAGAATGAGCGCGTTGCCGCAGACGATGTCGGCCATGGCTCCGTTGCCGCCGACATCCGAAATGACCGACTGTCCGCAGAACGTGTCACCGGCATTCATAAAGATGCAATAATCTCCGGTAGCCGCAGCAATGCCCTTGTTCATGGCGTTGTAGATGCCTTTGTCCGGCTCGCTGACCCCGTAGGTGATATCCCCAGAAAAATCATCCAGAAGGTCGGCAGACCCGTCCGTCGAGGCACCGTCGATCACGATGAACTCATGAGGACGGACGGTCTGGCCAGTGACACTGAGAATGGTCCTCCGGAGCCCCTCGCGGTCGTTGCGGTTTACGGTTATGACACTAATTCTCACGGATCGCTTCCCTTAATCTGTCCATGTCGCAGAGAAGTTCGTAGTTCTCACGAAGCCACTCCAGCGGCTTATCCCACCAGCGAATACCCCGCAACCATTTCACGGTGTCTTCGTCGTAGCGGTATTTCAGTATTTTTGCAGGCACTCCGCCGATGACGGTATAAGGTGGAACATCCTTGGTGACGACCGCACCTGTAAGCACTACAGCGCCGTCCCCGATGGAGCATCCTCCCACTATCGAAACCCTTTCTCCTATCCAGCAGTCGTTTCCGATTGTGACGGGAGGAAGAATCTCATCGAACATCTGCTCCTTCGCGAACGTTTCCATGGCCTGTTTCCGCGTTGAAAAGAATACAGGAGAGGTCGTAACAAACGGAGCCTCAAATGGATGAGTTCCTCTAAGAACCCTGACCCCATGAGCGATGGAAGAGAAGCGGCCGATGTTTCCTTCTATCCTGCAATCTCCGCACATATAACTGCCAAATCCCATCCGGCCGTCGAAGTAGCTTCCGTCTCCGATGCTGTTGGCGCCTTCAAACGATGAACCATCAGCAATCTGCACACTGCGATTAAAACGGACTTGGCCATGAAGATGCATTTTCTGTTTGGCGTATGTGCATAGCCGCTTAATCGGAGAAGAAACATCCCTCCAGACTTTACAAATAAAAGCACAGAACCAATGCATAAATGTGAGACACCTAATGGGATGCAAGAGTAGATTTGACGCCTCTGGACCTCAAATAAATCCAATAATACACCCTCGGCATCAAAGCCTTGAAATACCCCGTCAGCGCCACGATCGGATACCGCCAAGGAAAACAACGTCGATTGAACAGGAGTGTATTATGTAAATTCAAAACTTTCACACGTTCTTTCAGCGGCAGTGCAAAAAAGTCTTTCCGCCCTCCATCCACCGGGTGATCATTCTCACACTCACCGGAATAATGAGGCAGCATCAGGACGGGGAATCCTGCCTTGTGGGCAAGATAGGTGTAATCATGGTCGGTTCCGCCGTGATGATATTTCTCACAGAAGATGCCCATCTTATCGGCCACTTCGGAAGACACATAGGTAATGTTCCCATGCCCGGCTTCGCACTCCTGGAAATGTTCCCCGTCGGGAATCAGAAACTTATCCTTGAGGGTCCATTTGTTCGTATAGACAAAACCGCCATAAGTAAAACTGCCGGTCTTGCCATCCCGTGTGGAGCCTACATAGATGCCCCGCTTGCCAAAATGCTCCAAACTGTAGGCATCGGCCTTGAGCAAATCTTCCCAGACTTCGGGAAGCACTACCGTGTCGTTGTTCAGCCACAAATAGCCGGCGAAGCCGCCTACGGCAAGCGCCGCCTTCCAGGAATTGATCATTCCGCCGTTCCAGAACAGCATTCCGTCGGCCGGAAGAACATGCAGCGGGAAACCCCACTCCCCCGCCTCCAACATCTCGCACGTTCCGTCAGAACTGCCATCGTCCGTGAGGAATACTTCCAAGGCGATAGAATCCTGCAAATACGGGCCGACCGTCCTCTGCAAAGAATCCAGGCAGCGCCGCGTCTTTTCCCGGCGATTGAAAACGGTGATGAGAACGGCGATTTTCATCTATCTCATAGAATAGGTTCTCCCATACAGCGCCTTTTGTGCGGAAGGGATCAACCAGAGAACGACGCCGGAAACCAAGGTGAGTAAAACAGTCACTCCCCAAAGCAGGAGACCTTTTGCGGGGCTGCAAGTCAGCATCAAAGCGCCGGCAAAAAGCATGTGTGTCAAATAGATATGCACGCTGAAAAAGCGCAAGCACAACGAAGGGCGATACCATCGGCTCGCCTTGGGCCAACCGGTGATATCAGGAAATACTTTACGGATAAGACCACCCAGCATCATAAAGGGGAAACCGACAAAAAAGCCGTTGGAGGTATGTTTGAACAGGGTAACATACCCATGAATCCCCTCCAGGTCAATCAACCTTGGAACAGCAAACAGTATGACAGCCAGGATACACAGCGACCAGAAAGGCACCTTCACCTTCAATGACAGCCAAATCATTGCCCCGGCCCAAAGCAAACCCAACAAGTACCAGAGCGGCCATGACAGGTAATTCTCTCCCACCAGCACCACATTTCGCACCCACACGGCGCAGGCCTTCAAAAAAGGCATTCCTTCAGAAGCGAAACCATAAATGGCGAAAGGCAGAAATATCAATGTCCAAACCAGATACAATCGCAGATTATTCCCCAGCCAGCGCTGCACTGCCTTGCATTTTCCGTCGGCTTCCGTTTCAGCAATAATCTTGGTCCAGAGGAAAAAGCCCGACAGCACAAAGAACACCGGCACGGCCCACTTAGTGACCCCCCACAAATCACTGTTGCCGGTGTGAATCCACACCACCACCAGCGAGAGAAGAAATTTCAGGGTATCAGCCCCTTTCATGCTTGATTATCAGCGATTAAGGACCTTCCAGCCGTCCAGGCAGCGTGTCTTGGAGGAGAAGTTCACCCCTATTTTGAACAATTTGCGCGGATCGGAAGCGAAGGGCTTGGCATAGCCTTTCCGCTCAATCTGCTCCAGGGCTTCCTCTGCACTCTTGTCTATCTTCAACTCAAAGATATAGATGTAATCCGGAGTCTGCACCAGCACGTCCATGCGGCCGTCCGATGTGTGGCGTTCCACTTCCACATAAAGACCCAATAGCATGAAGAACACGTACATGGCATTCTGGAAGTAGAGTTCCTTGTCACCCATCAAGGCATAATCGCCCTTGGACATGAACGCCTCAAGACGGCGCATGAAACCCTCAACTTGACCCGCCCGGATATCCCCTACGAATTTATCGACAGAAAAACGTGTCTTGTTCTCCGACTTTGGAGTATAGAACGGGACCAAATATTTGATAAACCCGTCCCGCACTTCCCGATTGGGAAAACCGAGCGAATAGGTCTTAAACTCAGAATCGTATCCCTTTATTGTCAAGTACCCGCTCTGATAGAGCAGCGGCAGCGGATTCTCATCCAAGATGTCAATCGAATTCAGCGTATCGGCCGTAAGACCCTCTTCCGTCATGTCATCCAGCCGATATCCCGCCTTTTGGAGTTGCAGCACAAGGAATGACGGCGTGCCCGTCTCGAACCAGTAATCACGGAACTGGCAACTGGAAAGCGTGTTCAGCAGACTGAAGGGGTTGTAAAGCCCTTCAGTGTTCCATTCGAAATGATAGCCGTCGTAGTCCTCTGCCAGTTTGGCGTAGCAGGCCTGTTTGTCCAGGCCGTTAGACTCGGCAAGAAGCGCCACCGCATCGTCCAAGTTGTCGTGCAACTCCTTTTCCGTGATGCCGCAGATACGGGTGTAGCGGCGGGCAAAAGAGATGTCCGTGAGGTTGTTCAGGTCGCTGAAAACGCTCACTTTGCCGAACTTCGTTACACCTGTAAGGAAAGCGAAGCGGATATGGCGGTCGCAAGTTTTCAGGACACTGTAAAATGCCTTCAGCGTAGATCGATAACTTTCTTGAAGACTGTCATTGCCGATGGCCTGAAGCAGAGGCTTGTCATATTCATCCACAAGCACTACAACCTGTTTCCCGGTAGTCAAAAATGCGCTCTCCACAACGTGCAGGAAACGCTCTTCGATGGCACGGTCCTTATATGCTTCGCATGAATATTTTCTTTCCCAAGTCTCAAGGTGACGGTTAAGTTCAGCCGTCAAAGATGATTCATCCTTATAATCCCGGCTGTTCAGGTCCAGATGCAGGACAGGATATTTATCCCACTTCTCTTCCAATCCGGAAATGGCAAGACTTTCAAACAGATTCCTCTGCCCGCTGAAATAGGCTTCGAAAGTGGATATCAGCAGCGACTTCCCGAAACGGCGCGGACGGGACAGAAAATAGTAACTCCCCTCCGAGGCCATTTTGTACACCAGGTCTGTTTTGTCGATGTACAGAAAGCCCTCCGTTCTGATTTTCTCGAAACTTTGTATGCCTATCGGATATTTCATCGGGAGTCCTGACAAGGGTTTTGCCGATATGGATTACAGTTTATACTGCACGCCGATGGAGGCGGAGAGCTGGAAACCCAGGCCCTTGGAATCACCCGCGAAGGCTGATCCGCGAAGGATGGAGGCCCGCAGGTCCGGAACCAGCGCCACGCGGTCGCTCAGGCGCACCGGCAGCATCAGACCCAAGCCCCCCACAGGCGTCACCTTGGACATGAAAGCCACGCCCACGTGCAAGTAAGGCACCGCCACTTCGCCCAGACGAAGCAGTGCATCGGCATGAATGTAATGAAACGGAGAATGGCCGAAGGCGGTGTACATGTTGGACGTATTGATGCCCTGATATCCGGCCCTGAAACCCCAGCGCGGGCTGAAGAACTTGCCGGCATACACGTCAACGGTCAATCCGGCGCCCACATGGGAGAGTTCCCGCTGCTGGTAAGCGCCGCCGTCCAGGCCCATATTGGCACCGATGCCGGCACCGACGAACCAGCCGTTTTCATAATCGAAGATGTTTTCATTCTGCGCCTGCGCGCTCCAGCCTGCCAGGGAGAGCAGCGCCAACAAAAGGATAAGTTTGTTTTTCATACCACTGACAATTTCTTAAAAACGATATGCAACACCCAGGGAAACCATAGCCCTCAAATCCAGCGGGAAGCCGGCATAGCCCTCAACGGCCGCCTGGTCCTCCGCAGAAGGCTGGATGCCGCTGAAATTGTCGGTGAAAGCTTCTCCGCGAAGGTCGATCAAAATGCCGATATGCTCAGAGACCACAAATTCGCCGAGAAAACCGCCCCGGAAGCCGAAAGCCAGATTCTTGGGGGTGACCTTCTGCCAAGGGTGACCGGACTCGGTGAAGCCGAAACTGTAGCCGCCGCCCAGGCCGACATACAGTTTGGGCTGGAACAGCGCCCCGTAACTACCGAGATTCAGGATGGCATCGGCGAAAAGATCCAAATCACTGAAAGTGAAGGGATAGAAACCACGGGCTGCCGTCTGGCGCGTATTGGCCGCACCCGCGTTCTTACCATAGCCCAGCGAGCCTCTGATGCCGAAGCGGTGGGAAAAGTCATATCCCACGGACAGGGCGCCGAAAGGAGTCACAGGGCCCAGTGCCTTGCCGTTCTCGGCATAGGAGAAAGTATTTTCACTCACGGAATACATAGCACCGCCCTGCAGGGCGACATAAAGTTTGCGGGGGCCATCCTGCCTGGAAGAATTTTTGGAGGACTGGCCCATGAGCAGGCTTGCACTTGAGACAAGAACTGCCAGTGTAAGGAAAAATTTACGCATAGTATTTGATTTTGTCATTTTTATGAGGGTTTAAGGCACGCATACTGCCTCGCCTGCACACAATGTGGGGCAAAAAAAGAAGGAGAAGCCGATACGGTTTCAATTATGCAAATATAGTGATTCCCTTTTTTAAAAACAAACAGAATGTCCCCTGCAGCCCTCTCAAAGCCCGACTCCCCTGCCGATGCGGCAGAGTATTCAGCGTGTTACACTTAAAAGTAGATTCTTCGGCAGGTAAACCTGCCTCAGAATGACATCCAACTGTCATTCTGAACAACAGACACCTGTCATTCTGAACGAAGTGAAGAATCCGAGGCCACATGCACACTTGCCGCCTCGACAGGCGGATGCGCCCTGCAGGGACACAGAAGGCCGATTCGATATCCGAGGCGGCAGGAAAAACTACCGTTTGGGCCGAAAACAGTGCCGCCTCTACAGGCGGAGGGTCGCGTAGGGGCGGTTCCGCGAGCGAGGCGGCAAAATATTCACAATCTGCTACAGGTGCAGCGAGAAGGGCAGGGTCAGTTTACTGGACTCGGTTGCTTCGATGAGCTCCTTCAGGGTAGCCTCCGCGAACATGTACCTTGTCACGGGAATGATAAGGATGTACTGCGTGTAGGTGTACATGAAGTAAACCTTGGTGTTTTCATTCGTCCCGATACGGGAGGTGTCGATGGTGACGTTGCCCGTATTGGTGTTGGAATCGAAATAGTGCGACAGTCCCAAGGCTCCGGAGGTATTGTTCCTCTTGTCCGTCCTCCAATACACAGGCAGGTTAAAATGGCTGCTGGTTCCGGTGAGACTCAGTGCGTTCGCGGGAATGACAAAGGTAGTCGCACGGGTTATGGTCAGAGCGGCAGGGTTTGTCATGTGGGGTACCGAGAGGGAAATGCTACCAGCATCCGCAAAGTGCGTCTTGGCCTTGATGGTGAACGTCTGGATGCCCGCTGCGGAAGGCGTGTACGTATAGGAACCGTCTCCCAACTTGGACATTCCGTCTGCCGACCAGATCTCCACCTCAGGGGCGGATATGGTCACTGGCAGCATGTTACGGGCCGAATAGTTGAAGGAGAAGGTGGTAGTGGAGCCCTCTTTCAAGGGCAGGTCTCCATTGAGTACCAAGTTTCCCGTAACATAGGTGCTGTAGCGCTGAACGGTAATCGGATCCGGGTCGGTCATGGTGGTTCCGGTTTCCAGATTCACAGTGCCGTTGCCGGTATCTTCCGCAGATTTGAGGCCGATCCTCTTGGTGCCTTTTCCGCTGGGGGTAAAGACATTGCCAGAAAGGCTTCCGCCCTCACATACGGACGGATCTACTTCCAGACCACTCAAATTAAGCGTAATGGGCACAGATGTGTCATTTGTATAAGTAAACTCAAACACCGTAGTATTGCCGCTTCCGTTGGCAATAGGGTCTGCGACAAGACCGGTGGCGTAGGTGGCACCCAGCTCCTGCGGCACAAAGTACCCGTCCACATCGCTCAGATTGAGAACAGGCGTCAGGTTTTCGGGAGCCTTGAACTGGATGGTAATAGTTTTAGAAGCCTGATAATCGGTGTAATAGTATTCCTTGAGGAAGTAAATCTTGGCATTGCTGTCGTATCTGGATACCAGACCGGGAGTCTGGGGACTCAGTATCTGTTTTTCAGTGGTTTTGTCTTTCGTCTGGAACTTGAAATGAAGCGGGAACATGGAACTCCTAAGATTGTCAGGAATGACAAAAGTAAGATCCAGCGTATGAGAGGATGAGTTGTATTCCCATGTAGTGACATTCAGCGTCTTGGGCTTCATGGAAATCAGATGTACCTTGCGGACGATTTTCTTGGCTCCGGTACCGGCAGTCACGGTAAAGGTGGACTCAATCTCGTCGGAGCCGATGGCGGAAGGATCCGCCACATCGTAGGTGACACCATACCAGCCATCTCCTTCCCAAGTTCCAGGATCATCCGCACCCCAGGAGGGCGATATTTCGTTGCCTCCGACAATAGCGGACAACTTGCCTTCCTGGTAGGTCGGGCTGGCGTTTGCAGTGGCATCATACCTGTACTTGAAAGAGACACCGGTGGCGGCCTTGGTGAAGACCTTCTCAACATACTCCGTTTCCATCATGGCTCCGTTGCTGTAGATGTTGTCCACACCTTCGGTCTGTTCAGAGAGGGTGAAGTTATAGTCAGAGGGATTCAATTCCGCTTCGGCGGGCGTATCGTAGCCGTCCGTCGTGATGGAACCGATCGTAACGGTATAGTTGTAGTTACGGATAATGGCCGACTTGTTCCCGACATTGTCCAGAATGTCCAGGCGGTAGAACTTCGTCACGCCGCCTTTTTCCAGTTTTGCTATGATGTAGGTGGGATTCTCCGGGCTGGCGGGATGCTCATACATGAATTTGGGAGCCGTGTTCTCCGGGAAATCACCGGCTCCGTAGGAAGGCCGATACAAAGGGGTTGCTCCAGGAATAAGGTAGCCGGGATAGGCCGCGATTAGGTCGGAATAAGCCTTTGCGTTCCCCGCATCTTCCCAATCCGTGTAAAAAAGGAAGTCGCTGCCGGATTTTCCCTGATACGGAAGAAAACTGCCGCGAGTGGGCGTATTGTACAGTTCAAATCCCAGCACAGTAAAGCCGCTAGTGCCGGCATCCAGACTCACCTTGGCGAAATTCCGGACAAGCTTGATGCCGTTGAACTTCGCCATTGCCGAAGCGTCATCCTGAATGCCGCCGGGAAATTCCAGGTACTTCCAGTAGCCGTCCTGGATGCCGGAGGTATAGAGCTTTTCGCCCAGGACTTTGTCCAGGTAGTCGAAGTCCGGAGGAGCAATGCCTTCGGGAACGTTGGCCAACACATGTACATAGCGCGGACTGGTAGTTTTCTCCAGGGAGAACTGCACTTTGTACAAGCCGCCGGTCTTTGCATAGTTGTAGCTTCCGTCGGGATTCAAGAGTTCGTTCCCGAGATCGTCTACGGGAACGGCCTTCACGAACTCCTTGAGGTAGTTCTTGTAGGTAAAGACGGCAATGTAAATATTTTCCAACTTGAAGTCTGCCGCGGTGGCATCTCCATCCATGGACTTGGTGGCTGGAGCAGTTGCGCCCGGGATGTCGAAGGACATGGTGAAGGTAACGCGGCCGCCTTCTTCACCGGCTGCCTCGTTGCCGCCCAGTGGCTCTTCCAGGCGGTTGCATCCACCCAGGAACAACGCCGCAACGGACAGCAGTATCAGTGTTTTAAATGATTTCTTCATATTGTGGTTCTCCTATCCGTTACTTGGTTAGATAATTCCATCCGGACCATTTGTATTTCTGGTAAGTGCCCGTGGCATCGGTATATGTTCCATCTTTCAAGGCTTCAACTTCTTCTCTGCCCCAGTACCAAGTGTCGTACACACAGCGAGCATAAGACTTATTATCTGTTCCCGTCTTGTTTAATTCTTCGGACCAGCCAGATGCGGTTATTTTTCTTCCTGAAGAAGCCCAATACCCGACGGTTGCTGATGAACCAGTTGTAGTAAACAATGCCGGAATAGCTTGTTTTCCTTGCAGATCCATGCAATACATAATCTCCGCTTCGGTCGGCAGGCGCCACCTCCCGGCAGGGTATCCATCTTCCTGATAAGACAAACATCTTAATAAAGCATTTTCATACCTTAATGTAGTACCCTTGGAGAAGGAAGAAGCCACCATAAACTCCGGAGCAACTTGCGGAAGATAAGGGAATGAAGAATAATCTGCTACATCCAGATCTGCTGCTGGCTTGTAATTGTTCATAATAGCAGCTTCTACAGTCGCATCAGATATCAATGGTGATCCGTCTTTAGTTTGAGCAGAGCTTGAGGAATTGGTAGTTTTATACTGTCGGAAAATATTCTCAATACCATTGCCAAAGTCCCTCGGATCCATAATATATAGGCCGGATCTGGGAGCTACTTGTACAATGAACCTATAACGTGAATTATTACCTGTCATCCCTTTTTTCTCTCCAAGATATCTGTACGGAGATACTCTACCCAATGTATTACTATATGACGTCTCAGCCGGAGAGAAAAAAGCATATCTTCCGCTGGCACATGACGCGCTTAAATCGGGGACGTCAGTCTCACCTTGCTCGCGTGCTCTATATATGCCACTAAAATTACCAGTAAATCCGTTTACAGCAAAGAAGCCCGTTGCAAGTTCTCCCTCAACCAGTACCGACGGAACCTGGGTAATAGTGAAGTCCTCGTCCGGGACACCACCGGCATCCAGCGAAAGAGTCAGGGAATAGGTATAGGGCCGTGCCGAAAAGGAGGGATCTATGAAAGATGTTGACAACTTGTGATTCAACACGATGATACCCTCATTAGTGGCGGGATTGTAGGTATTCGAGAACCAATAAGAGGGGTCGGTAGTCCCGGCGGGAAAGGCTGGGCCGCCGACAAGGGCATCCTCTACAGTACCGTCCGAGGGATAGATAGACCTTGGATTTGGCTCTGCATTGAAGTAAGTCTGCTTAGAAATAGTATTCACGGTGAGTGTTGCAGGGCCGGAGGCAACGTATTTGATAGAGACTCCTGCGCCATTGTTCGCGATGGTAGTTTTCCGCTCCACGGCCAGATACTTGGGCGTCTCCGACACAACCGGACTCAAATCGGAGCCCGTGGTGTTTCCCCAAGGCAGTATACTGAAACCGGTGGGGTTAATCTCCTTCATGTCGCGGGTGGATTCGCCGCCCAGAACCGTAAGTTGAACCGTGAACTGATAGTCGGTGTTGCCGGCAAGCTCCGTCATGCCCGGGAACATCACCTTATAGTAGAGCTCCACCGTGCTCTCGTCCACGACAACGGGTTTAGGAGATCCGGGGGTCCCATCGTCCTTCATGGTCTTGTAGCTCCAGGGCTGGATGATCTTGATGAACGGGGCGTCGTCGCTGCCTTCGTCCCATTTGGGAGGATAGGTATAGAAGGCCGACGCGGTAAGGGGCTCGCCCACAGGCTGTACGTCGGCATAGGTGAAGCGGGTCTGCGAGGAAGCGAAACCGCCCAGCGTGGCGTTACTCACGGCATTCTGCAGGTAAACGCGCACATTGCCTTCCGTCATGGGCGTCCAGACGGTGGTGGTGCCGTCGGCATTTGTCGTTGTGATGAGCGTCGGGGAATCCGGATTGCTCAAGTCTTGGTTGTAGGTGATGGTCAGGCTCACTTTGGAGGCCAGGCGCTTGAGCAGCAGCGAGGCCACGGCCTTTCCGGCATCGGTGCCGGAGCCAACCTCGAAACCGCCCTCGGCCGTCATTACAAAGCGGGGGCTGCCATTCACCTTATATCCCTCGGGGGTGTCGGTTACCATTGCGGCGGCATCCACCGTCACGGCTTTTGCGTCGGCCAGGGAGGTGACGGTGCTTAAGTTGTAGCTGCAATTGGCCACGGCAAAGATGGTTGCGGTCTTCAGGTCTGCACCCGTAATGCCGGCAGCCAGGGCTGCCGAGTTGGCGTAGTCTTGTTGAAAAGGTCCTCCGCCAGGGACAATTGACGGAGTCAGGTGTGCTGCCGGGGCAGCGTTGATATCTTTGAAAATGAGCAGCTGCAGGCTCTCGACATAGTTTTCGTCGCCGGTGGGGGCAGACTTGGTCTCCAGGGCGTCCACCTGCAGGCGGATGAGAATGTCTCCGCCCTCAGTGGCAGTTTTCTCCGGCATCTCGCTGGTGCAGCCGGTCATGCCGACAGCGGCGGCAAATGCAAATAGCAGTATGTATATTTTTTTCATATTCCGTTTGCCTTAAAGATTGATATAACCGTAGTCTGTGCCCCAAGTTCCACGGACCACTTCCGAGTTGATGGAGTACTCTTTTTCGTCGGCTACCACGCTGAAGGAAAGTGTGCAGTTGCTGCCGCCGGTGGAGCCGGAGAGGCTGAATTCTATCAGGCTGGGCGCCGTAGCGAGGCCTTTCCGGATGGTGCCGGTGAGCTCGCCGGAGCCGCTTGTGGGATCTGCGGTTCCAGGGTGGTTGTTCCGCGTTATCGTGACACCGGGCACAACGGCTCCGCTGCTGTTCAGTACTTTGATCTTCCAGGTTTTTCCTTCCGGCTCATAGATGGAGAAACGGTAGGAGTGAGTACCCAGGTTCACTTCGTCCAGACCGGAAGCGTTCACCACCAGGCCGGTTCCATAGTTGGGATTCTGGGTATTGTCGTCCCAATCCGCCACGCTTTCGCGGAGCACTACGGGGGTGGTATCATTCACCGTCCAGGTGCTGCCGGGGATAAGGAGGCCTTTGATATAAGACTTCTTGCAGGCGGTGAAGGTAACTGGGGAGCTGTTGGCGTGTTTCAATTCCAAAGTGAGAGTTTTGGGCGTTCCTCCTACCGTCACGTTGAAAGCCAGGGTAAGGTCATTCAGTTCCTGAGGCAGGGTGAAGAGCACCAGTTCCAGAATGACAGAGGTTGTGATATCCACACCGCCACCCGGCAGGGTGAAGGTGACGGTTTTGTCGGCTTCAACGGAAGCCGTCGGGCAGGTGAAGTTCCAAGTGTCAACGCTGCGGCTCACGGTGAAATTGCCCCAAAGCTTGTGGGAGGCCGAGCGCAACTCCACGGATTTTACGGTCATGTCCTCTTGTACCCCTGCGCTGATGTGGAAGGCGGAATACGCGGGCGAGAAGTCCAGCGTCCCGGTTGACTCGGCAGCCAACTGCTGGTAGCCCACCAGAATGGGTTTGTTGTTGAAAGGGTAGTATACCTTGCCGGTGCCTGCCCAAGCATCGACAGCACTTGGTTCGCCTGTCTGGGTCTGCTGTATGGAGCCCGTGAAGGAAGACAGATCCTGCGTGCCGGCGGCATCATCGGTTTCCGGCGAAGGATATACACCGTAAAACGTATGCGTACCCTCCCCCCAGGTGAGTCCACCCCGGTCCGACAATACGTTCAACCGCCCCGTACTAAACCGATTCGACGACGACTCTACGCTGCCCACAGTATAATCGGCCCAGTAGTAGGAGGCGTCACCGGAGCAGGTGGCTTTATCATTGTAGATGCGGATTTTGTCACCGACCTCCCAGTTGATGCGCTCAAAGTTGCTGTCATTTTTGTCACCGGTATATACCGCTTTGGTGCCGACTTCAGGCAGGGAACGCGCGTTAAAGCGGATTTCTTTGCCGCTATAATCCGACTTCTGGCACCCCGAGAGACCTGCCAGAAGCATGAGGGCCGCAGCGGCCCAAATAATTCTCTTGTTTCTCATAGGCTTATTCTTCTCCCCAAGTGTGATTAAATCCTGAGTCAGCGAAGTTGAATTCCTCAACTTCCTGCCCCGTGCTCTGGACACCCATTTTGTCCACGACGGACCCTGCCAGCAGGGCGCCTTCCATCTCGATGGAAAGCCGCTCGTAAACCCTTGCCGG
>ODAI013542888.1_pt1 | contig 43482 bp, 44 predicted proteins | sample 1539321 | NCBI WGS metagenome assembly ODAI01 (sample SAMN02144231, study PRJEB22623) | gut metagenome | biome: sheep rumen | host: Ovis aries | place: New Zealand
AGGCGGCGCAGGCCTCATGGCCGCCTGCCAGGTCGCCGACAAGGGCGGCTCGGTTGTCGTCGTCGACAAGTCCTACAGCCCCTATCATTCCGCCACCCGCATGTGCGGCGGCCTGTTCACGGCCTACGGCACCGCAATCCAGAAGCGCGAAGGCGCCAAGGACAGCTGGCAGGAATTCGCCCATGACATCATGGACTACGGCGCCTACATGTCCCTGAAGGAACCCGTCGAACTCTTTGCCAAGCACTCCGGTGAAGCCTTCGACTGGCTCGAGAACCACGGCCTTGCTCCGCACCACCTCGAGAAGTACGCCGGCCACAGCAACCTGCGCGCCGTGCGCCAGGACAGCTATCAGGGCGTCGACTACATTGACGTGCTCGTCAAGCAGGCTGCCAAGCGCAAGATCAAGATCTACGCCGGCACGCCGATGACCCGCATCTTCTTCAACCAGAAGACCAACAAAGTCACCGGCATTGAAGCCACGAGCCTTGACACGGGCAAGAAGATCACCATCCGCGCAAAGCGCGGCGTGATTCTGGCCACCGGCGGCATCACCGGCACCCCGCAGTCTCTGGACTTCTGGGTTCCGTCCGTTGCCGGCAAGGGCGTCTCGATCGGCTGCTCGGCCAACGACGGCTCGGCCATGCGCATTGCCGTGCGTGACGTCGGCGTTCCGCTCTCGCACATGCAGTACATCGCCTCCTATCCCTGCGGCATCGTCGTGAACGGCCGCAACGGCCCGTACTGCCGCTTCTGGTACTTCACCAATGCCGGCGGCATTCTCGTCAACAAGAACGGCAAGCGGTTCGTGACGGAAAAGGAAGGCATCTGCCACATCACGCCGCACCTGGCCGGCAACCCCGGCGGCTGGCACCTTGTCTTCATGGACAAGAAGATCTATGACGCAACGCGCGCCAAGTACAAGACCGGCGCCTTGATCGGTCTGCCCGCCTGGAACGACGAGCGCGTCGAGGAAGAGTTCAAGAAGGGTGAAAACCTGTTCCGCGCCGACACGCTCGAAGAGTTCTGCAAGCTTTCCGGCATTGATCTTGAAGGCCTCAGGGCCCAGCTCAAGCAGTGGAACGCCGCTGTTGATGCCAAGAACGACACCCAGTTCGGCCGCACCGACATGACCGTGAAGATCGACGAGAACGGCCCGTTCTACGGCATCAAGATGTTCCCGTGGAACAACCTGTCCTGCGGCGGCTTCCGCGTCACGGATCACCTGCAGGTTCTCGGCTGGGATCTCAAACCGGTCGGCGGCCTGTACGCAGCCGGCGAGACCGTTGCCGGCGTGCACGGCGCCTTCTACTGCGGTGGCAACGCCTGCGGCTTTGCACACACCTCCGGCTACATGGCCGGCCAGATCGTGATGGGCCGCACGGACGTCTAGTCCTGCAAGATCAGGGGAGTCAGGCGCAAGTCCTTGCCAAGGTTCCCTGAACCTGAAACTCCACCCCCGGCAGAGGTGTTGGATACTCTGCCGGGGGTTTTTCGCTTCTTGCCGTGCAAGGTCAGGAATCCATCCGTTCTCAGCCCCTGCCTGTCACGGCACCTTTGCCTTCATGTCGTGGCATTCATTGCACACAAGGCGCGAGGCCTTGTGCCCATGATGGCAGTCCGAGCAGTTCGCCTCTCCCACATGCGTATCGTGGAAATTCACTTCCCCCTTTGTCGTTGAGGCCGCAAGCTTTCTGTAGGAGCCGCCATGACATGCAAGGCATGTGGCCATGGTCACGGGCTTGCCCGGACCATCCACATGACACTGTTCGCACTTCACTCCCTTGGCCTGGTGGCGATCCGCAAGAAACTGGTCGGCGGCCTGTGCCGAAAAGGCAAGCAGAACCGATGCAGCGCAAAGCAAAATCCGGGTTCTCATCCACATCTCCTCTTCAGGGAAGAGACGGCGCAGGCAAAACGCGCCACACGCCGCCTGAAGAAACAGTTCGTCTCTGGTGCGGGAGTCATTTCCCGCACCCCTAGATTCCGTTACTTCCAGGCCTTTAGCTTCGCTGCATTCTCTCCGGCAATCTTGCCGAAAATGATGGCGTCGGCGTTGGCGCAGGCTCCCTGATAGGTGAGGCCCCAGGTCGAGCCGAGCTCGCCGGCAACATACAGGCGCGGAATCGGCTTGCCGAACGGATCGACAACCTCGGCCTTCACGGACTTCTTCGGGCCGCCCATCGTGTGGTACATCACCGGAACGAGCTTCATGGCGTAGAACGGCCCCTTTTCGATCGGGGCGGACCAGGCCTTCACATCGCGGCCGATGAACACGGCCTTCATCTTCGGGTCGGCGGTCACGGTGCGTCCGTATTCCGTATCGATGCCCTCGGTCTTGAAGTCCTTGTTCCAGCGCTCCACCTGTGCGACGAGCACCTTGGGATCGGGCATGCCGAGCTTTTTGGCAAGCTCCTCAATCGTATCGGCCTTGACGATGACGCCGCTTTCGATTTCCTTGCTGTTGTCCTTGCTCCACTTGTAGCCCTCGCGGTTGATGGCGTAGCCCGAGGCGCCGGCGCTCATAATGGAGCCGGCCTCGATGTAGGTCGAGTCCATGATCATGAAGCACGGGATGCGCGGATAGCGGTGCTTGATCGCATCAAAGACGTTCACGCTCATCCACGAGCAGTGGTAATCGAGCTTCTTTTCGTTGACAAAGCGTCTGCCGTCCTGATCAACCCAGATGAATGCAGGCTGCCGGGTGACGAGCGCCATGCCGGCCTTGATGCCAGGAACCTGCACGCCGAGCGGAGCGGAGACCGAGTTCATGTGCCAGAGCGCAGCGCCTGCGCCCTGCGCCATCAGCAGTCCGTCGCCCGTGTGGCCGGGGCTGCCGAGGAAGCTCATCGGATTGCCGTAGATGTAGTTCTTCAGCAGATCCGGATTGCACTGGAAGCCGCCCGTGCAGATGATGACGGCCTTGGTGGCGCGCACATTGATGGGCTTGCCGTCCTGCAGAGCCTCAACGCCGATCACCTCGCCGCCGCGCATGATCAGGCGCCGGGCGGGCGTGTTGAAGAGCACGGGAATCTTGCGGGCCTGGCAAGCACGCTCAAAGATGCCGAAAAGCCTGTCACCGCCCTTCTTGCCGGGAACCTTGCGCGGGGTGAGCTTGTTCACGCAGCCCGCTCCGGGCAGCTGCTGGTAGCCCGCGTGGCCATAGACGAAGAGCTCGACGTTCGGGTCGAGGCTTTTCACGTACTTGTCGAGCGTCATCGACTCGTGGCAGAAGATGCGCAGCAGTTCCGGATCCCACTCCGAGCGGGAAAGCTCATAAAGGGACTTCTGAAACTCGTAGTATTCCTCCTCGTTGGTCGGCACCACAAAGCCGCCTGCGGAAACGGACACATTGCCGCCGCCCACGTCAAGCTTTTCCAGGATCAGCACGCTTGCACCGGCATCCTTGGCGGCAATTGCAGCATTGGTGCCGGAATTCCCATAGCCAAGAATCACAACTTCGGCAGTTTTCGCCCACTTCAGGCTCGAAGCATTCTTGACATTCTTGGCGCTCGCCATGCCTACCGGAGCGGTCATCGCAGCGGCAGCGGCGCCCTTGAGCAGCGTACGGCGAGAGGTCTTCATCATGTCCATGGTCGTCCTCCGATGAGAGAGATAGAAATCGAACCGAACAACGCCAGCATCCCACAAGGACAATTGCCTTTTGGACAATGTCTGTCGTTGATGCAACCAAGTCTGCGTCCGTGGAGCAACGCACCAGCTCCCACCCCATGAGCCAAAATCCGAGGATCGTCCGCATCAGGGAAAAGCGGGAGACTGCTTTTTGGAGGATTGTAGCGCCCGCACTGAATTCGTGTTACGAAATTCCGGCTTCTGGAAGAACTCCACCGAAGCGTCCCGCCGCGAGCGGAAAAGCCTGAAGCCAAAGGCGGGACGCTCCCCCACCGGGCACCCCCGCAAGGCGGTGCCCGGAGCCGGTCTCAAAGCCCGCTCTACGGCTGCTTGCCCTTTTCCTTGAGCGTGCTGCAGACAACCCCTTCCTTTGCACCGATGGAGCGGCACGTGGTTTCTGCGTCATAGGAAAGAACGCCCTCGGGCTTTTCCTTGAACATCATGATCGTCTGATCCGCAGTGGGATAGCTGATCATGGCGGACAGGCCGGACGTGCTTCCGGTCGTGAACGTGGAATTGCCCATGGTCGAGCTCGTGGCATTGAAGCCGCCAGAGCTGATCATGCCCGCTCCCTGCGAATACGCCTCCTTGTTGACGATGACAAAGTAGCGGTACCCCTGCTCAAGCGTGAGTTCGGCGCAGCGCAGCATGGCGTACCGGACAGTCGTCGCCTGCCTGGTATAGCCGTTTGCCTCAAACGTAACCTGCCAGACGTTGTCCGCAAGCTGGGTTTCCGTGTAGCCGCCAAGAAGGCCATAGGATCCGTAGGGAGTGCCGCAGGCGGCAAGAACGATGGAGGCCGCGATTGCGGCGAAGGCTGTTTTCGTGTGCATGATTTTGTTTCCCTTGCTCCCGCCGTCTGTTGCGCCCGGCAGGAACGGCAAAAGACAAACACCCCTAGGCGTCCGATCGCGGCAAGGCGCGGGACGCCGGAGAACTCTTCAAAAGGAATACGCAATGCGAGACGAGGGAAAGCGCGTTCCCGAACAGCGATCTGTCGCAAACAGCGGCACGCGACCAATATGGGCTAAGTCTGAAACTTGGGCAAGGGCAGTCGGGCTGGTTGTTCTGAGCCCCGCTCGCTTTGCACACGAAAAATTGCGTCTGGTGCGGCCAAAAACGTAGCTCCGTCTCCGACACCGGAGTCACCCGTGTCTCCTGGACGTGCCGCTCTCCTTTTCAGAGCAGCTGAGCTATGGGGGATTATAGGAAAGAAAGCGGAAAACACCACCCCTACCGCATGAGGGGTGTCAGTACGGGGAAAATGCCGGATGCAAGCCCCATCCCGGACGCAGGCGGGGCTTTTGCCGGGGATCAGGCGCGGCGAGCCAGATGATGGCGGATCGTATCAAGAGCTTCGATGAGCTTCTGATCGTTCGGGTAGTTCTTCTTGACGTAGTCGAGCACCCAGAGCGTACGCTCCCAGGCGCGCTTGTTGGCGTCAAGCTCCTCGCGCAGGGCATAGGAAGCGCCTTCCAGATTCTCAGGCTTGAGCGTGAGGAAATTCACATCCGTCTCATCTTGGCGAATCGTCATTTTGCGTTGTCCTTACATTGGAAGTTCCGGTGTTCAATTTTAGCCGAGCCTCATGCATTCCCGTCGATGCGGGCCTGCAGCTCCTGCTCTTCACGAGGATCATCATCCCCTTCATCATCGATGATCTTGTCGGCAAATCCGAGGAATCCGGGCACGACGACATCGTCATTTCCGATTTTCTCGCCCGAAGGCTTTTCGACATCAAGAACCTTTACATCAAACCTCAGCGTCCAGCCTGCAAGCGGATGATTTGCATCCATCACCGCCTTGCCCTCAGCCACATCCGTCACGCGGTATCTGCGACCGTCATTGGCAATGCCCGGAACCTCGTCAAACACCAGTCCCGGGGCAATCGTCTCGGGATCCCCCAGCTTTTCAACATCCACGAGGAACACCGCTTCGGGATCAAACTCCCCGAAGGCATCCTCGGGATCAAGCGTGACGCTGACCTGATCGCCCTTTTTCTTGCCTTCAAGCGCCTTTTCAATGAGCGGGAAAATGTCGTCATGCCCGTGCAGATACGAGTAGCCGCCTTCCGGCGTCTGCTCAAGCTTGTTCTTTTGCAGGTCGTACATCGTGACGTCGATCGTCACGACCATGCCTTTCTTAATTGTGTTTGTCATAACCTATTCTCCGGATCGCCTCATCGTATTCGGTCTGGCTGATCGCCCCTGAGCGCAAAAGTTCAGAGAGCTGCTCGGCCTTTGCCTTCTGCACAAAGGGATCGGCAACTCCGTAGGGGTTGGGGCCCCAGCGGTTCTCTCCAGGGGCGCTGCCGATGAATCCCAGAATGAGATTTGCTATCCAGCCTACCACGGGAATGAGAAAGAAAAGCACCCACCAGCCCGACTTGGAAATGTCGTGAAGCCGGCGAATGGTGAGAAGCAGCACCAGAATCTGAATGAAGATTCCGATCCAGTAGATAAAAACGTTTGATGCATTCCAGAGGCTCTCGGTAATCGTGACATTCAAAAGGGCCTCGGAGACAATCCCCATCGCCCAGCCGATCAGGGCGTAGACGAGCAGTGCACACCAATAGTTGCGCCGCGGCGTGCGGCCGCTCAGGGACAATCGAAAGACATCGGAAAACATCGCACTCACCTAAAAACTGCCCGCCTGATGCTGAACCAAGCGGGCATTGACATATCGGACGGCGGGGGAACTCGCCAGAGCCCCCGGTTTCATCCATCAGCGGAGCTGTTCACCCAGCAGCGTGATGATTCTGGACGCAACGCCCGTCGTATCGGCCTTGCCGTCTTCGCCCGTGACAGTCAGACGCGAGGTGTCGCCCTCGGGCATCAGGCGAACCTGATACTTCACAGGCTCGATCGCCTCGCCCTTGGAGAACATGCGGGGGAAAAAGCCCTGCTTGCCCTTTTCAGCCGTCTCATAGTCCGGATCAAGGTACTTGATCATGAACAGTCCCTGACTGCGATCACGGTCGTAGACGTCAAAGCCGCCGCGGTCCAGAGCCACGCCGACACGACGCCATGCGCGATCATACGGATCCTTGATGATGACCGCTTCGGCCTCACCCTGGGCATTCTTGACGATTTCGCTCGTGGGCTCGTACTTCACCGCGGCAATCGCTTCAACAGCCTTCTGCTCTGCGGGCTTGGCATCCGGATTGAATTCGGCGTCAAGCTTCTGGGCAAGGCGGGTCAGCATCTCGGCCTCAAGCTGCGGGTCGGAAGCGCCAGGCTGCCACATCGTGGATTCCTGCTGATTGCCGGTGAGCACCTCAACCATTGAGCGGTGCGTGATGTAGATGTTGCAGGTGCCGTCATTGTTGCGTTCCATGCGCGCGCGGTACTGATCGCGCTCGCCGGTGTCATAGACGGTGTCGAAAATCTTGCCCAGGGTCTTGCGGATGATGTCGTGAGGCAGATTGGCCTTGTTCTCGGCCCACTCGGTCTGAATCACGCCGCTCGCGGCATCCTGGTTCTTGATGGCAAGGCCGACGGAAGGCCAGAAGTCCTGAAGCACGGGCCAGACCTTCTCAGCCGGAGCATTCACGTGCACCCAGCGGGTCTGCCCGTCACGCTCGACCGTTGCAAACTTGGTCTCGGGCAGGACTGTCTTGGTAGCCGTGCCATTCGTTTCGGCCTGAGCCTGCAGCCTGGCGGCCTCGGCATTGGCACTCACAATCTGGGGACGGGTCGGAACCGTGTAGCGGTCAGTGCGCGGAATTGCGCTCAGATCAGGCGGAATCTCGAGCGGCGCGCGAGACGTGCTCGATTCGTACTGCACAGGTTCGTTTGAAAATTCAATCCCCAGTTGCTGGCAGCCCGTCAAAGATGCCAGCGCGAGTGCGACGGCCGAGAGCTGCAGTGCTTGCTTAACCATATAAAAGCGGTCCCTAGCTAACAAATAAAGAGAAGGCATCCGTCCCCCGCAGGAAACGCCGCCCATGAAACCGCGACAGTTTAGCAAAAACGCTACAGGATGAAATCGTGTCTACGGCCAAATTTCTTCCTCAAAACAACTGAGGACCGCGTCTCGCGCGAAACTTTCCCGGGGTGTATTCTTCAGTTCGGATTTTTTGATATTTGTGCTGACTTCCTATGAACGTATTCGTTGTCATTCTTCTGGCGATGACCCTCGTCATCGTCATGCTGAGGAAAAAACTGCCTCTGGGGCCTTCCATTCTGGCCGGCGGTCTTCTCATCTGGCTGTGCACGCGTCCGAGCGAACCGATCCTCATCTGGAATGCCTTCAAGAAGATGGTTCTGATGCCGAGAACGTATGATCTCGTTGGGGCTCTTTACTTTGTCGTGTGCCTTGAGATTGAACTGAGAAAAAGCGGCTGTCTGAAGGGCATGGTTGACTATCTGCTGCATGTCATCCCGTCCAAGAAAGTCGCTCTTTCCGTGATGCCCGCCTTCCTCGGGCTGCTACCCTCAATCGGCGGAGCGCGCTTTTCCGCACCCATCGTCGAGAACATCGCCAGGGGCGAGGACATTGACGGCGACCGGCTTGGCGCCATCAACTTCTGGTTCCGGCACATCTTCGAATTCGCCTCCCCCATCATTCCCGGAATGATTCTTGCCTGCGCAATTACCGGAGTCGGGATCGGCGATCTGCTTGTGCATCTGTCCTGGGCATCGGCCCTTGCCTTTGTCTGCGGCTGGATTGTTCTCATTACGCCGATCAAGCTCAAGCCCCGTGAGCCGGACCATCCCGGCCGGGACTATTCCCGCGAGCGCGTGGACTTTCTGCTTGCCATCGGCTCAGTGATCATTCTGTTCATCATGATGGTGGGTCTTCACCTCGGCGCGGCCGTCTCAATGGGCGCGGTCGTTCTCATCATGATTCCCGTGCTGATGGGAACGAACCGGACCGTGTCCGTGAAGGACATCTTTGTCGGCGCCATCGAAAAGAAGCTTTTCCGGGACGTGTTCAGCATCCTGCTCTTCATCCAGATTCTCGATGAAACCGGCGTGCTCGCGCAGATCGTCGCCAGTTTTGACGGCGCGCCCCTGCCCACCCCCGTCATCATCGGCATCGTGAGCTTCATCGTGGGCGTTCTCACGGGCATCTCGCAGGGACACGTCGCAATCGTCATGCCGATTGTGGCGGCCCTCGCCCCCGGATCTCTCGACCTTGCCGGTGTCGCCCTTGTCTTTGGCGTTGCCGGACAGATGGTTACTCCAACGCACATGTGCATGATCGTGACGCTTGACTACTTCAAGGGAGATTTCTTCAAGATGGTTCGGGTGTCGGCCTTCATCGAGCTACTCGTCCTTTCCGTCTTCTCAGCCGTGAGTTTCCTCACCTGGGGCTAGAGCGTGGACAAGCATTCCGGAGGCGGAGTTCCGGGGCTCAAGGAAGCCGCACTGTTCGCCTTCACCTCAAGCCTCGGCCCCTTTGCGGTCAACGCCTACCTACCGGGGTTTCATGAGATAGCGTCTGAGTTCGGCACGTCCCTTGCGGCAATCCAGCAGACGATGACGATCTATCTCATCGCCTTTGCCTTTGCCTCGCTCTTTTCCGGAGTTCTTTCGGACAGCTTCGGCCGAAAGCCGGTGCTCCTCGGGGGCATGCTCCTTTTTGCCGCAGCAAGCCTTGGAGCCGCTCTCAGTTCGAGCACGCTCACGCTTTCGCTGTGGCGCTTCGTGCAGGGACTCGGGGCATCCGTCGGACAGGTCGTCACGCAGGCCTGCGTGCGCGACAGATGGAGCGGGCTGCCCGCCGCACGGCTCAACGGCCTGATCGCCATGTTCTTTGCCGTATCGCCGATCTTGGCACCTGTTGTGGGCGGCACTCTGATCGTGCACTTCGGCTGGCGCGCCTCCTTTGTCTTTCTGATCGCATATGCGCTGTCCATCGCTCTGGTCATCGTCACGGGACTCGAGGAAAGCCTGCCGCGCCAAGAGCGCCAGCCCCTGCGCCTGGGCAACACACTGTCGTCCTACGCCAAGGGGCTTTCCTGCGGAGCGCTCGTCGCCGGAGCCCTCATGCACGGAATCCTGTTCACCGGAGCGATCGTGTACTCGTGCGGCGGCGCCGACTTCGTGATCACCATCATGGGGTTTGCCGTGGACGAATTCGCTTGGTTTACCGTGCCCATGGTGGGAGCCGGATGCCTCGGCTCCTGGTGCTCGACCCGCATCCGCACTTCGCTCTCGATGAAGAATCTTCTCTGGGTTGAACTCGGCCTGCTGGTTGCGGCTACGGCAGCAACGGTTTTTGCCCAGCACAGGTTCACCCTCGTCTATCCGCTCATCCTTGTCGGCCCCATCGCCTACCAGTTCCTGATGTCGCTCATCCGCCCGGCAGTGATGGTGATGAATCTGGACTACTTCCCGGCAAATCGCGGCATGGCAGCCTCCATCCAGCAATTCTGCGTCACCGGCGGATTTGCCCTTTGCTCTATGCTTTTCGTGCCATTTGCCCTGGGAGACGCCGTCCGATACGCCATGGTGATGTGCGGCTGCGCGGTTGCCTGCTGCATCCTCTGGGGCATCTCGATGAGGCTGAGGGGAGCGGCGCTCTCGGGACGCGCGGACGAGTTCTAGCCGAGCAGGGGAAAACCAGAACGAAAATTTGCAACACCCGCTCTGTCCATCGCGTTTCTTGCGGAAAATTCCAATACAATCCCCTGCGTATGATGGACTCCGCGTTTTATTCCCTCCAGTGCGTTTTCCAAGACGAAGACGCAACCGTTTTGTTTGCCCGCCGGCTAGCGCAGGCATTGGGTCGTGCTCACTCCGAAATCCTCGAAAAGGGTCTCAATCTGAGACTCACGGGCGATCTAGGCGCAGGGAAAACAACTCTGACGCGCGCGCTTCTCAGAGCGCTTGGCGTCACGGGCCGCGTCAAGAGCCCGACTTTCGAACTCGTTTCGGACTACACGGTGCTCGGAGACATCGAGTTCCATCACTTCGATTTTTATCGCTTCGAATCCCCTGTCGAATTTGAAGATGCCGGCTTTCGCGACCTGTTCGGCCCCGCCCGCATCACTGCCAGCGAATGGAGCGAGAAGGCCATGCCCTACCTGCCGCAGGCCGACATTGAGATCACGCTCGACATCGAGGGAGAAGGCAGGACCGCGACGCTGAAAGCCTTTTCCCCGCTTGGAAGAACCATTGTTCAGGAGATTGCACAATGAGCATCCTTCGCCGCGATCTTCTGCTTGGAGCGCTCAGCGCCCCTCTTGTTCTGCATTCCGAGTCGCTGCTTGCCGCTGCGAACAAGCTTGAGCTTCGCCTGTGGCCGGCGGAAGACTCGACGCGCATCTCGCTTGAATCGGGCAGCAAGATCTCCTACTCCATGACGATTGCCCGAAACCAGCGCCCCTACCGGGTCATTCTCGACATCAAGGGATTGAAGCTTTCCCAGGACTTCGCCCAGAAGCTCCGTGCCTTCAAGCCGCGGGATCAGTTCGTCTCAGCAGTCCGCGCCGGACAGTACAAGCGTGACGTCGTCCGCGTCGTCTTCGAGATCAAGAAGGACGCCCGTGTCCGTGCGCACGCGGCAAAGCCGATTGCTGGCTATGCGTACCGCCTGATTCTGGAAATCGAATCGCCTTCTTCCGATCCAATGGATCGGGTCGTTTCCAACACGTCGGTACGCCAGTCTAGGCAAGCCGCCAGATCAAGCAACCGCATCGTTGAAAACAAGCCGCAGCCCGCCCCCAAAAAACCCCCCGTCAAGCGCAGCAGCAGACCGGAAACTCTGATTGTCGTCATCGACCCTGGACACGGTGGCGAGGATCCCGGAGCCGTCGGGCGAACCTACAAGACCTACGAAAAGCGCGTCGCTCTTCAGATCTCGCAGATGCTTGCCCAGAACATCAACGGAACGCGCGGCATGAAAGCCATCATGACCCGCAACCGCGACGTGTTCATTCCGCTCTACAAGCGCGCCGGCATCGCCGTCAAGAACAGGGCGCACCTGTTCATCAGCGTGCACGCCGACGCCTGGACCAAGGCCTCGGCCCATGGCTCCTCGGTCTTTACGCTCAGCATCGGCGGGGCCTCCTCGCTCCAGGCCAGGTGGCTTGCGCAAACCCAGAACCGCTCCGATGAGATCGGCGGCCTTGAGTTCAAGAATGTCGCCCAGCAGGCTCGCTCAACGGTTGTTGACATGCTTGCGGAAACCAAGCTGCGCTACGGCATGCAGCTCGGCGGAGAGGTGCTCGGCGAACTGAGCAAGGTCGGCACGCTTCATCACGACACCGTTGAATCCGCACAGTTTGCCGTGCTCAAGGCGCAGGGCGTGCCCTCGATCCTGGTGGAAACCGGGTTCCTGAGCAATCCCTATGATGAAAAGCGCTTGCGCGACCCCGCCTACCAGAAGCGCATCGCCAACGCGATTTTCCGCGGCATCTGCAACGCCGTCCAGGACGATCCGTCACTGCTGCGCGGCGCATAGGAGCGTCTGACACACTTTCATTCCCGCTGGAGTCATTGATATGCCTTTGCCTTCTGCCCCGAAAAAGATGGGCGACACTCTGAGCGCCAAAGAATACGGCTCGCGCCGTGCGAAGAAATCGCAGGAAAAGGCATCCGCCTCCGACAAGAGCAAGGAGGCATCGGTCATCACGATCGAAAGGGCGCCGCAGCAGGCAAAGCAAACCGCTCCGGCGGCCGCGCCCGCCCCGCGCAAAACGCCCCGCAAAAAGCAAAGCACCGCTCCGGCAGTCACTGCGGCTCCCCGGCATTCCGCCGATCAGGCTGCCGCTCAGCAGCCTCCCACCGCAGCCAGCCGTCTTCGCGGGCCGCGCGGTCAGGCCTCGACGTCCAAACCCCGGCTTTTCGTGCTCGACACCAATGTTCTGCTCCATGATCCGATGTGTCTGTTCCGGTTCGCCGAACATGACGTTTTCCTGCCGATGACCACGCTCGAAGAGCTCGACAATCACAAGAAAGGCCTCTCGGACATTGCCAGATATGCCCGCCAGGTGAGCCGCTGGATCGATCAGCTTCTTGCCGCCAGCACCTGCGCCATCACCGAGGGCATTCCGCTCAACGCGATCGGCAATACCGAGGCGCTTGGCAAGCTCTTCATGCAGACAACTCCGCTTACCGCCGAGCTGCCCTCCACGCTGCCGCTGGGCAAAGCCGACAACATGATTCTTGCCACGGTAAAGGCTCTGCATGAGACGCTCACCGACAAGAGCGTCGTTCTTGTGAGCAAGGACATCAACATGCGCATCAAGGCGACGGCTCTCGGGCTGAGCGCCGAAGACTATCTGAGCGACAAGACGCTCGATGACAGCGACATGCTGTACACGGGCTGCGTGCGTCTGCCTGACAATTTCTGGGAGGAAACGGGCAGGAATCTCGAATCTTGGCAGGCTGACGGAAAAACCTGGTACCGCATCCAGGCGCCATTTGTCCATGACCTGTGCGTCAACGAGTTCGTCGCCACGGAAAACAATGCATTCGTCGCCCAGGTCAAGGCGGTCGACGGTTCCGTCGCCACACTGGCAACGGTGCGCGACTACATGCAGCCCAAGAATTCGGTCTGGGGCATTCATGCACGCAATCTGGAGCAGTCCCTGTGTCTGAACCTGCTTCTTGACAAGCAGATCGACTTTGTCACGCTGCTCGGACAGGCGGGAACCGGCAAGACGCTGCTCACGCTTGCCGCAGCTCTGGCGCAGACGCTTGACGAGCGCGCCTTCAGCGAAATCATCTTCACCAGGGCCACGGTCAGCGTCGGAGAAGATATCGGATACCTTCCCGGCACGGAAGAAGAGAAGATGGAACCCTGGATGGGGGCGCTCGAAGACAATCTCGAGGTGCTCAACAAGGCAGACCGCGCCTCAGGCGAATGGGCTAGGAGCGCCGCCGCGGACCTCATTCACAGCCGCATTCGCGTGAAATCCATGAGCTTCATGCGCGGCCGCACGTTCCTGAACAAGTTCGTCATCATCGACGAAGCGCAGAACCTCTCGCCCAAGCAGATGAAGACGCTCATCACGCGCGCGGGCCCCGGCACGAAGATCGTCTGCCTTGGCAACATCGCCCAGATCGACACGCCCTACCTGACGGAAGGCTCTTCCGGGCTGACCTATGTCGTGGACCGGTTCAAGGGCTGGGAGCACTCCGGCCACATCACGCTGCAGCGCGGCGAGCGCAGCCGGCTTGCCGACCACGCCACCGACGTGCTCTGAGGTCCTCTTGCAGAGCGGGAAGCCCCCGCTCTACAGAAACAGCCCCACGCAAAGAATGCCGACCAGCGTGAAGGCGATGGCGATCTTGATCGCCGCCCCGACCAGCATCCCGAGCCAGGTTGCCAGCCCCACGCCGCCCGCAACTCTCAGATTGCGCTGAGCGATGAATTCGCCGACAAAGGCGCCCACCAGCGGCATGAAAAGAATGCCCCAGATTCCCATCATGAGGCCGATGAACGTGCCAACAAGGGCTCCGGCCATGCCGTATTTGGTTGCACCGGCCTTCTTGGCGCCCATTGCCTGAGCAATCCAGTCAACGGCCAAGCCGACAACGGACAGAACGGCGCACAGCGTCAATCCCATCCAGCCGAGCCGCTCAAAATTTCCCGCCCACGCAATCAGCGCAATGCCGATGAAAATGCACGGAATGCCGGGCAGAGCCGGCACCACGGTTCCGATGAGGCCGATGACGATCAGGCTAAGGCCGCTCAGCCAAAGAAAGAGAGCCCACCAGTCAAGGCTCATGATGCTATTTGAAATCTGTTCCATCTCTTCTTCCTTGCTGCATTACTGTCCTGCGGGGATGTCGTATTCCTCGGCAAGGTTGTCAAACCGGGTGAACTGACCGTCAAACCTCAGGTTGACAATGCCCGTGGGACCGTTTCTCTGCTTGCCGATGATCACCTCGGCGCGGTTCTTGTTGTCAGGAGAATCCTTGTTGTAGACCTCGTCGCGATAGATGAACAGAATCACGTCGGCGTCCTGCTCAATTGCGCCCGACTCGCGCAGGTCGCTCATCAGGGGGCGCTTGTCGGTGCGAGCGTCCACCCCTCGGTTCAGCTGCGAGAGCGCAATCAGCGGAACATTCATTTCCTTGGCCAGGCTCTTGAGCCCGCGGGAAATTTCAGAAATCTCCGTGGCGCGGTTCTCGGAGCTGCTGCCGTTTCCGCTGCCGCTCATCAGCTGCAGATAGTCGAGCACGATGAGCGCAAGGCCTCCTGTCTGAAGCGCAAGGCGCCTCGCCCTGGAGCGCACTTCGTTCACGGTGAGCCCGGGGGTGTCGTCAATGTAAAAGCTCGCCCGGTCCATGTCCTTGACGACCTGGGAGAAGCGCCCCCAGTCCTCATCGTCAAGCCGGCCGCGGCGCAGCTTTTGCGCATCAATGCGGCCCCGGGAGCTGATCAGACGCTTGGTGAGCGCCTCCGCGCTCATTTCCATTGAAAAAACTGCCACCGGCATTCCGTCGCGCAGGCCAGCGTTTTCGGCAATGTTCATTGCAAAGGCGGTCTTGCCCATGGACGGGCGGCCCGCCACGATGATGAGGTCGCCCTTTTGCAGGCCGGCCGTCATCCGGTCAAGCTTGACAAAGCCCGTGGGAATGCCGGTCACATCCCCCGACTCCTGATTCTGGTACAGGTCGTTGATTTCCTGAGTCACCCCTTCGGCAACCTTGCCGATCTGCCGGAAGCCGCTCTTGCCCTTGCTGGACTTCTCATTGATCTCATAGACAAGGCTCTGGGCCTGATCAAGCAGATCGCTCACCTCGCCGGTCTGCGGCGCCAGGGCACTCGTTGCGATCTTTTCGCCAACGCTCACCAGCTGGCGCAGGATCGATCGGTCCCGCACGATTTCAGCATATCTGCGGATGTTGGCTGCCGAAGGCGTAGCATTGGACAGGCTGACCAGATACTGCAGCCCGCCCACTTCGACATCCTGCTTGCGCGCACGAAGCTCCTCGAAAACCGTCACAACGTCAATCGGCTTGGCATTTTTCGTGAGCTCGGCCATCTGCTCGAAGATGATCCGGTGATCCGGCCGATAAAAGTCATCTGAGCCAATGATGTCCGTCACCACGGAAAATGCGTGATTGTCAAGCAAGATACCGCCAAGCACGCACTGCTCGCTTTCAATCGACTGGGGCGGACGGCGAATCCCGTCTACGACCGGGTCCGAAATCCTGGTGCTCAGAGGCTCGCTGCGCGGTCCTTCAGGCTCTGGCTCGGAATCTTGCGCCTGAGCAGACTCAAAGTTGTCCCCTTCTGCTGCGCTCTCAGCCATTTCGGGGATTTCAGATGGCGAAGCACCAGCATCAAGATCATCGAAATTGGGTTCGGCAACTGCAATTGCATCAAGATCGTCAGCAGCAGACTCAGTTTGATCCGTCATGGGAATGCTCTCGGTAAAGGACAGAAAAAAGAGGACACGTCGGGCAAGGCATCTCTTGCCTGCCAGCCCGAACCGGGCTTGATGAGCCCTGGCGCGGGTCATGAAAAAAGGGGGGTGAATTTTACCATGCTGCTCCCACTTGGACAGGAGCTGGCTCGCCGCTTGCAGCCAACAAAAAAGCCAACCCGAAGGCTGGCTTTTTCGTGTCTTTGCGTGCAGCTGAATCAGCCGATTAGGCAGCCTCAGCAACCACCTTGACGAGAACTTCAGCGGTGATGTCGGTCATCAGAGCGATCACAACCGGGTACTCGCCGACAGACTTGATCGCGCCGAGCGGGGTACGAACCTGGCTCTTCTTGATCTGGAAGCCGAGCTTGTCAACAGCTTCAGCGATGTCAGCGTTGGTGACGGAACCGAACAGACGACCGTCGACGCCAGCCTTGCTGGGGATTTCAACGGACTGACCGTTGAGCTTCTCAGCGGTAGCCTGGGCGGCAGCGATACGCTCGGCCTGAGCCTTCTCGAGCTCGGCACGGCGCTGCTCGAACTCTTCGAGAGCGGCCTTCGTGGCGCGCTTGGCATGACCCTGGGGGATCAGGAAGTTGCGAGCATAGCCGTCCTTAACCTTGACGACAGCACCAAGTTCACCGAGGTGATTGATCTTTTCAAGAAGAATGACTTGCATGATTAACGAGTCCCCTGGTTATCGGTGTACGGCAAAAGAGCGAGGAAGCGGGCACGCTTGATCGCGGTGTCAAGCTGACGCTGGTAGTGAGCCTTCGTCCCGGTGAGACGAGCCGGCATGATCTTGCCATTGTCCTGGATGAAATCGCGCAGAGTGTCGATATCCTTGTAGTCGATCTGTTCGACATGTTCCACCGTGAAGCGGCAGAACTTCTTGCGCTTGAAGAGCGCATTCTGTTGGTTGGCACGGCGGGGCTTACCCTTACCTTTTGCACCAAAAGCCATTTTTCAACTCCTAATTAATTAGTGTATTCCGTTACGTGAATCGTCAGTTTCACCGACCTCATGGTCCGCGGGCTGAGAAAACCCTTCATCTGAAGCTTGCCTGACAGAGGTTCCCTGGCGAGCCGGATTGCCGTATCGGCAAAGCTGACTGCCGTGAAATCGAATTCCAGATGCCGCATTCCGCCCGCTTCATAAACATCCCCCGAATAGTGGAATGTTCCTTCGAAGACCGGGATTCCGGCCGGCGTGTATCTGAGTTCCTTCTTGTCTACAAGGGTTGCGGCAATCTGTACCGCGTTGATTTCCTCACTCACCGTTGACTGAACGATTCAACTGACTGCTGGCTTACTCGGCGGCAGCCTCGGCTTCGCTCGGAGCGGCAGCCTCGACAGCAACCTTGCGGGCCTCTTCCTTCTCGACAGCCTTCATCATGACAGAAGGAGCCGTCTCGGCCTTCTTCATCTTGACGGTCAGGTGACGCAGGATGGCATCGTTGAAACGGAAGCCGTTCTCGATCTCGGCAAGCGTCTCGCTCGTGCACTCAATGTTGAGCAGCACATAGTGAGCCTTCACAAGCTTCTGGATCGGGTAGGCGAGTTGACGACGGCCCCAGTCCTCGACACGGTGGATCTTGCCGCCCTGTTCGAGAACGAGATTCGTGTAACGTTCGATCATCGCGGGCACCTGCTCGGACTGATCCGGGTGCACGATGACGCACAGTTCATAGTGACGCATTGATTCCTCCTTACGGAAATAAGCCACCCGAGCGTCGATTTCGGTGTGGCAAGGATGTGAAAACGCGGCATTCTATGTCGTCGAAATCGAAAAAGCAAGCGTTTTCCCAAAAAAATCAAAAGAAAAATAGCTTCCACCTTCCCTTGCGCCAGTTGTCCCAAGCCGACAAACCCCATCGAAGATGGCAAAATTCGCAAACACTATTTTCACCATCTCCTTTTTTTCCATGAAAGTTCTCGGAATCGAAAGCTCCTGCGACGAAACGGGCGTCGCCCTCATCGACAGCGAAAAGGGACTGCTTGCGCACGCAATCCACACTCAGATCGACATGCACCGCGCCTACGGCGGCGTCGTGCCTGAACTCGCAAGCCGCGACCATATCCGGCGTGCCATCGCACTCACCGACCAGGTCATGCATGAGGCCGGCCTCGCCCGCGGCGATCTTGACGCCATCGCCGTGACGGAAGGCCCGGGGCTGGCCGGGGCATTGCTCGTCGGCTCGTCCGTGGCGCACGCGATCGGCTACGCGCTCGGCATTCCCGTGATTGGGGTTCATCATCTTGAAGGTCACTTGCTCTCGGCGCGTCTGGCAGACCCAAAACCCGAATTCCCCTTCATCGCCCTGCTCATCTCGGGCGGGCACACTCAATTCATGCGCGTTGAATCGTTCGGCAAGTACGAACTGCTCGGAGAGACGCTTGACGATGCCGCGGGAGAAGCCTTTGACAAAACCGCGCAGCTGCTCGGCGAGTGCTATCCCGGGGGGCCGGCCGTCTCTCGCCTTGCCGACGAAGGAACGCCCGGCGCAATCGTGCTACCCAGGCCGATGCTCCATGCCCCGAATCTGGACATGAGCTTTTCCGGCCTGAAGACCGCCGTTCTTACTGAAGTCAAAAAGGCCGCGGATCCCGCCGATCCCGTTTTCAGGTGCAATCTCGCACGGGGCTTTGTTGACGCCGTCGTGGATGTGCTCACGGCAAAGGCGGCAAAGGCCATCAAGCAGACCGGCATCAAGCGTCTCGTTGTCGCGGGCGGCGTTTCGGCCAACAAGCAGATTCGCGCCGGCCTCATCAAGACCTGCGCAAAGCGCGGGGCAAGGGCCTACTTTCCCCCGATGAACCTGTGTACGGACAACGGCGCCATGATTGCCGTTGCAGGGCTTGCCAGGCTCGAGCGCATGAGCAAGGGCGAGCTCGAGAGCCTCCTTGGGCGTCTCAGTTTTGCCGCAAAGCCCCGCTGGACACTCTCCGAGGCCGCCAACCCGGATGCACCTCAGTCCCGGTAGCTTGCGGTAAGCCGCAAGCATCGCATCTGTTACACTTCGTCCGGTTTTTTCTTTTTTGTTTCAACGCGATTTTCAACATGCGCCACCTGACTGCTTTAGTACTTGGGATTGCTGCCGCTTCGCTGCTTGCAGGCTGCACATCGTTTTCCGATGGTCTCGACAAATATCGCCAGCGAGAAGAAACCCTCAAGAACGTCTCGGGGGATATTTGGGAGGCCAGAAGCGTCTGGCCGTGGGAAGACAATCCCGCCCGGCTTCGCGAGCATATGTACAACACGGCCCGCAACCACTGCTCGGAGAGCGGACTCGGAGCGCAGATGCTCGAATGTGCATCTGCCAAGAGAAAGACCGGCCCCGGCACGGAAGCCGTCCTTTACTTTCGCTGCGTGCACAGCGTGAAGGCGCCTGAAAAACCCTTTGTCGATCACTCGGCTTCAACCAACTAAGCCGCCCTATAATCCGAAAGCTGTTATTTTTATCCGTTCGACACCATGCAATGGTTTGACTGGCTCAAATTCGCCTCACTGCTCAACATCGTGCTCTTTCTGTTTTTCGTGCAGCGCACGCTGCACAGGCAGTCCGGAGCCAGCGAGCTCGCAAAAACGCTCCGGTTCGCCCCCGGACACATTGTTGTCAAGGCATGGTGGGGGTCGTTTCTGCTCTGTCTGAGCTATCGGCTGGGAGCCTCGGCAACGGTCTCGCCCGAAGCGGTGCTCTACGGCATGCTGCCGACGCTCATGATTGCCATCCTGCTCATCGAGCACTGCGACAGCGTTGCCAAAAATTTCAAGGCTGAGCGCGAACAGCGCGCCAAGGAAGCCGCCCGCAGCGCAAGAGCCGCCCAGCGGGCCGCCATCAAGAACCGCCCGGAGGAGCATCCCCTCGCCGGACAGGATGTCAACGACAACGGTCCCGTGCTGCAATAGCCCGAACTGATCGGCAGACAAAACAAAACCCGGGGGAAGCGATTTCCGCCCGGGTTTTGTTTTGCCTGCCCTCAACGCCTACTGCGGCAGTTTCTTGAAAACCAGCGTCGCGTTCGTACCGCCGAACCCGAAGTTGTTCTTCATCGCCACCCGGATCTGCTTTTGCATCGGACGGTTGGCGCAGACATTGATGCAGCACTCGGGATCCTGTTCTGCGAGGTTGATCGTCGGCGGAACAGTATCGGTCTGCATTGCCTTGATGGTAAAGATGCTTTCAACGCCGCCGGCGCCTCCCAGAAGATGTCCGGTGGCGCCCTTCGTGCTGCTCACGACCAGACGGTCTGCGGCCTCGCCGAAGACCTCGCGCACGGCCTTGGCTTCATTGATGTCGCCAAGCGTCGTCGACGTTCCGTGGGCATTGAGGTAATCGACCTCGGAGGGGGCGATTCCCGCTCGCTCAAGCGCCATGCGCATGCAGCGGGCAGGACCTTCCGTCGAAGGCGTCGTGATGTGGTAGGCATCACAGGTGAGCCCGTAGCCGACGAGCTCACAGTAGATCTTCGCTCCGCGCTTCACGGCGTGCTCGTACTCTTCGAGCACCACCATGCCCGCCCCCTCGCCGATCACAAAGCCGTCACGGCCCTTGTCAAACGGACGCGAGGAAGCCTGGGGATCATCGTTTCTGCGCGAGAGCGCATGCATGTTGTCAAAGCCGCCCAGGGTATCGGGCGTAAACACGCTTTCCGCGCCGCCTGCAACCATGACATCGGCATCACCGCGCCGGATGATCCAGGAGGCCTCGCCGATTGCGTGCAGACCGGTCGAGCAGGCCGTCACCGTTGTCAGGTTCGGACCCTTGAGGGCGCGCAAAATGGCAAGCTCGCCGGCCGCCATATTGATGATCGATCCGGGTATGAGGAACGGGGAAATCCGTCTGGGGCCTCGCTCCAGATACTGCTGGTACGTATCGCAGAGCATCGGCAATCCGCCGATGCCCGATCCGATCAGGCAGCCGGCACGATTGGCCTCTTCGCTCTGCGGATCAAACGCCAGGGCGCTGTCGTCAAGAGCCTGGCAGCCTGCCGCCACGGCAAACGCGATGAACCGATCAAACCTGCGGGCCTCCTTGGCGGGCAGATACTGCGCCGGGTCAAAATCCTTAACCTCTCCGGCAATCTGGCAGCCAAATTGCGATGCATCCACCCTGGTGATCGGGCCGATACCGCATTTTCCTTCGATAAGCGCCTGCCAGCTGGAATCGACATCGTTGCCCAGAGGACTCACCATCCCCAAACCGGTAACCACAACTCGCCGCATGTATCCGTCTCCTGTCTAAAGAAAGGGCCGCCCGTAGGCGACCCTCCAATCTGATTCCGCCTAACTTGTTCGAGGGCGGAAGATGACTCATTAGGCCTTCACATTAGCCTTGATGAAGTCAACAGCCTGCTGAACCGTACGCAGATTTTCCTGCTGGTCATCGGGAATCTGAACCTTGAAGGCATCTTCCAGAGCCATCACCAGCTCAACCGTGTCAAGGCTGTCAGCACCGAGATCCTCGATGAAGGAGGCCTCGTTCTTGATGTCCGCCTCGTTCTTGCCAAGCTGCTCGGCAATAATCTTCTTGACCTTTTGTTCCAAATCGTCCATGTCCGTCTCCGGGATATGTAAAAGTTAAAACTACCGTCGTCCTCTAGGAGGCTCCGACCGTAAAAAATTCGTGATCGGGAGATTCTAACAGCCTTGACCGCTATTCGCATCCCCGCGATTCATTTCGTTCGGTGTTCAGCCTCTAGGGCATCAGCATGCCACCGTTGACATGAAGCACTGAACCGGTGATGTAGCTGGCCGCATCCGAAGCCAGGAACACCACGGCGTTCGCAATGTCCGAAGGCTCGCCAAGCCTGCCGCAGGGAACCTGTGCAAGCAGGCTCTTCCTGTGTTCCTCGGACAGCCCCTTGGTCATATCGGTATCGATGAACCCGGGGGCAACGCAGTTGACCGTGATGCCGCGGCTTGCGACCTCCCGGGCAATGGACTTGCTCATCGCCACGAGACCGGCCTTGGCTGCCGAATAATTCGCCTGCCCGGCATTCCCCATGGCTCCGACAATAGAGCTCAGAGAAATGATTCTGCCGCGCCTTTGGCGCATCATCGGACGAATCGCCTGGCGGGCCAGCCTGAAGGCCGCCGTCAGATTGGTCTCAATCACGGCATCCCAGGCTTCATCCGAAAGCCTCATGCTCAGCATGTCGCGCGTGATTCCCGCGTTGTTGACGAGAATGTCAAGCCGCCCGAACTCCTTGACGATTGCATCAACCGCCTCGGAGCAGGCCGCCCGATCCGTCACATTGAGAACAATTCCACGTCCCTTTTGCGCAAGGGCGGCGCTGATCGCCTCGGCCCCGCTCTGGCTCGTCGCCGTACCGATCACGAAGGCTCCGGCCTCGGCAAGGCCGGCGGCCACCGCGGCGCCGATCCCCCGGGTGGCTCCGGTAACCAGAGCCACCTGTCCGGACAGTGTCTGGGCGTTAAATACCGACATTGCCATGACTACTCGCGGAAGCTTTCAGTGGCAAGGATCGAATCCAGGCTCGCCTGCGAGCTGATGCTCATCGTCTGCATTTCCGGTGCGATGCGGCGGATGAGGCCGGTGAGAACCTTGCCGGGACCGCATTCGACAATGTGCGTCACGCCCATGTCGCGCATCTTCTCAATCGTCTTCACCCACTGAACGGGACGAGATGCCTGGCGGGCAAGCGAATCGCGGATCGACTCGGGCGTGTCATGCGCCATCACATCAACGTTGGCAATCACCGGAATTTCGGGAACCTTCACTTCGGTCTGTGCAAGACGCACTGCGATCGAGCGGGCAGCATCAATCAGCAGCGAGCTGTGGAAGGGGGCAGAGACAGGCAGCTTCACCGCGCGGCGGGCACCCTTGGCGACCGCGAGCTGGCAGGCGCGATCAACGGCATTCCTGTGGCCTGCAATCACAATCTGTCCCGGAGCATTGAAGTTCACCATTTCAACCACTTCGCCCTGGGCGGCCTGGGCGCAAGCTTCAGCGAGAACCTCTTCCTTGCCGCCGATGATGGCGGCCATGGAGCCGACGCCAACCGGCACTGCGCTCTGCATGGCCTCGGCACGGAACCGGACCAGACGCACTGCATCAAAAAGCGAGAAGACACCGGCAGCGGTGAGAGCCGTGTACTCGCCGAGGCTGTGGCCGGCCATCACTTCAGGAGCACGGCCGCCGGCGGCGCGGTACGCACGGTACATCGCAAGGGAGGAAGCGAGCATCACGGGCTGGGTATTCACAGTGAGGTTCAGGATTTCCGTCGGTCCCTTGTGCATCAGCTCCGACAGATCCTCCTTCAGGCTCCTGCCCGCTTCGGCGATCACCTGCTCTGCAGCTTCATTGCCGGCCCAGCCATCCATCATGCCGACGCTCTGGCTGCCCTGCCCCGGAAATACAAATGCTAATTTCATCTTCTCATCCCCTTTGCGCGGCAAGAATGCCAAAAGCGCCGCGCCTGGTCTTTAATCAAACTGACTTACCATTTTAAAAGAACGCTGCCCCAGGTCATGCCTGCGCCAACGCCTTGTAACAAAACAGTGTCACCCGCTCCGATCCGTCCGCTGCGGACGGCTTCATCCAGTGCAAGCGGCACCGAAGCGGCTGACGTATTGCCGTGGTGATCGACTGTAATCACGGTTCTTTCCTCGGCAAACTCGAGCTTTCTGGAAATCATCTCGATAATGCGGACATTGGCCTGATGGGGCACCCAGACATCGACGTCCGAGGGCTTCAGGCCGGCCATCGCGCAAACCTCCTGCGCCGACCGGGTGAGCGAATCGACCGCCAGCCGGAACACCTGTCTGCCGTTCATGCGGACAAAGGGGTGACCGACAACAGCCCCCTGCTCGATTCGCGCCGCAAGGCTGAGCGTATCCGCCCCGAACGTGCCGTCCGCATGCATGCGGTGCGCCAGAATGCCGGGGGCATCGCTCGCTTCAAGGACGATCGCTCCGGCTCCGTCACCAAAGAGCACGCAGGTCGTGCGGTCCGTCCAGTCGACAATGCGGGAAAAGATCTCCGAGCCGACCACGAGGGCCCGGCGGTAGCCGCCGGTGCGGATAAGACCGTCGGCAACGCTCATCGCGTACACGAACCCCGAACAGACCGCCTGCACGTCAAACGCCGCGCACCCCTTGATTCCAAGCGCCGCCTGCAGCGCGCAGGCCGTGGAAGGAAACACGGCGTCCGCAGTCGTTGTTGCAACAATGATGAGATCGATCGAAGCGGGATCTATGCCCGCGTTCTGAAAAGCTTTCTGGCTGGCTCTGCTGGCAAGCTCGAGAACAGTGAGTCCGGGCTCGGCCAGATAGCGGCTGCGGATCCCCGTGCGGGAGCTGATCCACTCATCGCTCGTCTGCACGCCAATCTCAGCCAGACGCGCCGCAAGAGCGTCATTGCTTACCGAATTGGCCGGCAGAGCCGACCCGGTAGCAATCACGCGCGTGTATGCGTTTTTCTTGTTGTCATCCACGATGTCAGGATTCCTCTCAAGTTGCGGCTATCTTACCAAAGCGCAATGGCGCATTGGAGGCGGGAAGTTGCCGCCCTCAGGCAAAAGCCTGACACCAATACGAAAAAATCGCCGCCCGGGCGCCCCTGGCAGCGACTTTTCGCAGCGATGACCGAAGGATTACTCGGCGTCGTTCTTGGTCTTGATGACCTTCTTGCCGCGGTAGAAACCGGTGGCAGAGATGTGGTGACGCAGGTGCACTTCACCGGTCGTGGCTTCAACTGCAACTGCCGGATTGGTCAGAGCAGCGTGAGAGCGATGGTTGCCGCGGCGAGCCGTGGACTTCTTATTTTGCTGAACAGCCATTTCTATTCCTTTATTGGGCTAAAAGACCTGTCCGGCAGTCTGGCCGGAGGTCAGAGAAACAAATCGCCGCGGCTGCATGCCGCGGCTCAGAGCGTTCGGCATTTTATGCAAAGGCTGTCGAAGTCACAAGACTTTTTCTCGAAAAAAGGGATTTCTTTTCAATTTTCGTTCGTTTTTGCGGAAAAACAGCTTGATTCGTAAAATAAGTACTCTATTGAAGAGAATTTTTCACGCAAACAGAGAAAATGCTGATCAGCCTCACCGTGTCGAATTTCGGTCCGTTCCGGGATCAGACCGAGTTCTGGATGATTCCCTTCCCGAAACTGGCCCAGCACAAGGAGCGCCTGGTGCCGCTGCGCAGGTATCGGAGCAAGGTGCTCTCATGCGCCGCGCTTTTCGGCCCCAACGCAAGCGGCAAAAGCGCTTTTGTCTCCGCACTCGCCTTTTTGCGCTCCTTGGTTCTGGAAGGCTCACGGCAGCCGGGGCGCACCGGACGAATCCCGTTCGGACTGCAGAAGCAAAGCGCAGACAAGCCAACGCGCTTTGCCCTGTCCTGCCTTGCCGGCGGCACGCTATACGACTACGAGTGCGAACTTTCGGACTTGGCCGTGGCAAGCGAAAGCCTGCGCCGCATCCTCACCAAGACGGAGGAGATCGTCTTCCAGAGAAATGCGCAGACCTTTACGGGAAAACTCTTTGCAGACGAAACGGCCCGCAACATCGCCTACAGCACGGGAGCCGACACGCTGCTGCTCAAGAGCCTTCTGGCCGAAGGCGTCGCACAGGCCGCCCCCCTCGGCGCCTGGTTCCGCTCGCTCAAATTCCTGAGCGCCGAGCACAGCCTGCTCCCCAAAAGAGTCTCTGCCGGTCAAAGCGCCCTGGCCGAAGCGCTCGACACGCTTGCCACGGGCATCAGCGGCTTTCAGGAGCAAACCGCGTATCTGGACGGCCTGCCGCGGCAGATCCGGGAGGAATTGATCGGCCTTCTGTACGGCGCACCGGGAAACACTTACGAAGTCACTCTCACCGACGGATCGCGTCTCAGAGCAAGGCTCGAAGCGGGCTCCCACAGGATCGAAGTGCAGAAAATCCTTCCGACGCACCATTGCTCGGACGGCGCGAAGGTGATGGAAGCCGAGCATGAGAGCTATGGCGTCAAGCGCCTGATCCGCCTGCTTCCCCAGATGTCCGCCCTCATCAGCAACCCGGCTTCAGGCATTCTGATCGTGGACGACCTCGATCTCGGCCTGCATCCGCTTCTGACAAAAAAAATCCTGACGGACTTCCTGCAGGCCCGGGACGGCACCCACATGACTCAGCTCATCTTCACAACCCGAAGCACGGAACTTCTAGATCAGAATCTCTTCCGGCGCGACGAACTCTGGTTCACGGAACGCACCGAGGAAGGCGCATGCCAGCTGCGCCCTCTCACCTCATTCGTTTCAGAGTCCGGCAAATACATCCGTTTTGACAAGATCATCCGGCGCGACTATCTGAAGGGGCTGTTCGGAGCCGTGCCGAAAATGGGGCAGAACAACATCTTCGCAGCGGCTCAGTCCCCGAAGTCCTCCTCGTCAAAGAGTTCGAGCTGAGCCGGATTCTCGTCAGCCTTCGGGTTGCTCACCGCCAGCCCGAGCAGCCGAATGCCTCTGGGATGTCCCGCGTGCGGCTCAAGCATGTCCCTGGCGCAAAGCAGGATGTCCGAAACGCAGGCAAAAGGCATATCCCGGGAACGCGACCGCGTGATCGTTGTAAAGTCACCGAATCGAATCTTGATCGTGAGCGTTGCGCCCCAGAAGGCTTTTTTCTCGATACGGCGGAAGAGCTGGTAGGCGAGCGATTCAAGCAGTTCCCCGAGCACCTTCCCGTCGCGAACATCTCCCTCGTAGGTTTCTTCGCACCCCACGGATTTGCGCTCGCGGTTCACGCTCACCGGCCGATCGTCAATCCCCCGGACGAACCGGTAGTACGTGTAGCCGGAGCGCCCGAAGCGGCGCATCATCTCGGGCAGCGAAAGCTCCCGAAGCTGCCGCGCCCAGACAAAGCCCATCTCATGCATCCGCTTTGCCGTAGCCGGTCCCACTCCCCAGAGGTGCTCAACCTTGAGCTGGTCGATGAATTCCAGGGCCTTGTCCGGGTGAATCGTGCACAGGCCGTCGGGCTTTCTCCAGTCGCTTGCGATCTTGGCTAGAAACTTGTTGTAGGAGACGCCTGCGCTTGCAACAAGGTGCAATTCCTCGCGTATGGCCGCCTTGATCTGCCGGGCCACGTCCACGCCAAGCGCGATCCCCTTCTTGTTTTCCGTAACGTCCAGAAAAGCCTCGTCGATGCTCAGGGGCTCAATGAGGTCGGTATACCGGGAAAAGATTTCCGTCACCTGGGCGGAGACTTCCCGATACCGGTCCATGCGTCCCGGCACAAAGATCAGATCCGGGCAGAGCTCCAGGGCTCTGCGGCTCGGCATTGCGCTGTGCACGCCAAAGCGCCTGGCTTCATAGCTCGCTGTCGCAACGACTCCGCGCCCCTCGGCGTGTCCAACCGCAACGGGCTTGCCGCGCAGTTCCGGATTGTCCCGCTGCTCCACGGAGGCAAAAAATGCATCCATGTCGATGTGGATGATTTTCCGATAGGGATCGGTCAAGGCGCGCACTCCGCTCAACGCTACTTGAAGAGCTCGGCCATTTCGCGGGAGCGGGCGATGCAGGCCCCGACGGCTTCATCCATCATGCCGCGTGCGTCACGCTTCTCGAACACTTCGAGCGCCTTGGCCGTCGTGCCGCCCTTGCTGGTGACATTGCGGCGAAGCTGCGCAAAATCCTCCCCCGTCTCACGGGCAAGGCGTGCCGCTCCCTCGACGGTGCTCAGGGCAAGTTCCCGGGCAAAATCCCGGCTCATGCCGCGCTTTTCGAGCGCCTCGGCGAGCGCCTCAAGGAAAAGGAACACGTAGGCCGGCCCAGACCCCGGCCCTCCGGTCACAAGGTGGATGTCCTCTTCGCTGTCAAGCCACAGCACGCGGCCGACGCTTGCCATGATGCGCTCGGCAGCCTGCCGGGTCTGCTCCGCTGCCCCAGCGCCGGCAAAAAGTCCCGTGAAGCCAACGCCCACCTTGGCCGGCGTATTGGGCATTGCCCGGACAATGTCGCGGGTACCCAGCCATGCCGCGAGGCTTTCGATCGCCACGCCGGCGGCAATTGACAGAATGCCCGCAGAACTCTTGAGGAGCGGGCGGATCTCTTCGCAGCAATCCTTGAGCATCTGGGGCTTGACAGCCAGCACGACCAGATCAGCCTCAGAAAGCCAGGACCCTGCCGCTTCATGCGTGCAGACTCCGCACCGGGTCTCAAGCGCCTCACGCTTGTTGGCGTTTGGATCGCAGACCATCAGGTCCGAACCGGGAAAGCCGTGAGCAACCAGTCCTGAGACAATGGCAGAACCCATGTTTCCGCCGCCCATGAATGCAATCTTCATTTTCAATCCTCACAAAAACTCGCGCCGCGATTGTAGCGGCAACGCTTATTTCTTTTTCCGCACTGCTGCGGGATCCGTCACACCGGCAAGCGCTCCGCCGGAGACCGCCCAGAAATACAGGCTCGCAACGCTGCCGCACGGCGACAGTCGCCGCCTGTAGCGCTCGAAACGCTCCCTGTCAATGGTACGGTGGCGGTAGACCATGCGCATGCCGCGCTGAATCGCAAGATCGTCAAAACTGAGCACATCAGGCCGCTGCAAGCAAAAAAGCAGAATCATCTCGGCGGTCCACACGCCAATGCCCTTGAGCGAGCTGAGCGCCCTGATGGCCTCCTTGTCATCCATGCGCGCCACCGCGCCGAGATCAAAATCACCGCGCCGGATGCGGTCGCAGAAATCCTTGATGTACTCAGCCTTGCGGCCGGAGATTCCCACCGAGCGAAGGCCCTCGACATCGGCGAGCCCCACGCTTTGCGGCGTCACCTCGCCGAGTTTCGCCCTGAGCCTGTCCCAGACCGTTTTCTGTGCCTTCATGGAGATCTGCTGCCCGACGATATGGCGCACGACAGCCTGAAACAGATCCGGGTCCACCGTGCGGTCAATGTGCCCGAGCCTGTCGATCACGGCACCAAGCTTTGCATCCCGGCTCTTGAGGTACTCGGTCTGCCGCTCGTCATATGCAAAGAACATCTCCCGTCTCCCTGCGAAAGCCTCCCCGCACACGCGCGGCATCAGGCTATGATTGGCCTCTTACTGCAACGATGAGGCCAAACTCAAAATGCTTCCAATCATCAGCGTCAAAGAACTTTCCGCGATTGCCGGGCAGCCCGGCGTCATCATCGTCGATACCCGTTCCGAACTCGGGCAGCCCGAAGCGGGACGCCTGGCCTATGCCGCAGGACACATCCCCGGCGCCCGTTTTGCCGATGCCGATACCGTCGTGTGCGGATTCAAAACCGGCACCAACGGCCGCCACCCGATGCCCTCGATGGCCGTCTTTTGCGAGCGGATGCGCGCTCTTGGCATCAGCCGCGAGAGCCGCGTCATAGTTTACGACGGCGGCAGCGCCTCATTTGCCGCACGGCTGTGGTTTTCGCTGCGTGCGGCCGGACTCGCCTCCGTGCAGGTTCTTGATGGCGGGTTTGACGCATGGACGCAGCTGGGCATGCCGGTCAGCCAAGAGGCTCCCGCCGTTTCCGAAGGCAGCTTCACAGCCGGCACTCCGCTTGAGGTCATTGTTCGTGTCGATCGGGTTGAAGCCAACGTCCTCTCGCACTCCTTCCTGCTTGTTGACGCCCGAGCACACGAGCGCTATCTCGGCCAGAGCGAGTCCATCGACCCGAAGGCCGGTCACATTCCCGGAGCCGTGAATCGTCCTTGTTCGGAAAACATGGAAAACGGGGTTTTCAAAAGCCCGGAAGAACTCGCGCGCGCATTTGCGCCCATCGTGCAGAAGGCAGCGGGCCGTCCGATCGTCAATTACTGCGGCTCCGGCATCACCGCCTGCAACAACCATCTTGCGATGCGGATCGCGGGGCTCGAGCCCGCGGGCGTGTACATCGGAAGCTGGTCCGAGTGGTGCGCCGACCCCAAGCATGAGATTGCGCTTGGAGAAGAGGAGTAGCCGAGATGTCCGTGCTTGAGAATCTGACGCTCACGTGCCGCAAGCTCTCAATCATCGACTATGAAGTCTCGCTCTCGATCGGCGTCACGCCGCTCGAGCGGTCCGTGGCGCAGCCCGTGAGAATCTCGGTCGACGTCTGGGTGCCTGCACCGGCCGCCCTTTCCGACTCACTGAGCAGCACCTATGACTACACGAAGATTACGCGGGTGATCGACGAGACCGTCACGGCGCGCAGCTTCTGCCTGCAGGAGACGCTGATCGAGCTCGTTGCAGGGAAAATCCTCGCCGATTCGTCCGTGCGGGCGATCCGGATCCGCAGCTGCAAGCCAAAAGCCATCGACAAGTGCGCCGGAGCGGCCGTCGAGATCTTCCTGCTAAACAAAAATTAGCGTCTTCTGCCAGCTAAAAGGCGTCAACAGGCGCCTTTTAGTATTCATCGTCGTCGAAACGATCTTCCCCGATAAAGCCATCCCGCCAGCCTGCGCGGGCGTAGGCCTGCCGCAGAATCTGAGCTCCGAAAGCAGCATAGGCCTGAGGATCCGAGAGCGTCCTGCGGTATTGCTTGGCGCCAGCAAGCCCGTTGAGCAGACCGAGCATGTGCCGCGCCGTGCCGCGGATCGCCTGAGGCGCCGCGACGCTCGCCTTCTCAATGTAGACGGTCATCTCTTCGATCACCTGCTCGCGCGTCTTCACGACATGATCATCGCCGAAAAGACGGGAATCGACATCGGCCAGAAGCCACGGATTCGTGTACGCCTCGCGCCCCACCATGACTCCGTCCAGCCCACCTGCGATCAGCTCCTCGGCAACGCCAAGATCCCGGATGCCGCCATTCACGCAGATGACGGCATCGGGAAAGTCCCGCTTCAGCATCAGAGCGTACTCGCGCTTCAATGGCGGAACTTCGCGGTTTTCCTTGGGTGAGAGCCCCTTGAGCCAGGCGCTTCGCGTATGCACGATGAAGACCCGGCAGCCTACCTGATAAAGCGTGCCGACGAAATCCCTCACAAACCCGTAATCGTCGCGGTCATCCACGCCGATCCGGTGCTTGATGGTGACAGGAATGCCGACCGCATCGGCCATCGCCTTCCAGCAATCGGCCACGAGCTGCGGCTCAAGCATCAGGCAGGCGCCGAAACTGCCCCGCTGGACGCGCTCAGAAGGGCAGCCGCAGTTCAGATTGATCTCGTCATATCCGTACTCGGCAACCCATCTGGCAGCCTGAGCAAGTTCCTGCGGGTCGCTGCCCCCGAGCTGGCAGGCCACGGGATGCTCCGCCTCCGAAAAGCCAAGCAGGTAATCCCGATTGCCATGCACCAGCGCCGGGCTCGTGATCATCTCGGTATAGAGCCGGGCATGGCGGGAAAGCGTCCTGTGGAACACCCTGCAATGACGGTCGGTCCAGTCAAGCATCGGGGCGACGCAAAACCGCCACGATTCAGAATTCAGTGCAGATAACGACATTTAGGAAAATTTCAGCGAATATAAGAGCAGGATCAAAGCTGATCACCGTCGACATAGAGCCATTGCCCGTCTCTCTTCTCGAACCGTGACCGCTCGTGCATGCGGAAGGCTCCGGAGGAGCCCGCGCGCCCTCTTGCGACAAACTCGACCTGGGCGTGCGTCTCGTCGATCAGGCGGGAGCTGACAACCTTCAGTCCCAGCCACTTGATGGGCTCGCCGGAAGACAGATCCTGCGGGACCGTCTCGCCAGCCCAGGTGCGCCGCACCCAGTCAAGCCTTCCCGTTGCATATGCCGTGTAGCGCGAGCGCATCAATTCCTCCGCGCTCTGCGGATATGCCGTCCCGGATAAAAAACGTCCGCAACAGTCCTGCAGGAACTTTCCGCTCCCGCAAGGACACATTGCGGACATCTTCTTTGACATGCCTGCTGTCTTAGAGCGTCATCTCATCGCGCTCGGCGCGCGCTGCGCGGCGGCGTTCGAACTCCTTGAGCCAGACCTTGCGCAGACGAATCGTCTTGGGCGTGATCTCAACGAGCTCGTCATCGTTGATGAATTCCACGGCGCTCTCAAGCGTCAGCTGAACCGGCGGCACAAGGCGGATCGCCTCATCCGTGCCGGAGGCGCGGATGTTCGTGAGCTGCTTGCCGCGGATCGGGTTGACGACGATGTCGTTCTCGCGGGCGTGCTCGCCAATGATCATGCCTTCGTACAGGTCATCGCCGGGGCTCACGAACAGGCGGCCGCGCTCCTGAATCTTCCACAGGGCATAGGCAACGCAGTGGCCGTTGTCCTGGCTGATGATCGCACCGCTGCGGCGCTCGCCGACATCGCCCTGCTTGATGGGACCGTAGTCGTCGAAAACGTGGCTCATGATGCCGGTACCACGGCACATCGTGAGGAAGATCGACTGGAAGCCGATCAGGCCGCGCGCCGGAATCCGGTACTCGAGACGCACGCGGCCCTTGCCGTCGCTTGCCATGTCGGTGAGGTCGCCCTTGCGGCGGCCGAGTTCTTCCATGACGGCGCCCTGATGCTGCTCTTCAACATCCACCGTGAGCAGCTCATAGGGTTCCTGCTTCTCGCCGTTCACCATCTTCAGAATCACGCGGGGACGGCCCACCGCGAGCTCATAGCCCTCGCGGCGCATATACTCGAGCAGAATCGTCAGATGCAGCTCGCCTCGGCCGCACACTTCCCAAACCGTCTCATCCTTGGTCGGACGCACGCGCATGGCGACGTTCGACTTGAGCTCGCGCTCGAGGCGCTCGCGGATCTGGCGGCTCGTCACGAACTTTCCCTCCTTGCCAGCGAGGGGCGAGGTGTTGACCATGAAGTTCATCGTCAGCGTCGGCTCGTCAACCGTGAGCATCGGAAGAGCGGCGGGGCTGTTCGGGTCGGTGATCGTCGTGCCGATGTTGAGCTCTTCGATGCCCGTGACCAGAACGATGTCGCCGGCCTGCGCATCCGGCACGACCTTGCGCTCAAGACCTTCGAACTGAAGGATCTGGTTGACCTTGGCAGCCTTGGGCGTGTCATCCGGGCCATTCATGATGGCAACCGTCTGGCCGCCCTTGAGGCGTCCCTGATGCACGCGGCCAATGCCGATCTTGCCCACGTAGGAGTTGTAGTCAAGCGAGCAGATCTGAAGCTGCAGCGGAGCGTCGACGTTGTCCTCGCGAACCGGCACGTACTTGATGACGGTATCGAACACGGCGCGCATGTTGCCGATCTTCTTGAGCTCTTCGACGTCGGAGGTGTATCCGGCAAAGCCGTTCAGGGCCGAAGCGTAGATCACCGGGAAGTCAAGCTGATCCTCCGTGGCGCCCAGCTTGTCGAACAGATCGAACGTCTGGTTGACAACCCAGTCCGGACGGGCGCCCGGACGGTCAACCTTGTTGATCACGACGATGGGCTTGAGGCCTGCGGCCAGAGCCTTGCGGGTCACAAACCTCGTCTGAGGCATCGGGCCTTCAACTGCGTCCACCAGCAGCAGCACGCCATCGACCATGGAGAGCACGCGCTCCACTTCTCCACCGAAGTCTGCGTGCCCCGGGGTATCGATGATGTTGACGTGCACACCTTCGTATTCGACGGCGCAGTTCTTGGCCAGAATCGTAATGCCGCGCTCCTTTTCAATGTCGCCGCTGTCCATGACGCGTTCCTCGACCTTTTCATTGGCGCGGAACGTGCCTGCACACTGCAGCAGTTTGTCAACCATGGTCGTCTTGCCGTGGTCAACGTGAGCGATGATTGCAATATTGCGGATTGCTCGTGTCATGGTTCTCTTTCATGGCGCTCTGCCCAGGGCAGTCTGCGCTCTTTCCTAGTCGGTTGTGAATTTATTCAATCTGCTCGGGTGGACCGTGCCGCGAAAATCGACCTCCACCACGCCAAGCAACTGTCTGTTTGGCCCGTATGCCCTTGCCGAACCACGGACAGTGCTGCCGATGGCAAGCCTCTGTCCGTTGCGAAGACGCCGGGCATCGACTTCCCCGAGAGTGATTTCAGGAAGACTCTTCAGGAGATAGTCAGCGCCTTTCAGGTATGCGCGCCGCTCTTCGATGCTCTTGGCAGGATCATCAATCACTGAGAAGGGAACAGCGTCCTCGATCGTGAGGTCGCCAACTTCAGTCCGGCGCAATGCGGTCAGATGCGCATACGTTCCGAGAGCCTTGCCCAGATCATCGGCAAGGACACGGATGTAAGTCCCCTTGCTGACCCTGGCATCGATGACGGCGGTATCGCCGGCAAAATCAATTAATTTTAGCCAATAGATATGAATCTTGCGCGGCTCCCGTTCGATTTCGACGCCGCGTCTGGCGAGCTCATAGAGATTCTTGCCCTCATGCTTGATGGCCGAGTACATCGGCGGCACCTGCATGACCTCTCCCGTGAACTGCCCGAGGACCGCCTCGATTTCATCGCGGCTCGGGATCCTGTCGCTTGTGGCAGTCACCGTCCCCATGGCATCCATCGTGTCGGTCGCGGCCCCGAAGCGCACGGTAGCCGTGTAGCGCTTGTCGGCATTGAGCAGGTCGGCCGAATATTTCGTCGCGTTGCCAAAAGCGAGGGGCAGAATCCCGGTCGCCATCGGATCAAGCGTTCCCGTGTGTCCCGCCTTCTGCGCATTGATCAGCCGCCGGGTGATCTGCAGGGCCCAGTTCGAGCCCATGCCCTGCGGCTTGTCAATGACCATCACGCCGTCAATCGGCTCGCCCTTCTTGCCCATGGATCTACTCGCCGTCCTTTTCGCCTGCGCGCGTCACCCGCATGGCCCGGTCAATCACCTGATCCATGGCAAAGCCCCTCTGGACACTCGTGTCGAGCACGAAGTGCAGAGTCGGCACCGTGTGAATGCGCAGCTTTCTGAAAATCTGGTTGCGAAGCATTCCTGCCGCAGCCTTCAATCCTTCGAGGCACTGCTGCTCATCACAGCCCAAAGCCGTGAAGTACACGGTTGCGTGCGCATAGTCCGGCGTAATCTCGCAGCCCGTGATCGTCACCAGTCCTACGCGTGGATCACGCACTTCCTGCGGGATGATTTCCGCCAAATCCCGGGCGATCTGATCAGCCACTCGGCCGGCGCGTCCAGGTTTTGCTGCCTTCATATGTGAATTCCTTTTCTTCAGTCTCAAAAGGGGAGGAAAGCCTCTTGAGCAGGCCGCCCTCCCCATTGATTTTCAATGCCTTCCGGCCGTATCAGTCGATCGTGCGGGCAACTTCGGTGATTTCAAAGATTTCGAGCTGATCGTCAACCTTGATGTCGTCGTAGCCCTTGAGCGAAAGGCCGCATTCGTTGCCGGCCTGCACCTCGCGCACGTCATCCTTGAAGTGCTTCAGGCTGGCGAGCTCGCCCTGCCAGATCACGACGTTGTCGCGAAGCAGGCGGGCCGATGCGTTTCTGCGCACAAGACCCTCGAGCACGCGGCAGCCGGCAATGAGACCGACCTTGGGCACGCGGATGACCTGACGGATCTCCAGCAGGCCGAGCGTGGTCTCGCGCTTTTCGGGCGAAAGCATGCCGCTCATGGCCGCCTTCACATCGTCCACGGCATCGTAGATGATGTTGTAGTAGCGGATGTCGATGCCCTCATGCTCGGCAAGCTTTCTCGCACTCTGATCGGCGCGTACGTTAAAGCCGATGATCACGGCCTGGGAGGCTGCCGCAAGGTTGACATCGTTTTCACTGATGCCGCCCACGGCGTTATGCACCACGGAAACGCGCACCTCGTTGGTCGAGAGCTTGGTGAGCGCGTGGGTAAGCGCCTCCACGGAACCCTGCACGTCGGCCTTGATGATGAGGGCGAGCGTCTTGGTCTCGCCGTTGCTCTCGCCGGAGAACAGATTGGCCAGATTCGCCTTCTGCTGCTTGGCAAGCTTGATGTCGCGATACTTGCCCTGGCGGAACAGAGCGATTTCACGGGCCTTGCGCTCGTCAGGCAGAACGAGCAGCTCGTCGCCTGCGGCGGGCACGTCGGAAAGGCCCTGAATCTCAACCGGGATCGAGGGGCCGGCCTCGGGCACGACCTTGCCCAGTTCGTTCATCATGGCGCGCACGCGGCCGAACACGGGGCCGCACAGCACGATGTCGCCCTTTCTGAGCATGCCGGACTGCACGAGCACGGAGGCAACGGGGCCGCGCCCCTTGTCCAGACGGGACTCGATGACGATACCCTTGGCGCTGCCCTTGTTGGGCGCCCTGAGCTCAAGCATTTCCGCCTGCAACAGCACGTTTTCAAGAAGTTCGTCCACGCCGGCGCCGGTCTTGGCCGAAACCTGGCAGAACGGAACGTCGCCGCCGTACTCCTCGGGCAGAACCTCGTTCTGGACGAGCTCGCCCTTGACGCGTTCAGGATTGGCGTCGGGCTTGTCGATCTTGTTGATCGCCACGACGAGCGGAACCCCGGCAGCCTTTGCGTGGGCAATGGCTTCCTTGGTCTGCGGCATCACGCCGTCATCGGCGGCGACCACCAGAATCACGATGTCGGTTGCCTGGGCGCCGCGGGCACGCATGGCGGTGAAGGCCTCATGCCCCGGGGTGTCCAGGAAGGTCACGATGCCGCGGGGCGTACGCACATGGTATGCACCGATATGCTGGGTGATGCCGCCCGCTTCGCCGGCTGCAACCTTTGCGCGGCGGATGTAGTCCAGGAGCGAAGTCTTGCCATGGTCAACGTGACCCATGATCGTCACAACCGGCGGACGGCTCACGGACTCGAACTGCTCGCTGCCCTCGGAGAGCTCGCCGAGAATCGCTTCCGGATCATCGGGCTTGGCAGCCACGGCCGTGTGCCCCATTTCCTCAACGATCAGCATGGCCGTTTCCTGGTCAAGCATCTGGTTGATGGTCACCATCTGGCCCATCTTCATCAGCACCTTGATCACTTCAGTCGCCTTCACGCTCATCTTGTGCGCAAGATCGGCAACGGAAATGGTCTCGGGAACGCGGACCTCGCGCACCACGGGCTCGGTGGGCATCTCGTGGACATGCTTGGGCTCCTCGTGGCGGCGCTTGCGATGACCCGCATGCCAGCTCTCGGAATCCCCATCATCACTGCCGCCGCGCGTCTTGAGGGTGCGATGCCTCTCCTGGCTCTCCCCCCAGCTGCGGTCATCGCCGCCGCGATCGTTCTTTCTGCCCTTGCTGCCGGACTTCTTGCCGCCCTTGCCTTCGCCCGAGCGGCTGGCGCCGTCTGCAGACGATGCGGACTTGACCTTCTTGTCGGCAGCCTTCTTCTCACCCTTGGCCGCACTCTTGGCACCATCCTTGGCAGAAGCGCCCTTGGAGGCCTGCTCCTGCTTTTCCTCGTCGCGCTTGTCGCCGCGATCGGCCTTGGCCTTGAGAACGGTGCGGGGCTTGCTGAGCATGTTGCGGATCGCCTCGGCCTCTTCAAGAGCCTTGCGGCGAGCCTCTTCACGGCGCTTGGCGGCCTCAGCCTCTTCGGCTTCGGCAGCAGCCTTGGCCTGAGCCTGCCGTTCCTTTTCCTGAGCCAGCTTTTCAGCGCGAGCCTGTTCAGCAGCCTTTGCCGCTGCAACCTTCTCGGCCGCAGCCTCTTCTTCAGCAGCCTTTTGCTCTGCAGCCTTTTGCTCTGCAGCCTTCTGCTCAGCAGCCTTCTCGGCCGCCGCCTTTTCGGCTGCCGCTTTTTCTGCTGCAGCCTTCTCGGCAGCCGCCTTCTCTTCGGCAGCTCTCTGCTCGGCCGCAGCCTTTTCCGCTGCGAGCTTCTGGGCAGCGGCGAGCTCGGCCTGAGCACGCTCCTCTGCCTGCTTCTGCTCGAGTGCCGCCTTGGCCTGGGCCTCAAGCTCGGCACGCTGGGCAGCGATCTGCTTGGCGCGATCGCTTGCCTGCTGCGCTGCCGCATTCTTCACAAAGACCCGGCGGCGGCGGAATTCAACCTCGATCGTGTGCGCTCCGCCCTGGCCATCGTTCTGGCGGATCGTCGTCGTCTCGCGGCGCGTCACGGTAATCTTGCGGGGACGGTTGGCCGAAGTGCGCTGCTCGCGCAGGCTGTCCAGCAGCCGGCGCTTGTCAGCCTCCTGAATGACACTGTCTGCATCCTGCACCTGAATCGATGCCGCGCGCAGCTGGCGCAGCAGCGTCTCGGGCGAAATGTGCAGCTCTTGGGCAAATTGCGAAACTGTTGTTGCCATGGTTCTGATTTACTCCTTGCGCCGGGCGATTAGTTCCAGGATGCTCTGGCGGCAAGAATCAATGCCTTTGCACGCTCTTCATCAATACCGGTGGCTTCCATGAGTTCGTCGGTGGCCAGATCACCAAGATCATCAGCGCTCTTCACACCGGCTTCGACAAGCTTGCTCACCAAGTCGTTGTCCATGCCTTCGAGACCGACGAGGGACTCATCGGCCTGGCGCAGGTTTTCCTCGCGCTTGAGCGCACGGGCCAACAGCACGTTGCGGGCGCGCTCGCGCAGCTCGACGACCGTCTCGTCGTCAAAGATGCCAAGCGCCTTGATTTCCTGCTCGGGCAGATAGGCGAGCTCTTCAAGGGTGAAGATGCCGCCTTCAACGAGCGCCTGGGCAGCTTCGTGGTCCATCGTGAGGGCATCCATGAATTCGGTGCATGCCTCTTCGACTTCCTTCTGCTCACGCTCCTCGGCCTGCTGCGCGGTCATGATGTTGATCTTCCAGCCGGTGAGATCGGAGGCAAGGCGCACGTTCTGGCCGCCCTTGCCGATGGCGATGGCAAGGTTGTCTTCATCGACCGTCACATCCATCGAGTGCAGCTCCTCATCGGCAACCACCTTGCTCACCTTGGCGGGCTTGAGAGCCTCGACGATGAACTGCACGGGGTTTTCATCCCAGCGCACAACGTCGATGCGCTCGCCGGCAAGCTCATTGGTGACGGCCGTCACACGCGAACCGCGAATGCCAATGCAGGTGCCGACGGGCTCAACGCGCTTGTCGCGGCTGATCACGGCAATCTTTGCTCTGGAACCGGGGTCGCGGGCAACCGACTTGATCTCGACAACGCCTTCCTCAATCTCCGGAACCTCAAGCTCAAAGAGCTTGGCAAGGAAATCGGGGCTCGTGCGGGAGAGAATGACCTGCTTGCCCTTGTTGCTGTCTTCGATGCGCAGCACCAGACCACGAACACGCTCGGAATTGCGAAGGTTCTCGCGCGGGATCATTTCGGAGCGGGGCAGGCGGGCTTCCAGCCGGCCCACTTCAATGATCGCGCCTTCTTTGTCGATGCGCTTGACCTGGCCGGAAACGATCTTTTCATCCCGGGCAAGGAACTCGTTGAGAATCTGTTCGCGCTCGGCATCGCGCAGGCGCTGCAGGATGACCTGCTTGGCATCCTGGGCAAAGCGGCGGCCGGAGGTGTTGATGTTGTCGACGGGAACTTCGATGTAGTCACCGACCTGCAGATCCGGATGCTCATCGTGGATGTCGCTGAACATCTCTTCGCGATCGGGCTGCTGAAGCCCCTGGTCGTCGCTCACGACGACCCAGCGGCGCTTGGCAGTCCAATCGCCCGTGGTCTGGTTGACGCTCACCACGATGTCGGCGTCTTCGCCGGGGAACTGGGACTTTTTCACGGCACTTGCAAGAGCCAGCTCCAGAACACCGAAAACGGCGGATTGTTCAACGTTCTTTTCTCGGGCCAAAACTTCGACCATATCAAGCATTTCACGGCTCATTACTTGTTACCTCTAAAGTCCAATTGGGGAATCAGGTTAGCGCGGTCAACATCCTGGAAGGAGAACGTGACCTCAACGGGTTTGGCGTCGCCGGCGGGCTTCTTCTTGCTCTGCCGCATCTTGGCCGCCTGAGCGGGCGTGCGGGCAATCTCCAGCTCTTCAAAAGCGAAGCGGATCAATTCATTGCCAGGCTCACCCTCAACGGCAAGGATCATGCCCTGAAGCTTGCGGCGGCCTGCCTCAGGGAACCCCTCGGCGTGCAGCGGCTCATAGAGCTCAACCTGAACCGGAACCCCTGTGAAGCGCACAAAATCCTTCACTCGCTTCAAAGGCCGGTCAACTCCGGGGCTGCTGACTTCGAGACGATCGTAATCAATGTTCTCAACAGTGAAAACGCTGGAAAGCTGATCACTCACCGTCTGGCAGTCGTCAACCGTGACCGAGCCGCCATTCAGCGCGTCAATCGTCACGCGCAGCAGATTGCGGGGCAGACGCTCGAGTTCAACGAACTCAAACCCGAGGCCTTCCACCGTTTTCTGAACGATTTCATTGAGTTGTGCAGAGCTGGTTTGCATTGAATTGTTCAAAAAAATCAAAAAAAAATGGGCAACTGCCCATCCCTATATTCTCTTTGACGAGAACAGCCGAACCGACCGGTCCAGCCTAGTAGCGACGCTCCGGAAAAGCAGGCTCAAGAGCCAACCTCTCCAAAGAATGGGGCGCATTATACGTACCAAGCCCCAGCATTTCAACTGCAATTCTCTGAATTTTCAAATGTTTTTCGGGGACACCGCCCCATTCCCGCCGGCCCGTCCACCCGCATCCCGAGCCGCTACAATTCGCTCCCAGCCAAACGAAGGAACCGCCTCACCATGCGATCGAACACCATCACATTCCGCGTCACCGATGAAATGAAGGAAGTCTGCCGGGAAATCCTTGATGAGTACGGGATGAGTGTCTCGGACTACTGCAGGCTGTGCTTTGAGTATCTGGTGCAGACGGGGCGGCCGGCCGTCCAGATGCGCCTCGTGAGCGACGAGGAGTCCGAACGGATGGTGCGCGAGCGGTCCAAGTCCTTGAAACTCAGGGCAAGCGCCAGAAAGGCAATCGAGGGCAAGGCCCTCGATCAGCTGGCATCCCTGAAGAAATCCCTGGACGACTTCTAGTTTTTCCTGTTGCCGGACTTGAACGGCCGGGCGGCCTTTTTCCGGTTGCCCGAACGGTCGGTGCGGTATTCGTCCCGCATCTGCCGGGCAAGAGACTTCCCGTAGGCGCTCTGCTCCTTGGATAGCGCTCCGCTCACCAGGTAGTTCACGGTGCTTGTCATCGGATCGGGCTGAGCAAACCGGCCGTTCTTGCGGGCAGGCCTGCGGCTCTTGGAAAAAGGCTCTTCGGCATACCTGCCGAGATTGCCCTCCTCGCTGTATCTGGCCTGATAGGCTTTTTTCACCTCCGGCTTCATCTGGCCGGGCTGAGCCTTTTTCGCGGGTCCTTTTCTGGCCGGCTTTCTGGCTTTCGGCCTGGTTTTCTCGCCTGCCCCCTGCGCCTTCACGGCCTCGCGCTCCATCTCGCTGAGCCAGACACTCACTCGATCGGAATGAAGCTCGCGGGTTTTTCCTCTCGGCAGGTCATCGGGCAGGCGAATCGCACCAAACCGGATCCGAATGAGGCGGCTCACAGTCAGCCCGACGGCAGCAAACATTCTGCGGACCTCGCGGTTCCTGCCTTCACTCAGGCGAACGACATACCACTTGTTCAAACCATCCCCGCCTTTTTCCTCAAGAGAGGAAAAGCACGCAGGACCGTCATCGAGTTCAACCCCGGTCGTGAGCAACTGTCGTCCTTCTTCGGTCAGCTCCCCTGCGGCGCGGACCGCATACTCGCGCTCGATGCGATAGCGCGGATGCATCAGACGGTTGGCAAGCTCCCCATTGTTCGTGAAGAGCAGCAGACCTTCCGTGTTGAAATCCAGACGTCCGACGACAATCCATCTGCCGGAGGATATCTTTGGCAGACTGTCAAACACGGTCGGGCGCCCCTCGGGATCATCCATGCTGACGATCTGCCCGGTAGGCTTGTTGTAGACAAGAACGCGCGGGACCCTTCTGGTGTCGGACAGTTCCGCTCGCTTGACGACGACGCCGTTCATGCGGACTTCGTCATCGGGCATCACGCGCTGGCCGATATAAGCCGGCTTTGCGTTTACGGTGATTCTTCCCTCCAGAATCATCTGCTCCATGTCTCGGCGGCTTCCCATGCCTGCGTCGGCGAGCACTTTCTGAAGTTTTTCACTCTTGGCAAGAGCCTCGCGCTTTTCAGCCTGACGCCCGCGCCGCATCACGGCAGGATCAAAGAAGCTGCCGAACAGAAACGCCGGCTCGGCATCCCCGGCAGCACTCGGCAAAGCCTCCTGCGGCTGAGGAACCGACTCCTGCGCCAGCTCCTTTGCCGGCTCCTGCGCATCTTCCTTCGGCTTCTTTCTGGTGCCGCGCACGCGAGGTTTTGAGGACGGTTTGCTCTGCACTCGCGTGCGGCGGCGCGCGGGAGCCTGGCTTTCTCCGGACTCGGCCGCGGACTCGCGAGAAATCTCGGCTTGCTTCTCGCCCTCATCGGTCTTCAACACTTCTGAACTTTCCTGCATTTTGAAAAACACCTTCAATTGCCGGCCTTTTCCTGCGGCACAAACAAATCAAATTCTTCATGAGGCTGGTTCTGGGTCAGCTCCGGCAGATCCTCAAGGCTCTTCAGTCCCAGATCATCGAGAAACTTCCGAGTCGTCCCGAAAATCTCAGGACGCCCCGCCGTTTCCCTTCTTCCAATCACTTCAATCCAGCCGCGCTCCTGAAAGACGCGGATGAAATCCGGATTGACTTTCACTCCGCGGATATCCTCGATATCGCCTCGAGTGGCCGGCTGCCGATAGGCGATGATCGCCAGAGTTTCCAGAGCTGCGCGCGAATACTTCGGCGGCTTTTCTTCAGAAAGCCTTGAAAGATATCCCATGACCTGCCGGTTCGTCTGAAAACGCCACCCGTCACTAACCTCAACCAAACGCATGGCGCGCTTTTGCCAATGCCGGGCAAGCTGCTCCAGAGCCGAAAGGACCTCCTCCTGACTCATTGGCGGAACGAATAATCTTCTTAGCTGCTCAACCGGCAAAGGATGCGGGCTCGTGAGCAACGCGGCCTCAATGACGAGCGCCGGTTCGATTGTTTGAGACAAAATATGAATCCGAAAAGCTGTAGCTTTAACTACAAACGCATCCGTTTTTCTGACCGTGCGGCGCGAGTTCCGACCGCGAGTCCGCCGGGCATTGCACGAAAAACGAAGAACTTTCTGCCTTGAGAAGGCATCTGCGGCTTCAAAGAGCCATCTTGAAACTGAACGGGCAGAGAGCAACGCCTCCGCCTCGGGCGGCGAATCTTATACGAAACACGCCCCGGTAGCAAAAGCCCCGGCACAGTGAATGAACCGAGGCTTTTCACAGAACACTACAAAGCGTCCCGATTATTTCTTGGCCTTTTTGGCCGAAGATTTCTTGGCAGACGGCTTCTTGGCAGGAGCCTTCTTTTCGACGGGCTCTTCCACAACGGGAGCAGCCTTCTTGGCAGGAGCCTTCTTGACGGCTACCTTCTTGGCGGGCGCCTTCTTTTCGACAGGCTTTTCTGCAACCGCTTCCGCCTTCTTGGCCGGCGCTTTCTTCACAGCGGGCTTCTTGGCGGGCGCCGCCTTAACCGGAGCGGCCTTGGCTGCCGGAGCCCTCTTGGCCGGAGCCTTCTTTGCAACGGGCTCTTCCGCAGCGGGAGCTGCCTTCTTGGCTGGAGCCTTGCGGGCAGGCGCCTTCTTGGGAGCAGGTTCTACTTCGACATTGCCGATGACACCTTCGATCTGACCGAGGACTTCGCGGCTTGCTGCCAAAAGTTCTTCAAAATCAGACTGCTTGATGGTAGTGTGTCCGTGAGCGAACGTATCACTGATCTGCTTGGTAATTGCGCCC
>ODAI011261104.1_pt1 | contig 43457 bp, 22 predicted proteins | sample 1539321 | NCBI WGS metagenome assembly ODAI01 (sample SAMN02144231, study PRJEB22623) | gut metagenome | biome: sheep rumen | host: Ovis aries | place: New Zealand
GCTGGCTGCTGAATGGCATCGGGGCCGTCATAGAAGGTGCCGGTAGTATCTATCCAACCGGGCGAGATGCTGTTCACACGAACCTTGCCCGCCAAACTGACCGCCAAGGCGTGCGTCAAAGCGGCAATACCACCCTTCGCTGCCGTATAGCTCTCTGTCTGCGGCTGACTCATGCGGTCGCGCGATGACGAGATGTTCACGATGGCTGCACCTTCTGCGAAGTATGGCAGGAACAGCTTCGATAGATAGAACGGGGCAGTCACCCCTACACTCAACGCATACTGGAACTGCTCGTAGCTACAAGTGTCAATCCCCAACATCACGGGCAGGGCATTGTTGACGAGATAGTCCACATGTCCGTACCGCTCAATCACCTCCCTTGCAAACCGCTCCAACGTGTCCTTATCGGCAATATCGCCCACGAAATGCTCCCCCTCCTGGCGGTCAATCACGCAAACATGCGCCCCAGCCTTACGGAACTCCTCGGCGATGCACCGCCCGATACCCTGTGCGCCACCCGTAATGACGGTTACCTTATCTTTGAAATCCATATAACTTCCGTTTTAGTTTAATCCCAACCTTCTTCATCGTTATTCTCCATATATCGGCTCATGCCGTTGTCATCCATGTCATCCTCGGATGCCGGGTCAAAGCCGCGCATATTGTCAGACTCATGGTGGGGATGTCCTTTTCCATGAGGCGGTGGAGGAGGTGGCCCGTCAAAGCCACGAACGTCTGGTGGTGGAGGTGGCATGTGTCCATCCTCAAAATCCTCTGGCGATGGATGGTGAAGCGTGTCAGGATGCAATGAATCTCCGTCAATAACAATCTCCATATCACTCTGAAAAACATCACCTGAACTCTTTCTGCTGTTACATGCCAACATGAATAGCACGGCGACAACATATATAAAATATGTGTACCTCTTCATTTCACGACCTCCTTATATTTTTTGATGGCATCCCACATAATTTCATCATGGTCAAAAGCCAGTTCTGGCAATGTGGACAATGGAAACCACTGAGCCTTTGCTGCATCATCCTGACCTTTGACAGCCATCGGCGCATCAATGATGGTGAGATAAGCCACAGTGACCGTCCTCCCACGTGGGTCACGGTCAACCTTGGAATAAGCTCCTATCTGGTGGACATCCTTAACCTTCAATCCCGTTTCCTCTTCAAGTTCCCTGATGGCACATTGCTCTGTGGTTTCATCCATATTCATGAAACCTCCGGGGAAAGCCCAACAGCCTTTGTAAGGTTCATCGCCACGCTGAATCAGTAACACTTTTGCATTTGCTTCTTTGGTGATGACAATGCAGTCACCTGTCACTGCTGGTCTTGGATATTTATATGTATATGCCATATCTATGCTTTTATAGTCCAGGAAAGACAATTAAGAGCACCACCTGAGTTCTGTTGACTATTGAGGTCTTTCACAATAGGAGTCATATCAACATCAATTAGTTCAACTGTAACTGTTTGTCCCAAAGCTGTTTCAATTTGATGTTTGGCTTCTTCGTCTAATGGAGAATAGCTAAGTTTAGGGACAAGTACATTGCTTCCTACTTGTAAATAGTTGATATAACACCATGATTCATTCATCAAATCTTTGAAATGAGGATCATCTTTCAGTTTATCCCAAAATTCAATAGTCTCAACTCTAAATCCTGCTTTTTCGAGGACTATTTTCATTTTACTTCCGAAATCATCTTTATACTTTTGGTCAAAGTCCAAATAGTTGGTCATTAACACGCAATTATCTCCCACGTATCGTACCATACCATCAGCATGACCGATAGGATTGTCCTGCTTACCTTCCCAAGGTAAAAGAACAAGTTCCATTGTCGTACCATCAAACTGCTCTTTCCACCATCTCATCCACCAATCGCGAAATGCTTTTTCGCTTACATTATTTTCCTTCAGTATCTTCTCACACATGATAAAGCATGGATTCCCGTTGACAACAGCCTTAACAACATTGCCGCCATCAAGAATAATGGGCATCTGAACAATGTTGAAACAAAAGTTCTCTTTTGCATGTACCCCATGCAGTTGCCAGTTTGTAACACAATTGGGATATGGCTCCAGATAGTCCGGCTTGTATGTAAAACTTAGGAATACATCCTCTGTCAACTGAATAGGCATGTAGTCACGTGCCCACACATCCATTGTGTTATATAACAACTCACAGTCAGGACAAAAATCTTTTATTTTTGATTTTAGTTTTGAACGTGTATCTACATCAAGCGCACCACTTGTTTTGTCTATTAGACTGGATAAGAAGACTTTGTTTGTCTTATTGTCAGTAATGAAGTTATCAGCATTTATTTTTTTCATAATCTTCTTTGTTTATAATTCCTTGAATGCCTCCAGAAGCATCTTCATTCCTTCTGTGGCAGTGGTCTTGAAATGGGTGAAGCCAAGTTGTGTGCATTGATCCATTTCTCCAGGGTCTATGACAAACTTGGGTACTTCATGATGAGCATAGTTGATGAAACCTGCTGCTGGATAGACTTGAAGAGAAGTTCCGATAACCACAAAGATGTCGGCATAGCTTACATACTTGATAGCTACATTCATACTGTCAACATATTCCCCGAACATCACAATGTATGGACGTAACTGAGACCCGTCGTCAGCTTTATCACCAACAATAATAGGTGTAGTTAGTGGGTATTCCTTAACACATGTTGTCCTATTATCCATCGAACAGACCTTACTGAGTTCACCATGAAGATGAATAACCTGAGTAGATCCTGCACGTTCATGGAGATTATCCACGTTCTGGGTGATAACTGTCACCTCATGCTCCTTCTCCAGCTCAGCAATCATACGGTGCGCTTCGTTCGGTTCAACCTCGGCTAACTGTTTTCGCCTCCAGTTATAGAAATCAAGACATTTTTGAGTGTCATTGTAAAGTGCGTCGGTACTGGCCAAATATGCCCATTCCTCATTTGTCCACAATCCATCCTTGCCTCGGAAAGTGCTAAGTCCACTTTCAACGCTGATTCCTGCTCCAGTTAGGAAAACAATGTGCTGTCTTGTCATAGTTACTTTTCTTTTGAGTATTTTTGTACCAACATATCCCATTTATTGAGATAGTTCTGCCATGCAGCGTCGGCATCGCCACCAGACTCTGCAATGACTAAATAGCAGAAGAGAGCTGCACCTGCTTCATCACCATTAACACCAAATTCGGCAAGAGCATGATTCATCTTCAGATGGTCAACAATATAGCCTGAAGCTTTTTTCTTATAATGAGCTTCAAACGCACATATACCAGTCCAGCTACGGTAATATCGTATATACTCATCATCACAGTACATGAACCAGTGATCTTCCTGAACCTCTGGTATATGTCCTTTACGAATGATAGCCATAGCATTATTGGGTATCTTGAAATCAAAGGGCATATTTGTAACTTCCTGTGGGTCATCTGGCATTGGCTTTGTCTGCCAGTCTTTTCCCGTTGCAGTCTTTGACTTGTCTGGCAAAGGACTCTCCCCAGACAGCACTTTATTGAAGTCCCCAAGTCCCAATTTCCAGTGCATGATGGCCATAAACTGTTGCTTCTGCTCCTTTTCCTCTTTTTTCTTGGCAGCTTGCTCCATTCTCATGTAATAATGCTCTTTTAGGTATTTGTTCAGAGAATTAGGAGTTTTGTGTCGTGAAGTAAGTATATGTTTGGCTATATACCCAATGAGTGATACTGGAAGGTCATAATCATCAGCGATGTCCTGCCATACTTCCATTGGAAAGCGTTTGACCATTTCAACCTTTATGTTGTCTGCATTGGTGTAGCTACGTGCAAGGTCATGCGCCCATTCACGTTCAATAGCACAAACGTCTTTGTCCTTATCTTCAACTGATTTGAAGTCGCCAACGTAATAGAACTGACATTTCTTAGTAAGCTTACGAAGACGGTTCAGACGAGTGTGAAACTCTGTCACTACAGCTCTCATGTCTTGGGGCAAGTAGGAGAGGGCTTTTTCTTTCATCCATTCTGGAATACCCCATAATGCTTCAGCAATACTCCCTACAATCGCTCCAAGAGTATCTGCATCAGCTCCAAGACTGACAGCCTGACGGATTGCATCCTCAAAACTCTTACTGTGTTGTATAATCCACAAAGCTACAGGAACTGTTCCTTGGCAGGTTTCATCAAACTTGTTGCGGTAGTCATCAATATTGAGCTTGAAATTTTGTGGCCACTCGTAATAAAGCATTACAGCATGATCAATACCCATAATAAGGATGTCGTTTTCTGTAATAGGCTTTCCTTTGGAATCCTGGCGAAGCACCCTGCAATCGCGGATAGCATCTACTACTGCCATTGCTCCTAAGATACCTTGTTCGTGATTGTGGGTACATTCTGCCGATTTCTTAGCATGTTCAGCTAATTCGCCTGGTTGTTCAAACCACCACCCGATAGGACTGCATCTCATGGCAGAACCATTGCCGTAGCTTCCGTAGGGTTGTGGATTATCGCTATTAACCCATTTGGCAAAACGCCCACCATAGCCACCCATGGGATGTGGGTACTTTCGGCACCATTTGTGAATGTACTTACCATAGTCATCTGAGCCTTGGAGTAGGGCATCGGCTACCGCTACAGTACAGATCGTATCGTCTGTATAGCTGTTCTTTTCAGAGAACAGTTCAAAGTTATAGTCATTTGTGGGATTAAATTCCCAACGACTACCCACTATATCGCCAATTATTGCTCCTAACATTATTTAGCCCTCCTTTTTATTCTTTTGTTTTAACCTCAACATCTACATTTATATTAATCGGCTCGTTTTCATCTTGCCAAACCTTTTCGCTTTCATATTCTGCATCACTTGGCTCATACTCCACAAGTATGTTTGGCCCATGACGATAATCTCTAAAGTTTTTTTCATGTTAGCATCCATCGAAATAACAATGCCATATTCATCTTATCTATCTTATATATGTATCTTCATTATGCAAAAGTAGGATGTTACTATGCAAACTATCTTCACAACACAGACATTTATTTTATAGTGCTTCTATTTCTTTAAGTTTCTTCAAAAATATAGCCTTATAATCGGATTCAAAGATGTTGATTGCAAAATTGTCTGTAAGTTCGCATTTCACATAGTGCTGATAAGTTGGACGAGAATTTGCAGCACCTTCTACCTCTACCTTTAAAGATGTATATGGTGCTTCTGCTGCAGGATATGATATGCACTTTTGTAATACAGTCAATTGTACATCATGGATATATTTGCGAAGATTTTCTGGCGCAATTTTTTCAAAAGCGAATTTAAAACACAATTTGGTCTGATTAAAAGCGGTAACAGCAGGATAACTATATAGATAAAGCAATTTTTTCCCTTTATTAGTTGTGAAAAAAGAAGAAGGCTCTATCATTTGACCATCAATGGAACATACATGTACAGCTCTCTCTGGATTAAATGTCGTAAACCCTTTTTGACCAGGGTTTGTGCTCATTTCATATCTGAACTGAGAGAAATTAATCTGTATTGATTCTCTACCTTTTGTTAATAATTTGATATATTGGAAATCCCTACCGTTGTAGTTAGAGCTTCCTATTTCATCAATATCCAACCAAGTACAGCAATTGTTGTAATAATGTTCATTTTCATCATATAATGTAATAAAAGACAGTAAGTCAGAGTCTTTGGCCGACTTTAGATTTAGATTCATTAATCGTCCATTTAGAATCGAATCGTAATATTCGATGACCTCTTTTCTATAGTTGTCTTCTCTTGCTATTGAATATTTCAAGTGCATATTAAACAATATCTAAATTATATTTCTTTTTCGTATAAATGAGTTGGGACATTGAGCGGTGGCAGTAATGTTGGTGTTGAATACAGCACATAAAGAGAGTGCATCGTACGTGTCATGGCAACATACAATGCCTTCTTTGATTCATCATCATTTGCACCATTATACATCGGAAGTATTACCATGTCAAATTGTAGCCCTTTGGCACTATGATAAGTCATGATTTTGGGCAATGTAGTCCTGAAATTCAGGTTGTCTACATAATCAAAGTCGTTATCTCCTTTGTTATATTTAAATTCACATTCCACATTGTTGTTAGAAAATTCCTGACTCATCCTGATAACTTCTGGATTATTGGGCAATAAAATACCAATGTTTCTACCTCCATTGTCTTTTACCAACCTCAAAAGAATATCGATCTGCTCTTGCTCGGTGTTAAGATGAACAAAATGGGGTAACTCAGTTTCTTTATTCTGATACACCTTTTCTTTATACTCCTGTACATCTACACCAACGTAATTTTGAGTAATCTTGGCTACTGGGCGTGGCAGTCGATAATTGTTGTACAGTTGTAATGTATTTAATCCTGTCATCTGGGCAATTTGAGCTATTGTCATGGTCTGTTTACCATATTGTCTGTAGATAGATTGAGCAGTATCACCAAAGAAAAGATAATGCATCCTTGCTGCATCAATAAACTCTTGTATTTCCTCTTTGGTAAAATCCTGAATCTCATCCACGATAATATAGTCTGCTTTTGGCATCTTCAATTTGTGCTTCCAATAATGATGATGGAAAAATCTAAAGGATGAGTCAGCTTTACCATTTCTCATAAATCGACTAAGAGACCGGGTATAAGCAATAAGTATTACGTCTTTGCCTTTTGCATGTAGCTGCTCTGCCTTATGCATTGCAATTACAGACTTTCCACTACCAGCGCAACCTGCTACTAGCATTGACTTGTTATCTGTATATTCAATTAGGTCAAGTTGGTCATCATCCATGGACTCTTCCGTAACATCCCAATCATTAACTCCTTGGAGAATTGCTCTGAAAGAATGAGAACCCGTTTTTTCGCTAGAACTATCAGGGACACCTTTCTCTTGTTCTACTTTATCAATAATATTCTCATCATTTTCTTCAATTGAATTTTCTGTCTCTTCCTGATGTGTGTCAATTATTACTGATTGACTATTAATAATCTCCTGAAGTTGTTTGATTTGTTCTTCAAGTTGCTTGTTCCGTTCTTCTATTTCTGCGGTTCGCTGTTCAGCAAGTAGCTTACTCTGCTCTGCTTCAAGCTGCATCTTCTGAGCCGTTAATAAGGCAGCCGCCTTTTCTTCAGATTCTTTTATTAGACTATCAATTTGATCTTGATATTCCGCTTTATTATCATCTTCACCAAAAGAAAATGTTTCAAATCCATCTATGAACTTGATTGCGGCCCCACTTACAACACGGTTGCTTTTTAGATAATCCAGGAAACCCATAAAGAATGCGGCACAACCACGTGCTTGTATTTCAACATCCATGTTTGTTCTTCCTGCATGTGCACCGATTTCGCTTGCAATACTATAGTAACGGCACAATTCGGCACTGCAACTGTCTAATCCGCGTCTCAAACGTTTTTTTTGTTCATCATATTTAGAAGTAATCACATCCCTGTGCTTGTAATAATACACTTTGGGGAACATCTCTGGAAAAACTCTTCCTGTTGGTTTGAAACTTGGAGGGTATTCTGAGTAGTAATATGTGCCGTCATCACGCCTCCAATTAATTGAAGCATCACCATTAATCAGATCTAGAGCTTTTTCCTCATTATCAATGAAGTCAAAGATGAGATATTGCGACAATAATTCTATTGCCGGTCTGATGTTAAGGAAGAATGATCTATAATCTGCATCGTTGAATGATTTAACCGCAAGATTATATCCATGCTTTAAATTTTCTTTTGTTTGTTCCATATTCTATTAAGTTTTAAGGAGTTGGTACACCAAATCCTGCAATTTGTACTATATTGATATATCCTTGTTTTTTGGCTTCTTCAGACCAGTCCAAGGCAAATCGTTTGGGTTGACGATAATTGTATTTGCTTGGATTCTTTTGATAATCTTCTTGGGCTCTTTCATCTGAGGCAAGTGTATCTTCATAAGTCCAAACAAATATATTACTTACGAAAAAGTCTTTCAATATTGTCTTTCCATCTTCTTTTGCCCTAATAAGGATATTGCTTCTATTTGATAGACGACCTATATATTTCCCATTGTGAACAATATAGTACTTATTATCCCTATCATTCATTTGTATCACTATAGGATCGTCTTTTTTGATATTGTTCAAAATGTAGGAATCAACGTTCTGAAATATGTTTTTTTGCGCAGTATATGACAGATAGTATTTGTCTAATCCCGGCTTGGGTTCTGTATATCTAAGAGCAGGATAGTCAGGAGCGACATATATTGTGCTTTGAGTCAATGCGCGTTCTCGTTCTGCTTGATAGATATATAAAAGCTTTTTGGCACGAGTGTATGCCACAAACATCAGTCTGCGTTCTTCGTCCATATCAGCTAAATCATCTACAAGTGGTGTTTGTCCATCTTCGTATTCGCGATGTGGACGTAATGGTAGATTTGCGAAGGACGGTGTGGTAATAACGACATCAAACTCCAGCCCTTTTACTTTGTGCATTGTTGTAAGCACAATTGTTAAAGGAGTTTCTTGGAGAATACGTTGTGTTCGATAATTGTCATATATCTTATAAACTTGGCCTGCATCATCTCGACTAGCAATGTCCATTATATAGTCAGCAAGCTCTTTCCATGTATGTGAGGCATTATCAGAGCGAATTGAATCCATATAATTCAGAGTCAAAGTATATGCAATATCTAGTGTATATGCATCCCATGAAGGAGAATCGGTCATTTTCTTTTTTAAGAATTCTTTTATGCCATTAGCCGTTTTATTATTACGTAAATCGATTTTTTGATTGGCATAATGATTAAGAGTGTCTATAAGATAATAAATCTCTCTTTCTCTCCACAATTCACCGAGACTTTCTCCTTGAATTCTAATTCTTACGTCGTCTGGAACTATTTTTTTAATCTTTGAGTAGCCACGATATACTTCATTGTTTGTTCTGAAGAATACTGCTATGGTTTCAATATGACGTGCTCTTTTAAGAGCATCATTACCTTGAATTGCTTCTGCATCTATGTTCTGTTCTTTAGCCCAATTCGCAATTGATACAATATCATTATACCAAATACGCCCTTTGTCTCTATTGCTGTCATATTCATAAACATATGGGGAGTCTGGCTCATATTTCATAATAGATGGAGCCGATACTGGCATATTACCTTCTTGAATAAAATCTGAAGCTTTATCAAGAATCTTTTGGTATGACCTATAGTTTGTAAACATTGACAATTGAACAGGATGAATCTGGCTGTCTAATTTCTTGTAATAAGGCCTGGGATCAAGTACTTCTGCATATTTCTCAGGCTGAAGTACAATCTTCCTTCCATAGTTGTCTTTGGGAACCCTGTCAAAACCATAAATACTCTGATTTATGTCGCCGATAGTGAAGAACTTAGCCCCAGGAAAAATCTTATGAATACGAAGCAATGACTCAAGTCGAACGGTTGTTATGTCTTGGAATTCATCAACTAAAACATATTCAATATTCGGGAATCTAACCTTAAAGTCCCTTACATGCTTGGTCAAATAGTTATAAAACTCGTATTCCCACATTTCTGTAGATATGGAATCCAATTTCTTTCCCATACATTTTTTTGCCAATGCATGGAAAGTATATACATTAAGTTGATGCGCGATTCGACTCAATCCCAGTTTTGTAAATAGACTATTCAGACGGTTGCGAAGTTCAACAACTACAGCCCTATTATAAGCTAATACCAATAAATGAGATGGATCTACATGTTCTTTGTATATCAATCTAGCGCACCTTAACGTTAAGACATGAGTTTTACCTGCACCAGGACCTGCCAGCACATTTACATCCTTATTCGTAGGCTGTTCATATATATTTTTTTGCTCAACGTTATCATCCAATTTGGATTCTTCTGCTTTCAGGGCTTCTTCTGTCAATTCTGACATAATACCAGATCCTTCTGGGACAAAATCACCAGCGAGCCTTAAATAATCATCATAGTCTTTGCTTTGGAAATAGCGTTGGATATACTCGCCTAGTTTGTCTTTTGGAACAAATGTGAATATATCCATACATGTCAGTCTAACTTTTTTAATCCTCTCATTGTCATCAAATTCCTTTCGGAATTCGAACATGTTGGAATCTTCAGTCAGACCTTCAGATATTGCTGTCTCAGTTAATTCAGTGGCATAAACCTCTATACCGCTTTTTACCAACGGTGTATGATCAACATAAGAAAGGTGGTAGAGTATGGAAAGAAGGTCTTCAAAATACCGATATCCTTTTTTTGTCCATCCAAATTTTATAATAACATCTTTTGCCCAATTGAATTCTGTTGTTGTCTCTACGACAAATCTTATCATTTTAAGGCAATCATTCTCCAGTTCGTCAAGATAATCTTGCCATGTATTTGCCCGAACCTTTATCAGACATATGACATCATCTTCCAACTTCTCAATTTTATAGTTTACCATCGGGAGGTAATTGAGAAGTGTAAACATCTGTGCACCCATTCGAGTTAAGATGTTTTTACGGAAAGTATCATATCGTATTACTGCCATTCTTGGAGGATTATCCTCTTCGGCTTTCCATGGCATATACTTAATATGGTTTTCCTCAACAAGATTATCGTAAACAACATCATCCATTAGGTGTTTAAATATATGCTCACGCTCTTGTTGGCCAATAACCCTAACTTTATTTATGTCACATTCAGACAGTAAGTTTCTTAGACCGTCAAATACTATGTGGAGAGCAAAGATGTTTGCGTTATGGCTAATCATATAGTTCGTTTCGCAGAATCTACGCGGAACAAGCTTACAATTCATTGTCTCATTGAGTTCCAATAAACCTTTCTCCATACAAAGGATAATCTGCTTCATTATCTTTGGCATAGACATGTGCAAACTACTTCTCATATCATTCATAGATACCAGTGAGTGGTTATCATAGTCTTTGGCGTTTTTGACAATATACATATATACAGGATCCTGCTTTAAAGGTGACGTATTCCCGCTGTTATCGTTTATTGTTATGTCAAGACATGCCTGGGATAGATAACGCTGCTTAATATGTCCGATATGCTCCAGCCAATGAAATGCCAGACGAGAAGCTGTGGTATCGTTAAATTCCTCTGCATTTTTGACCCATACGCTAAAAGGAACGACAATTGGCGATGTCTTCGTCTTTTCTAGCGTTTGGAAACGACAGATGTACTCAACAATTTTGTTCTTAGCATCAGTCAGATTAGACCAGCTCATCTGGCTTTTGACAAGCAATTCCTTAAGTTTCCTGAAGTCCTCTTTTGAGGTCAGACATAGAGCCGGAATCTTTTCTTTTCCATTTTCAAATGCTAATTTGTATTTCTCTTCGTCACGACCTGCTCTTCCAACTTCCTGCAGATAGTCTTCCAAAACAGAAGGCGGACTGTAATGAATCACATAATGTACATTGGGTATATCCATACCCATTCCAAATGCCTTTGTAGCACACAGTATGTATAGAGGATCAACTCCGTCTTTCCGCTTGAATTGTTCATAGACATCATTTCGCAAATCGGCATCAAGGCCGGCATGATAGAAGCCAATCCTGTCAATGCATTTATGAAGAACACTGTCGGCAGGTGCTTTTGCTGCTAATTCAGACAAAGTATCTGCAGTCTCTTCGCACTGTCTATGGGTACGGCAAAAGATGATCATGCAACTAATTGAGAAATTTATCTGTTTTTCCTCAATAAACTGTGTTATCTCCGAAATCCTGGCATCATCTTCATGCTCTGTTACGGCAAATGATATTTGAATGTGTTGTCGTATGGGATTGTAATCCTCTGCTGTTTGGCCTAATCGTTGAATATCAGGCAAGAATGTTCGAATGTCTGATTCAACTTGTGTCGTAACAGTTGCAGAGAACAAAGCAAACATGAAATCAAAATGGTATTCGTCCCTGAATCTTATGCAATCCAAAACAGCATTTCTATAGTCGGGCCGGAATTCTTGTCCCCACTGTGAAATACAATGTGCTTCATCAAAGATGATATATTCCAGTCCACCATCCATTTCCATGCGCTGATAGAGAACATTCATAAAAGACTTGACACGGAATCTTTCTGGGGTTATATAGAGGAGTGCAATCTCTCCAGAACGTAACTTTCGGTAAATGTTTTCTACTTCTGGACGTTGACGGTCACCGCTGAGATAATCAACGTTTGTCGCAAATCCTCTTTTCTGCAAATCTTCTACTTGATCTTGCATCAAAGCGCGTAAGGGGGTTATAACCAGAGAAAGTCTCTTTGTAATAGATGCTCTGTATAGTGCAGGCCCTTGGAAGCATACGGATTTGCCCTCGCCAGTAGGCATGGACACAATACAATCTCCTTTTTTCTCCCACATATATGGAAGTACCTCCTCTTGGGTCGGTTTCCATTTATGCTCGCCAATGAAATGTTTGCGAATAAGCTCTAATGCAGCAGTAGTATCAATTTCTTCTTCATTGCCTCTACTATCGTTAAAGAAATGTGTGGAATTATCTAAAGCATCATTATATTCTGCATCGTTACTCCATAAATCCACTTTGAAGGATTGGGCATGACAACTATTTGCAATATCTTCATAATCGTCAAAATGCGGATCAATAATATAGAATTGGGTGTCTTCACTATTAGCCATAACTATAGAGCAATAGTGTTCGTAGATTGGCCATGCCGCATGAATACATTGGCGGGGTGTTGTGTGGTGTACTTTGTCATCTCGTTCGTCATCTACATCTTCTTCCAAATCATCATCAAATGGAAGCTTGTCCCACATCAACATGTATCTATCGATATCCATATTGTCCCATACATAACAGAATGGTTTATCTGTTCTATACGAGCCAACGCTGTCTGTAAACTCTTGTTTACTGATTATTACCATGCCATTATTATGGCTACCGATATATTCTAATTTTCGGAATCCACTACCATTGGAAGGTATAAAAAATCCCTGCGATGTCGCATATTGGGTAATCTCCTCAATTTCCTTCTTGTCATTTATAACATAAACAATTGGGAGATTAGAATTAGCCTGGTGGATTTTATTTAACAAAGCAATCTGGAATAACCAGTATTTACTACGTTGAGTTGTCGAACTATTGACACGCATCACCATGTCAGCTGTACGTTTACGGCTAACTTGTGTAAGATTAATATGTCCAAAGTCATCTCCTTTGAATTTCCATTTGATGGTCTGGGGCTTCACCTTATAATGGCTCAAAAAGTGTTTCCTGTATGCTTGATACTGGTAATTCAAATAAAACGCAAACTCACCGTTTCTTTCTCTTTCTGCCCATATGTTAGCGGCAAGTTCTGGCATCTTGATACCAAGTTTCTTCGCTTCATCTCCTTTTATGGGAGCATAGTTAGTCGATGCCATTGTAAACGGAAGTTTACTACCACAAGCTATCAAATCAGCAAACGACTTATTTTCGCAAACTTTGCATTTATGAATTCGGTCTTCTAGTTCTGTACCTATAATATATATATGTTTGTAATCTTTTGATAGAATCTGTGGATCTTCGAAAGAGCTTACATCAATACAGTCTATATGACTATTGAAATGACACAGATAATCTTGCAATTCCTCCTCAGAAAATGATAATTTCTCACTATCATTATCTATAACACGGAGATATTGTGCTAGATTTTCAAGTATGGCAGTTCGTGAAACCTGACAGAAGCGTTCAAGAATGGATTGTTTTAAGATATTGTCAAAGGGCTTTTCTCTTAGACAATGAATATCAATACTTCTATAGGAGTTGTCTTCTGAAGTACTAGGGAATGACAACGGAATGTGTTGGGCTAAGCGTGCCCATAAATTACTTGGAGCTATTAATAATGTTTCTTCTTCTTTGGGGATTAGTGCAATATCCTCTAGCTTTTTTATAAGTTTATCATCTAATGGGCGTAATTCCTGGAAGAATTGTCGTTCAAGATTTGCTGTACTTTTGAAATAATCAGAATAATAGTCAAGCTGAAGTGCTTCAATGATCTTATCGATGTTCGCAGGAAGTACATTACGTAATTGCTCTACCAGTTGATTATCAACAGATAGCCTATAGAGCTGATTCCAAAATAGATCATTAGTTAATTTTGTGTCAGCTTCCGCATTATGTTCTGTACGCAAAGAGTAGGCATATCTACAGGGATTTAGTAAAATTTCAATTTCAAGGGTGTCCCATACAAAAGTGTTTTCTGGTAATTCCAATCCTTTCTTTTTCAGAATCGGAAGATCCCATAGTTTTATATTATGACCTACAATTATCGGATTCTTTTTTAGTCTCCTAAAAAGAGAGTTTATTTGATCCTCACCAGTATATGACATTGGCACGTCGCCTGCTATAAAAGCAAATTCTTTTATATTATCACCATCAGATTCTAAGTCAAATACACAATATGGCAATTCACCCTTAACAGTATCCCATTTCTCTCCGATGTAGATTGAGAACAATTTACTACCGCTTAATTCTTCATTAGTAACGATTTCAATGGCCTTGTCTTCTGGTAGGCGTTTTACTAGTTGAATACTATCCTCTGAAGCCATTCGTTTCAAAACACTAATGACTTTATCTTCTGATAGCGCATTTATTGTACTTAGTAATTCGTCGTCAGTAAGGTTTTTTGAACAAAATTTCAAGAAATTCTTTAATTCTGGGTTTCCAGAATTATTCATGTGTTCAATTACTATCGATTTCTCAGAAAGAGCATTATAAAATTTGGAGTTTTCTGTCAAATAGAACAACTCTGTTTTAATTTCATCGCTCAAATCCTCAACATCGCAAAAAATATCAATAGCTGATATTTCTTTTTCGCTACAGATGTTCAGGAAAGCGCGTACACCTTCAACATTCTTCTCTGTTAGCCCTTTAATTATGTTTTCGCGTAATAGGTCATACGAGGAAGATACATCATATCCTTTCTTTATATATTTCCCCCAAACGTTAAGATTGTCGTCAGTAATTTGTTCTATAAGGACTCGAAGGAATACTGCTGGGACTTTTTCCTCTTCCATTAAATCGTTTGCCCACTGTTTAATAGTATTGTCATCTAAGACATCAACTATCGCGTGGCTTTTTACAAACTCTTCGTCCTTATTGAAAAATAGTTGTTTGCAATATGAATATGCTTGAACTGTATTCTCTTTTATAAAATCTCTTATATCAGACCAATCCGCACTTATATCGTTTATCCAGGAGTCGTCACCTGTAAGTCTCTGTAAAATTAGACGTAATGGTATAGTTTGGGTGGCAGTATCGTCAAGCTCCAGTTTGTCAAATATATTGTGTTCACTAAGCCATTTCTCTACGTTAGTAGTTGATTCAGAATATGATTCGTTTATTAAGATTCTAACAAGTTTGTCAATGTAAGGTGTGTAGTCAAATGATTCAGGCAATTCAGAAAGATCAGACAGTCTACCACCTTCAAAGATATGTTCAAGTAAAAATCCATTATAAACATTATAGGCAGATAGCCGCAAAGAATCTTCGGATGTGTAATCGCATTGTGTAAATAGTCTAAACAATAATTTATTTAAATCTGAATCTTCCAGAAACTGTTTTACAGTAGAAGATTGCATTTCAGAAGGCATTTTTGCAATATATTCGCAAAACGTATCTATTACTTCTGAGAATTTAGACGTATCATAGGTAGGTTCTGTGTATCGACTTCGTGTAATCGAACTTTTTTTTGTTGTCATCATGTTAATGATGTGACAAAGTATGTCTTCATTATAAGATGTTCCTTTACTATCAGAACCACTTATTTTGGCATATCTGCCTCGATATCTCATCGCAAAGAGCAAGTTCTCGCGGTTGTAATCAAGTCGCTTAACACTGTTGGCAGATAATCGTCCAAAACCATCTTTCTTTGGAGTTAAAATAACCCATTCATCTTCTTTGGGCAATTGTTCGGATTCCCATTCTACAAGGCTATTGATGCGCAGACTATATATACGACCATCATTTTCAGCTTTTGCGCTAATCCCTTTATTGTTTGAAACAATATATCCGAAGTCTTTAAAGGTGTCAAAAAATTTAAGAATACCAATAATACGATTGGAGTTATTGGATTTCTTATTTGAACCATCATTAGACTTGATTTCTCCATTTTTTTTCTTTGGACGAGAAGATTGATTTAGTGTAGATAAATCTATTTTCCCTAAAACATTGACTTTAGGCTTAGTTTCTTTTTCTTTTGGCAGATGATACACCTCTGGAGGAATAATGGTTAATTTTCCCTCTGAACTATCTGCTTGATTGTCTTTCTTTGCAGAGACAATTCTTCCATATTTGATATTAAATGCTAGTTGAGGGTCTATTGCATTCAGCTTGGATGCAGACACAGTATAGTCTGGGTCTGCAGGAAGTTCAATCCCCTTCTCCTGAGCGAATTGACACAATTCCTCAACGCTGCATCTCTTAAGTTCGGATATATATGATAATGTATAATTCTTCTCTGCCATAAGACATTATAGGTTTTCGTAATATTTTCTGATTTTCTGTGCCATCAATAGTCGTCGCTGATCAAGGAAAGAACTATAATCTTCATGTGTCATATTGAAAACTTCTTCAGGAATACAGTTTGCTGCTAGATTTGTATGCAATTGATCTTCGTCGATGATTGAACCGCATTCAGCGACTTTTGTTGAGCATTGTTTTAATGCTATACAGAAATACTCGTTAGGAGCCTTCTTTCCAATAGATTCATTAACAGGGCGGTCAAGATATGCATAGTTACCATCTTGATTATATTGATTCTTGCTATAGTGATTATTGATGAGATACTGTTTGGGAAATACGTGATGAACATCACCGCCAAGATTAATCAGTTCGCGAACAGTAATATTGGTAGATAGTAGGGATATGTCATTGAAATATACCTGTGCAGCCAGATAAACAAGATATGTTGGGTTGTTCGTGGATGTCATGGTTAGGTCTTGTGGAACAGCTACGTTCCAGAAGTTTTCAGACAGAATAGCATCTTCTATGCTTTTAAGCATGGCTGGGACTCCAATCTCCGTTATCTGCCTTATGTCACGTGCGAAAGCGGATTCTGGAGAACTACTGTATCGACCTGTTAGAACAGAAAGAACATACCACTTTTGAACGATGCGCTTTCTTTCTGCAACGGGAACATCAGATTCTTGCAATAATAAATGAATAGTATAGGCAAAATCAAGTGCCATGTTAGAATTAACCATTTTTTCAGAAATAAATCCAGCTGACTTAATTGCAATCATAAACTGAGTAAAGTTGTGTTGGCTAATTACATTAAGCACGCCATCATACATTTTCTTGAATGTATCTTCTACAATTTCTTCCTTAAACTCACGTGTCTCAAAGTCTCGACCAGTGAGCAGTTGAACGAGGTTTGCAAGTTTTGCTCTCTTCAGTTTGTGCATGAAAGCTACACGAATCACGTCATCACAATTAGGATCATATACCGTTTCTTTGTCATCTTCCAACCATGCCAATTTTTGTAGATAAGGAGTACTGGCAAAGGCAGTATCGTGATTTTTAATATAATCGTAATAAGATGGTACAACAGCCAAATGACTGAAATAATCTATAATCTTTCTCAGTGTATTGCCACCATGGACTTCATCAGCAGCCATCTTTGACATAACAAAATCACCCTGGCTTAATGGAGTTCCCTTAGAATTGATACGGATAAAAATGTCTGTAACAACATCTATGTCCAGTTTTTCCGATAGTTCTATTACACCAATTTGAGTTGATTCTATACCCTTCAGTATATTCAGAACTTTTTGTAGGTTGTCCCCATTCATATCTGGATTCTGTTCTATATATTGTGGGATGAAAGTCCATGATGAGAATTTTGTGCTGAATATTTCTGCAATATCAGGAATCCAGTGTTTGCTCTTTAGGTGAGCTGGAGTTTGAACGGCAAATATTTCGGCTTCACCATTGCCGTTCTGATAATCCAATGCTGCAAATGGATTAAATGCAATCTTTACAGGCTCTTCCTTGAATTCACTATTAAAAACCTTCAAGCCAGAGACAGAAGCCATTAGTGCAGTAATACGTTGTTGACCGTCAATGATGACTTTCTTTCCGGAAGAAATGGTACCATCCTTCAATTTGACATTTGGATTTTTCCACAAAATAATGTAGCCAGTAGGGTAGCCTTTATAGAGTGAATCTATTAAGTCTCTAACCTGACTCTTCTTCCAAACAAAAGGTCTTTGTATCTCAGGTATCGCTATATCTTTAGCTTCTATAAGACCGAGTAACCCTTTGATGGTTATAGAGGTATTTGTAAATTTTTCGCCGTCCATGTTAATATACATCTTTAATTGTTATTCTTTTCTGTTATTTACGAGGAATACCCAAACTCTTTTCAAATTTAGTTGTGTCCCATCCTTCTGCCCTTAGAGACTGGAGAAACCGTTCAAGATTATATGATGGAATTATATAGCCGTTGTTGTATGTGGCTCTTTCATAGATCATCTTTTTATTTGACTGATAACCTCCGTACTTTTTTATGAGATGTATGAACCCATCTACATTCCCAACAATTCCAATGCTATATTCTCCTAATTTGGTAATACCGAAAGATAAATTTTTACGAGTAGTTTTCACATCTTCTACGGTATCTCCCATAATATTGCTATCTTGTTTATTTGTGTTTTCTAAGCTATCTGTTGTTGATTTATTATAGTTGAAATCACCAATAGACTTATTCTCTTTTTGCTTATTATCAATTACGTGATTCGTCTCTTTTCTATTAAGGTCGTTGTCATCAACCTGAATGTCTATAGATTTTTCATCACAGCGAACTTCATAATGAGCAGCTGGACGAGTATAAACATTAGCAATTTGATGAGATGTAACAAATACATTTCTGTCAAGATAATGAGCTGTTCCGAATAGAAGCGTTTCCAACTCTTGCTGCTGAATGATTCCCGTATATTCGTTCAGATTCTTATTCGATATTTGTCCTAACAATCTTAACTCAGTAAGATTCAGATATCCATCACAAGACCTCGATGGCATGAATACACACAAGTAATCCTGAGCTCTTGAAATTGCAACGTTAATGATATTAAGATTGTTAATGTGAGCTTGTTCTGCTCCTCGTCTCAATCCCTTTGGTGGGTTAAATACTGCAAGAACTACATTACACTGATCTCCTTGGAAACTATGTATGGTTCCCACAACAATATTAACCAAGCTTGGAATATCTGGCATCTGCTCGATAAGTTTACTAATCAGTTGAGCTTGAGAAAGATATGGGCATATAATTCCTATGTTAAGATTACTCTCGGAATTGTTTTCCACATATTGTTTGGCTATATACCTGGCAAATTCAGATGTAAGAACAGCTGAATATATATGTATGTTGGATCCTGCTAATTTCTTAGCGGCATACATGTTGTCTATATTCTCGACAGTAAATGGAATGTAGGTTATCGGCTTAAGAGGAAGTGATGGAATTCCAAGCGTTTTTTGACTTTCCTGTTTCCTGTAGTGCTTAAGTTCGCCCTCATATGCATATTGGCTATATAATTGGCCAATAGCTGGAATAGAGCGGTATTGTGTTTTTAAGTTTGTTATTTCAAACTGGATAGGCTGTGTTTTTGGCTCCTTAAAATTTTTAAGCTCCACCATAGAATAGATATTCTCTTCATCCCAAATCTTTTGAATGTCAATTGGTGCAATCTGTTTTGGATCACCTGCGATAATGATTTTCGTTGATTCAAATTTGTAAATTGCATAAACTATCTGTGGCAATGAAATCATCGACGCTTCATCAATGATAATATAGTCCCATTCAATATCTCGTAGATATTTTTTTTCTGGAGCAGTAAAGTAATCGAAAGGTAATCTTGCAATAGTAGAGATTAGACAGCACTTCTCCTGTCTATATACATCTGTTTCTCTGTCACATACATATCCCTCATTTTCAAGTTCTGTGTCATCTGATGCTACAAAACGTCTCATCCATAGCATGCTTTCCTCGTTTTCATCTAACAGCTTGTGTGCTATAACATCGCATGCTTTGTTTGTAGGAGTTAAAACTAGAATACGGCATACTTCATTTTTTGCCATCAGTTTTGAAATAACTTGATTAGCAAGGTATGTGGTCTTGCCAGTTCCTGGAGGGCCAAATATGAAACTAATATGATCATCAAGCATTTCCTTCAAATTCAATCCATCCAAGCCTAAGGCCATAAATGCACGACGTAAACTATCAACTAGATCAATCGGGTTGTTCAAGTCTATTCGTGCCAAAGTACAGTATTTTGACCAGTTAATCTGAGATAGTTCCTTCTCATCACTAGCCTTTGCCTTAAGCCTAAGAGTGTGATCTCTGACACTTGCGACCTCAAATGTACAGGACAATTCATTCCTATTATTAAATAGGAAATTTACATTCAGATCATTAATTTCCTCTAACCAAAGAGGAATGTCACGAGAAGAACTATCAAGAATAAATATCCTTGAATTTGATGGGTCGATTCTAACACTGGAGAAAGAAATGGATATGGAATGGCTAATACCATCCTTACTTTCTTCGCTAGTCGATGCGTATTCTTCTTGTAATCCAGCAACGAACCACTCAAATGAGTACCTTTCCATTTCTGCTCGTCTCTGGCGAAGGGATAAACGTTCTATTTCCCTTTCATTGTCTTCTTCAAGTTTTTTCTTTAGTTCTAGAATCTCTTCACTGCTATCTATGGAATCAATATCTTGTTGCTTATTCCGTTTCTTTTTTGCAGTCACGGGCTCATTGAACATATCATCTAATGACTCAAAGGGTGAGTCTGGTTGATATTCTTCTTGATCGAAAGAATTGTTTTCTTCATTTTCTTTCTGGTGTTTTTTGGCTTTCTTGGCCAGTCTTTCATTTTTTATTCTTTTTAATTCGTCTATATCCTCTTGGGTAATACCCTCTGCTCTTAATTGCTGAGCGAACTCATAGTCTCTTTGTTGTTCTTCAGTACCACCTAATTCAATGATACTCTTATTCCTTTTACATATCCCAAGTAACTCAAATAATTCTATATTATTATCGTAACCAGCATTAATAAGATCTTCTCTGTATATGTCTTTTGGACAATGTAATAATCCATCTAGATTAATCCAACATTCATTCTTCAGCTGATATAATAAGGTTGATTCCGTAGTTCTTGAATGATAGGTTCTGTAGAAATATTCCACAGATGCTGTTGAGTGCTCTTTAATTGGCATTTCTCCTAAGAAGTGCCATAATATTTTTGAGATATCTTCAGTGAATCCTTCTTCTAGCCAATGGTCAAAGCCATCTATAATTTTATCATTTATATTAATGATTCTTGTACAATCAAGAGGTCTTAGTCGACGTTGATAGTCCCATCCTCTTTCATAATAATCATCTTTTTCGAGATAGAAAATTTTAGGCCGGCTCCACATGCCAAATTCACGAAAGAAATTCCGAATCTCATCAATAGAAAGCTTAAGACTGCTTTTTTTATAAAAATTCAAATCAATTATCACCGAATCGTTGTACTGAAAATAATTACGAAGTTCTGGTGAATCTTCATATAATCCATCCACAGTGGTAAAATGATTATCTATTGTCAGAACCTTTATTTTATTCTTTAGTTTATCGATACTATCTCTTCGTTCTGCAACAGTCATTTTTTCGAGGGTTGAATAGAGATAGTCAAAATCATTTAACATTGTCTCATGAGAGACCTGAGACTGTTCATAATGATTCATGATCTCTGTTTCTATATAGCTAACCCTATCTGGTTCTTTCACTCCGAGTTCTTTTAGAAAATCCAATATGGCGGGTGAATCAGATTTAAGTATGTCCCGGTGAACAAAGTTGTATTTCCCTTCTGCATGTTTAACAGGAAGAAAAACATTAGGGTGCTCATTTGTCGGAGAATATTTGTCAGCAATAGAGTCTCTTACGTATGCTGCTACCCAACTGCCGTCTTGTATCTTAATTATTGGGGCATATCTCATAAGATATTTAGCGTTAGCATGAATATATCCTGCTTTCCCGTCAATAGGATTCCAAGACATACGAGCAGATGTTTTTAAGAATTGATAAAACTTGAATACCCAATCAAGTTCTTGGCTTTCCATAAAATCCGCCCTAAGATAGGTTGCGAACATATCTGCATCAAATGTTTTTAGGCCAATCTCATTTTCAAGATACTCATACTCATCTTCATTCCGTCTAGAAGATAGTCTGATGAAACCACACTCTTGTTTCCTCGTAAGAATTGCTAATTGCTCGTTAGAAATTAGCTTTCTTAGTTCATCGTTAGCTGCAATAAACACGTTAGAAGCGTTACAATAATGGTTCCCCCATGTCAAGAAAATCTTGTCTGATTTTAATAACTGTGTAAATTTATTATAGAATGGGAGAGGTGAGGTAATCCTATTATACATAAACGTGTATACAGTAGGAACCATGTCCAAAATATTATCATTTATTAGCGGCTGTTTTTTGTCATTCTTTTCTGTTGTTAAAATTTTTACAGCCTCTGCTGCTAATTCTGCAAGAATATCTACAAGTTTCTTATTAAATGGGTCATTTTTGATGTTCTGTCTGTTACTCGTAAGTAAAAAAGGAGCGTGACATCTAAATGGAACATCAAAACTATCTGAGGTAGGGAAGAAACAGCTAATTCCTCTTTCATCCTTAGTGTTAAGATTCCCATTATTAGTAAGGTAAAAAGCAATTGCAACTTTTACTGATTTCACAGATTCGCCAAACAACCCTTTTTCTTTGTTAAATAAGATAAGTCTTCTTGTCTTTGATTGAGATTCTAAAGTCACAAAACTATAGCTTATGTTGCCAACGGTTTGGCTCCTCTCATGCTTTTCTACATACTTGAAGTTCTTTTTTGTTAACTTGTTTATATATGTAATAGACGTAACATGATTCAAGAAAAGCATGGATTCTTCTAATTGTGAAAGCTTTGCGTGGATCTCATCGTAGGCAACTTTGGCATTTTTTAGCTTAAATACAAACAGGGTTTCCCCTTCTCTACGCATAGGATGGTCATGTTCAAGTAGAGTCGGGACAATTTGCTGTTCTATCTTGAACCAAAACTTATCATCGTAAATTTCTGGAGCATCAGAATACACAAATACGGATTTAAATCCTAATCCAAACTTTCCAATTTTATTGCCAGTAGTATCATCTTTAGATGAGAGGTATGCTGTAATAGAATTGATATGCCCTAAAGGTTTCTTGTTGTCGGACGTTATGTTGAATTTGATTTTTCCGTTATGTTTGAAATAAAGCACATCCTTATCCAAAATGAATTCAACAGCATCTGCTTCTACATCATCAGCATTTTGTAAAAGTTCATATACAAAATGTGCTGGGTCAGGATATATGTCAGCTGTTGCGCGGAATAGACCACTAAACAGGTGACTACCGAATGTTTCGGCAGCTTTAAGTCGGTTCTGTCTAACCTCTTCAAATAGAGTTTGCTCAGATGATGATAATTTTATCATGATTTAATTTGCTTCTTCTATTGTTACATCAAACTTAATGTCTTGATTCCTAAACAGATTAACGTCTGTGTCGTACATGATGGTGGATAGGTCTATCTGCTTGCGCGGTTTGTCAGGTGCATTATAGATGTACCAACCGTTCATGAAGCCGCCATCGGGGTAGATGGATAGTTTCTTTCCGGCGCATTCAAAAGAAAGAACTCGCCAATGGGTCAAAGTGTGCTTGGGCACTGAGGCTACTGGAACAAGTGTACCACTTATGTTGTCTTCATAATCAAGATCTTCAACCATACTTGTGGCCATGTTCTGTAGCCATTCGTCACGGTCTCGTGATGTAGGCTGGTTGGCACCAAGATTATCTTTTTTGCCGCTGTCAGTATCATATCTCTCAACCTTGAACTGCAAAGAAAATGGATTACCCATTTTTTTGATGAAGAACTTGATAGTCTGCAAACTGAACATGACGGCAAGGATGCTCTTCATGTGTTCATCTTGATAAGTCACTTTTATCTCTGAATCATTGTTTGCCTTACAATGCGAAACAAACGACTCGATAATGTTTCCTGATTTATCACAAATAATGTCACCAAGTCCTGTGGTCTTGATAATCTTCGGGTCTGAATCAGAGAGGGTGAAGATTCTGGTCTTGCTTTCTTCTACAGCCGTATTGATGAATTTAGCGTTGGTAGCGAAGTTGTTAGTACGGATATAGTAGATAGTTCCGTTACCCCACTTGTCATTCATCGTGATATGGTTGGGATTGTTGGTAAAGAACAATCTTCCGTTGAAGTATGCCAATGGATATAAGCCGTTGCTGGCAAACGGATTCTTTATGTGAAGCGTCTCGTTTACCCAGCCCTTGATGGAGCGAATCATCTCTAGTATTGGCTCTGTCATCTTATTATCCGAACATTCCGCTACACAGAAAGATGTCTGCTGTCCGTGAGGGGCAAAATAGTTGAAGAACTGTCCTTTCCAGCAGTGGTCTGTTCCATCATACTCCCAGTGCTTATAGTCATCATCTACAAACAGGATCTTTTCACTTTGCGACAGGGCAAATTCACGCTGCATCTTGGCAAGTGATGTCTCTGTAGCATTATCACCAAAGACAGCCTTAACGTTATCTGGCAAGACTTTACGGGCAGAACGTTCCTCATCAATCCATGCCTTTGCAGCTTCTATATCTATATGATTGATGAAATGAAGCGTAAATCTGTCTATCAGTGCCTCTTTGTTACCAGACTTTTCTGCGGCCTCGATAATGGAATATGAGCGTTCAATGATAGCTTTCAGTAAATCCATTGCGGCCAACTGGTTAGAATAGCCAGAACCGCCTGGGTTAGTATCAAAGATACAAAGATGTCCATTAGGCGTTATGGTGAAGTCAAGGTCTGTGCGCTCCACATTCAACTCCTCTGACAATGCCCTTGCGAAAAGAAGTCCCAGAGTGATAAGCAGATTCTCTTCCTCTGCTCTGGAGTTTATCCAATCCTTCTTAAAGTGACGGATTCTGATTTCCGTATAGTCTGTTGGAATGGTATTGCCAAGAACCACATTACGCTTGATGTAGTCCAGGCTGTTACAACCCATACATCTGTTGGGCTTGTTACCCTTCTTGATAAGTGAGAAGTGATAGTTCTCTTTATCAGAATCTTTCGAGGGAATCGTATTCATTTCAACTGGCAGCTTGTCTGGGTCAGATGAAGATGCTGCTGGCCAACTCTCTAATACGGTTTTTCCGCATTTAGTACAGTGGCAATAGCCAAATCCGATTCCTTCATTGTAGTACAATATTTGTCCGTTACCGCTTTCACGGCTGCTACGAGTGTCAAACAGATGTGGTTCTATTCGGTCTTGTTTCCATTCATCGGCACCAATCAACTGAGCACTGACACGAGTATAAACATTCTTGTCAAGGATGCGGTTTGCCGATTCGTTCATGTCTGGAATGAACTCCGCTGGTTGCAGAAGGTCAAGTTCAGTACTTGCACTTACCTTCCATTTCTCCAGCGTGTCAAGTTCTTCCTTAGTGTCTATCACAACCTGCTCCCTGTTGAAGTAAAGTTTCTTAAAGGTCACTTCTGGCTGGAAGAAATTCGTGTATCTGATGCCTCTCACGATTCTCACCATACCATCACGGGCAATAGGATTGCCAGGCGCGTATTGAGACAAGGCAGTACGTAGCGGATATGACGGGTTCGAAACTGTCATAAGCGTATATGCCCTCTGCGATGCAGAATTAATATCGAACTCAATCACGTTTACAGGCATGTTGGCATTCGGTGTAAAACGATGAGTTGCCCAATATGAAAGCAATCGTGCAGCCAAAGGCTCAATGAACTTCATTTCAAAGAACGCCTGTTGCTTCACGCTCTTGGCATTCTTGTACGGCTCTGCATAGTCCTGAATACGCAATTCCAGATTGGCATAGCAATTCTCATTCATTTCCTTGGCCTTTGCCACGACATACTGAGGTGGACGGCTGCTGAATATCGTGCCATCGAGCAATCTCCTCAGTTTATATCTCAGCTCATCGCTTAAAGCTTCACTACATTTGTTGTTGAAGGCTTCGTAGGGTGTTCCGGTCTCATCGCCCAGACCATCCAAAGGGCTTACAGGAGAGTGGTCTGCCTTTCGCTTAATCTTGAAGTGAATGCTGCCTTCCCCTTCAGGTACGATTTCATAGTTGGTATAATAACTGAGAACTTGGCCTGTGATACTTCCACCAGCCATACCAAACACGCCAAACTCCCTTACCAGGAAGGAATTGATATGCCGTTGAATGACCTGCGAACTATTTAGGTCAACAGTTGGTGTACTTGTAGTTCTCAGAATAACATTCTCCATTGGATTCAGCAATGTTCTGATACCTACTGCATCAGAGCCGCATAGCGTAATACAGGCACTACGCACTTGTCCGCGTCGTCCGCTACGTCCGGCTCTTTGCTTATAGTTTGAGGGCATCGGGGGCACCGATGTCATCATCACTAATTCCAAGTCACCGAGGTCAACACCCATTTCCATTGTTGTCGAACATGCAAGGATGTTAATACAGTGGTCTTTGAACTCTTCCTGCACCTGACGGCTGATCATCTTATCCACCTGTGCCGTATGCTCTGCCTGAACAAACAGATGGGGGAACTGATGAATCTGGAGCAGACGGTCAGCAAAAGTACCATCTTCACCCCACAGGTCATTCTCCCACAATATTTTTCTGTTATCGATAGCCCACGCTTCAATTACCTCGTCTGCAGGATTTGGTGTAGAACTGAAATTGTGGTAGGGGAAAGGAGTCCAAACCTCATGCAACTTCTCATCCAGAGGTATCGGATCACCTCCTACAATAAATGGTGAATACCCATGGAATGTTATATCTACAGGGCGCAACCATTCCACATGATGTGTGTCACTACTGGCATTCGTGTCGCAGAGATATACATCATCGTATAACTTAACACCCATTCTGGCCAAATTCAAACGGTAGGGAGTAAGATGAACTCCATCAATTACTTCGTCTCTATCCTTCACCTGCTGTCCCACCTCGTCATCATAGTGTGTACTATGTTCCAGGAGGCAGTATTTCAATGTCAGCTCATTCCACATACAGTCAATGACATTTTGAATATCATCTTTGTATGCGTTAATGGCATTCTGGATAGTAATATGCTTGTCATTGGCAATAAGCTTTGCAATCAAGCGAATAATACGTGAGCGGTTAGCCGTCTTTTCCTTTACCATAGGTTTGTGTACAGGACGACGACGCTCTTTCTGTGTAGCAAACCTGACTGTTTGGAAAATGTCCATAGTGTCCTTGCTGTTCATATTCAGAAAAACACATTCACTCTGACGGGCAGTGAAATCAAGGAACATTTGCATGAGGTTGTGCCAGTCTTTTTTGCTAATATGGTTTTCTTCATCCAGTTTGCCGTTAAATTTCTCTATATCATCCGGCAATTTTTCTGTAAGTGCAGCATCGAGAGGAGCGTAGTAGGAGGTGAATAATCCCATGGTTTCAGCAGTGGCGGCTGTCAGTGGACGGTGTGACAGATAATCTACCATGATAGAAAGAATATACTGCCTTTTCGTCTCTGGCTTAATATTTCCGTCATCATCCAGTTCTGGGCTGAGTTCCGAACGCTCAGCAAACTGTTGACAGAAGGTGTCCGCATACTTGTCATTGAGTAGGACATCAAGAATATCCTGCCATGAAAGGTACTGGTTAGGCTTCAGTTCAGCAAGCAGTTTGTTTATAGCTTGTTGATCGCCACTTTCCAGAATGTCAAGTTTTTCTTCTGCATCTTTATGCTCAGGACTCTTTCGTGGCGTATTTGCATAGATGTCTTCAAAATGCTTTACGGCTTCTTCTTGTGTCATGCTTCCGGCTGTAGCCATGCGGCACAGTTCATGGAAGATTGTACCATAGACCCACAGACGTTCTTCTTCCAGATTCTGTTTGATGGTAGAACGTGCTGCCATTTGGCGGCTATCCACGAAACTAATGAACTGCTGACCATTATGCAAGTAAACCTTATTTTCGTCTTTTGGTTTTCCCTCCGTCATCTGGTCAAGAGTAGAAGGAGCAATCAGACGGGAGATAAAGTCTGGTGCCACACGGAACTTCTGCAGTTTCTTGGCATCTTCCTCATCCAGTTGTACAAAGTCTGGGTTGTCCTCATCTTGCTTGGTCTGCTTGGTGAGCTTTGTCCCACAATATGGGCATTGGCATTGGGCATTAGCAATGACATGCCATCCCGAACTTGGAGGATTGTCAGGAGTTACATTGATCATTCTGTTACCCTTGATAATATAGGGAACATTATTGTCAAACTCTGTATCACTGCTGTTCGATGTGCCAAAAACGTAGAGCGTCTTATTGGTGTCCTCCGTATCATCAAGGTCAAACATGTCACTGTCATCCATCGTGATGGGCTGGAAGGCAATACCATCATCAAGTTTCACTTCCTCGGCTATGGCTACATATTCACCACAATGCTTACAACGGCTCATCTCTAATAATGGCGCATCATTCTCTTGAACATCAGGTTTGTTTTCTGTATAGATTCGGAAACTACCATCTTCCTGATAGTGTGGGTCGGCTATATCGACAAACAATCCGTGATTGGGAACCCTATAGAAATAGTGAACTTTTACACGCAAGTCTTCTAATCCGTCATCTTCAGCCTTCTGACACATGGCATCCAGCAGTTCAAGTTTCTTCTCAATGGTCTCACCTTCAGGAATCAGTTCGTCCAGCCTCAGATAACCGTCCTTACTTTCCTTTATCAGTCGAGTCCAATAGGTTTCATATTCGTCATGTGGGATGTTGTTCTCACCTTTACGCTTGCCACCCACAAACTGCACCTGGTTAATCTGCAATCCTGTGATACTGGCAATAAAATGGCGTAGTTCCTCTTTGGCTTTCTCATCATCTTGCTTACCAATGGTGGCTGATGATGTAGCGAATCGTACTTCATCAGTCGTAACACCATATGCCATCAGCACTCGCCTTATCAACATGGCTATTTCGGCAGCTCCAGCACCTGTGTAGGTGTGGGTCTCGTCGAGGGCTATCCATCTGAGTGTACCATGTTCTTCATCTTCTTTCTTCTCATGAACCAACCTACGGTCTTTGTCTCTAAGCAGGATATACTCCAGCATTGTGGGGTTGGTCAGAAGAATATTAGCAGGATGCAGTCTCAGTTCTTCGCGGGTGGCAATAATATTGGGAAACTCTTCCTTGATAATATTTCCTTGCTCGTCACGGGTAATACCTTTGATGGAATCAATTTTGCGCAGTATCTTTTTGTAGTCTGGTCTTTCAGGAGAGGGGAGCATCTGGGGCATATCACCATTATATACTGCAAACTTCAGATTCGTTCCCTTTAGCAGTTTTTGCATACGTGCTTTCTGGTCTTCCATCAGCGCATTGAGTGGATAAAGAAATATGGCCTGAACCTCTTCGGCCACATAGTTATCTATCAAGTCTTGGACCAATGGTAGCATGAAACACTCTGTCTTACCAGAACCTGTTCCTGTAGTCACAACGATGCTCATGTTCTTTCCGTCGGGCGATTTGTCTTTTAGAAGCGTCCTCCAGCATTCGTACTGATGCTCGTAGGGCTGATAGTAAACACCTTCCGGCATAGACTTCTTCCACAGTTCACCCAACATCTGTTCAGCTTCAGCTGCATGTTCCGCAGAAACTCCTTCATAAGTGTTCATACATTGCACAAGCGGCATGGCATCTTTCGGAGCAAACACCTCTGGGATAATCTTTCTCAGCTGACTAATGTAAGCCTTCTGACTCTCATTTCGGGCTTCGCCACACCACATGGCCGACAGCGTTTTTTCCACTGCCGTTCTATTGTTTCTGTATAACTCTGCAAATCTAAATTTCTGCTTCATATATCTGAGGTTCTTTATCTTCGTTTGTACTTACAACAGCTCTGCTCATTTCGCTGAACTTGAAACGGCACTCGTCGTATAGCTTCAGGAAGTCCTTCATTTCGTACTTTACCAAAGCGTCTGGGTCGTTCTTGATCAGCCTCAGTGCAGTCTGTGCTAAATTGTCCATAGTGGGATAGCCGTCGAATGTCCAGTAGATTTTCAAGAAATCCACCAGACAAGCCTTCTCCCTCTCGTCTGTGCATTTTGGCGTTCTGCTGAAGAAGTCGCAGACGGCCTGTGTCAGTCTCGTTTGCTTTTTTTCATCACCATTAGCCACCGTTTCAATCTTCGTCAGCCAGTCTTCTCTTGGTAGAAGCATCCAGTCGAAATGAAACTGTACTGCGAATAGGTATAGTTTATCTATATCTGTTTCCGTCAATTCGTAGTTCCGCTTCTCAATGAGTGGCAGCAGTATGTCTTCCACCTGTCGGCGTGAGGCCACCGTCTTAATCAGAGGATTGAACAGGAAGAAATATGTCTTGTGCTCAGCAATCGTCTCAAAGCAGTAGAGTGGATCAACTATCAACTGGTTTTTCTTGCCACCCCAGCCGCCTTTTCCTTTCTTGATGGTGGGCATGGAGTAGTGGCGTGGTGAATCGTTGTCCTTCAGGCTCTGGAACACGATACCCTCCACTGTCAGTTCATCTGGCGAGTTTACTGGCTTTGGGTCAGACTTGTAATCCCAAGCATAGAGGTCATAGAGCTTATCCTCAGCCTTCGATATATAAATCTTCAGAAAGTCAAGTGGTATCTCAGGTGTTAGTGCTGACGCAGCTTCTTCCATTAGGTAATTCGATACCGAGAGTCCTGTCTGGTTAAACGTTGGGAAATTGTAATAGACAGTACTACGTTTCTGTATCTGATACTCCTTTACACCGTTTTCAGAAAAATCGCGCAGAGAGAATTGTTCACAGTTGATAAGAGGAATGTGGATTTGTTCTTCTTTTCCACTATAGCCAACAATCTTTGGTTCTATATCGCCACTTCGCTTTTGCGACAGTTCATGCAGGATGACTGGACGATAGACATCCACCAGAATCTGGGCTTTCTCATTTCCGATAGTTAGCGGCAGGGTGTCAGGCTCTCGCTTGTCGAGCAGTTTCTTGAAGTCATCCTGTATGTCTTCAATACCATCTAATGCCGTACATATCCGCATACGCTCAAAGTCACGCCAGATAGGAGGCTGGTCTGAGGTGGCTGGTGTGAAAGGAACATAATACACTTGTGTCTTGAATACAATGCCTTTTACCGTTACCCTCAGTCTGATAGCACCTTGCTCTGGCTCCTCTTTATTCCAGTCTGTATAACGTCCACCTTTCAACCATTCCAGGTCGTAGTCGGCAACAGGCGTTCCTTCTTTGTCCTGACTGTTGGCATAATGGCGCACCTCCAACCCGTTTCGTCCAAAGAGTACGGGCAGCGAGTCTTCTTGCATTTCGTCATCATCGTAGTCGGCATCGATGTATTTGTATAGCACAAAGACATTGTCTCTGTATTTGATGGTCTTCAGATATTTTCGCGTCACCACCTGATACAGTCCGTTTCTGTTGAAGAATGGAGGCAGAATCTCTTTTCCCTCCTGGTCAGCAATCACCACTTTGTCGTTGATGGGGCACCAGCAGTAGTCTTCACTCACATCCTCGCCATTGCGATAGTGGGCATAGACCACTGGCAGATCCTGATAGCCATCGGCCAGATGATAGGCAGACGAAAAGATGACAGCAGTAGCAGCCTGGGCATTCTTTCTTGTGGAGAACTTGTTGCTGGTCTTTGGTATGGCATAAACCTGCATGTAGTCTTTCACGTCGAGCGTCTGCACCGTCCGTGTATTGCCATCGTATTTCATCACCATTTCCACCTTGTCGAACCGTTTGGCTGGAACCTGTGTATAGGTGTTCTCGTCTATCTTGTTGATGGAAAGGAATCCAGTCCTTTCACTACTTGTATTGTGATACTTCAGAAGTGGCTCGTCGTTCTTACCTTCCTTATGCACATAGACGTGTCCCAGTTTGAAACGCAGGTAAAACTCCACATGACCGATACGCTCAGGGTGCTCAATGCCCCAGTTGTCGCGCATTCGGTCGTAGCCCAAGTATTGCTTTCGTCCACCTCCAATCACCTCTGGCTTCAGCTTCACACGCAGATGGCGTACCATCTGATTGCGACTGGCGGTGTAGGACACCACCCACTCAAAGTCAAACTTGTCACGTCTTGCCTGTCGATCAGCATTCTCAATCCGTTTGATGAACTGAGGAATCATCGTGTTTTCATCCCTCATATCCGACTTGGAAAATGGTGGTTCCTTGTCTTTGTCGAGTATGCAGTCCAGATAGTCATAAAGACTATGTTGACGGGCTATTGATTCCTGGAAGGCTACTGCACGCCCACGGTCTTTGATGTCGTCAAGATCCAGTTCCTCACCATGGAAGATACGGCACAGTTGGGGTAGCAGGGCATCGGTCGAGTCACGTTTCAGTTCTGCCTGAACTGCCAGACCACCCAGCACTTGCAGTGATTCCAACCAACGGAAGGAGGTCTTGTCGGGATTCTTAGAGGCATTATATACAAAGGTATTCTGGTCTATACCTGCCAGTGTGTAGAGTTGCTTCAACTCCTGAGTGGTGAGTGCCAACACCTTGTTCTCGTCCATTGTGTCGGCTCCCTTATAGAACCGTTTATACCATTCTGCCAGATAGATAACCACCAGAACTGCAAAGTCCTCCGATAGCAGGTGATGGTAGTCACCAGCATGGGAGGAGATGCTGTTGTCAATAGCCGATTCGAGTGTGCAGAAGTCATCAAGCGACAACCGTAGTTCCCAGACATACGGTTTCCCTCGTGCGATGTTCTGCCTCATTCGTCCTGCCTCGTTTGGCAGACATTCGAGCAGTTTCTTGTCAGCATCTGTATATGATCCCATAAACTTGTAATTCCTTTTGACTATGAATGATACTTGATTCCTTTGTATTTTAGTTTCAACTCTTCCAGTTTGATGCAAGTGCCTTGCCCCTCTGCCAGATGGTGAATCATACGGTGGCAGTTGGCACAAAGTGGCACGAGGTCACGATGGGCATCCACCTCATGCTCTCCATCGGTCTGTGAGAAGGGAAAGCGATGGTGTACCTCTATATATTCATCTGCAATGTCATATGCCCGGCTGAAGTCGAAGCCACAGCATTCACAAACAATCCGGCCTCCATGTAGTGATTTGTAGTAGTCGATGCAAGCTTCACGAAGTTCCTGATTGCGCCTACGTATTTCCTTGGGCTGCTGCATTTCAGTCTCTCCTTCCACGAAGATGGTTTTCTGCACAGTCTTTTGCTCTGCTACTCCAACAAAACCAGATGGCGACTCTGTTTCTTCCTCCTCATCTTCTTCACCTGGCACCAGTAATGGACTTTTATTGACCTGTAATGACTTTAAGAACAGCCTGTACCACTTCAGCACCTCCGTATAACGAGGCTCTGCCCGCTGGTCAATGCCCTTCAACATGGCGTGAGCTTTTATCTTCCTTCGCAAAGATTCTATTTGGCTCTCGTCCTGAAGGTCGTAAATGGTGGTAAACCCTGTACCGAAATATTCGTTCAGCGTATAGGGCAGCACCTCCTCGGCAGTCTCTTGGATGAGACGTACATCTTCTGCATCCTCCAATTTCCCCATCAGGTACTGGTGGAATAATTCGTGAAGTTGCTCTGTTGAATTACTTATCTGTTGTGCCATTACTTTTTTCATCATGAAACTCTAATAATACTTTGAGTATATCTTTGGCTGTTGGTGAATCCACATGCATACACTACAGGCTTAGAGTATAGAAAGAACTTAAATTTTTCATCCTTTGAACACAGGTTTGGATTAATCAGACTCAGATAGGTTTGACAATCCAAAAATGTGGGGTAGGCCAACTGTTGCAGGCATTTGTCTGCTAAAGGACAGTCAGAATGTCTGCATACAGCATGGTCTGTGGAGTGGAATGTATAAGTTCGTTTCGGCATTGTTATTCCATTGGTTTGATTTGCTCATTAATATAGTTAACCTCGTTGTCTTTTAACTCGTAATATGACATTAAGGTGTTATCTATTTCATCAATAGATTGGTTCCAGTCAATATCTTTACATATGGTATAATCAAGCCATGGTACAAATTGGAAGCATTCTTTTGAATACATTAATCCTGTTGTTCCCAAAGATATAAGAATTCGAGCCAATTTCGTCTTAAAGAACTTGGAGCACCTTTCTGCTTCAACTTTTGTCTTAAGTACATCAAGCATAAGGTATGTTTCAGTTATAACTTCCTTGGGACCTATCATTTTAACTTTAGTAATAACGTTCCTTCCGCCTGTCGCATTGTTTACACCAGCTCTGTCAGGATCAAGCAATCCAACATAGACCTTATAATCATCAATCAAATCGCTATTTTTAGTAACTTCTTCTTTCTTGATATATCCAAGTCCATTGCTACTATATAGAGTAAGTGCTCCTTCAAAGGGTAAATCTTCTCCTCTTGCGTATGTCCGCAATCCAAAGGGCTTATTTGGGAAAATACGAGAAGAATAGAACCTGTTGGTTTTAGAAAGGATCTTCTGTATAATTCCGATTCCAATATTGTCTCGAATGAAAATATCGAATTCAGACAAGTTTCTTTGTGTTGTTGTTATTGTACCGCCAATGGAAGATGTAAATCTACACAAACCATTATAGTTCATATCCCAAAGGAAATAGCAAATACCTCCAGCAATGTCAGCACTTACAAAACAATCTCTACTTTTCGGAAAATCAGTTAAGACCGAAATTCTATTGTCATTTAGCATCTTATTTCTAAAGTCATCTAAACCCTTTCCACCTGCATACCATCTTGCTGGCATAATCATGGATATATAGTTTGGGGATATTTGTTCTGCTGAATTTACGAAAGTATGATATATCGGAGATGCACTTATCCCTTTACTTCCTCCTCCGTCCGATAATTGATATGGAGGATTTCCTACTATTGCTTTGAATTTCATATTGTTTATATCTTCATTTTCTGATTTAGGAATTGAATTATACACATGCCAATAATCCTGACCTTGAACAACTTCTTGTTCAAAAAGTTCTGGTTTAGAGCGTAGCACATCAATCAAGTTGCATGTTTTAAATTCTTTATCGTTTAACAAATAAGTCTTATCCTTTTTGGTGATACCTTCATCTGTCTTTTTAATAACGCCAGAACTAATAAGGTCATTAACCTCCACTTCGCTCTCATAACATTTGATGTTCATTCTGATACCCTTGCGGAATCCAGCCAAAGTACGTTTGGTAATGCTGACTGCCATCTTGGTGCGGCAAATAACAAATATGTTATCTTGCAGCACATCCTTCCAAATTTCCATATCGTTCTCGGCTTGGGTAGCATACTGATCGTAATCACGAGCCTTGCCACGAGTTTTGGTAAGAGCAATCTTGCGGAACTCTGGTTCTTTGATGCCTCTAAACATAGAGTAAGCCATATATAGTGGATAGAGACCCGTCTTGGAGTTGATTTCCAAAATGCGAGCGTTGTAGTCGGTGAAGATGTTCTTGGTCACATCACCACGGTCAACGAATCGGGTAGAGTGAATAAATTCGCCAAACTCATTTTCGGCAACATACGGACCATCAAACTCCTCATTAAAGAAGCACCAACCTCCCAGACAATCGCTTAACTGCATGTTGACTACTCGCCAAGGAGTCAGCACAGTTTCCTTATCAGGATTGTGGAAGTAAGAGAAGATAGTGGCAATCTTGTCTATACGGTCTTCAGTACTCAGGTGGTCAGCCTCCTTCACCATCTGACGGATACGTTTGGCGGCACCAGTAAAGATGCTGCGATCGAAACAGTCCTTCAGAATACGGAACATCTCCTTGGTGAATCCCTTCGGCATGAACTCCTCCCACGAAGCCTGGTCAACAATGTTCTCGTCGGCAAAGTTGTCGATGGTAATCTCTTCGCCAGCATCGTCATTGATTTCAGCACCATAAACCAAGAGGGGAATACGTATGGCCACACCACGGAGTACCGACATGCGAGCACGTTTTTCTTGGTTCTCTTTATCTCGTGCTTTCTTATCCTTATCGTCATCTCCCGACTTATCTTTGTATTCCTTCCAGATGATGGGCTCTGAGAAGTCTGTCCATTGTCCATCCACCTTACGACTGCTGGAAATGAACAAGTATTTGAACAGTGGGGACGGAGCTGTCATGACATCGCTCCAGCCCTCATCGTCTGTCATGGGCTTGTCATTGTCATCAGTCTCAGCAGACATTCTCGGACGAGCAGGAACGATGTTCTTATCAGTAATGAAGAAGATGTACTTCACAAAGTTAATATCGTCACCCTTGCCCAGACCGTTATCGTTAAGATTGATCTTGTCTGGCTTCCAAAGGTTAGGCATACTGCCCAACAGGTCGTGTACGTCGCCAAGCACCTTCTCCTGTTCTGGAGTGAGGTTCAGCAGCGTATCGGGGTTATAGAGGCTGTTGTCAGCATAACCGCTACGAACGGCACGCTCGATATAGACATTCGAAAGTTTCTCGAAAATCTGGTTGGCAGAGAACTTTTTGCCCATCTCGCCCTCGTCCATAGATAGTACAGGGCATAGTTTGATGAATGCTTTCAGTTGCTCTTCCTCTTCCTTCTGCTTGCGCTTCATCTGCTTTTTGCCTGCTCCCTGAGCATCAACGGCCATCTTCGCCGTTTCAGCCACAGCAGTCAGCGCACGGTCTGGAGCAAAGTCAAACACGTAGCAGTCACTCTTCTGACGGCCTTCCAATACGGCATGGGTCTGAACACGGAAGATGGTCTGCATATAGTTGGCTGCAGGTGTGTTCTCAGAACCCTTCATGCAGAGCACAGCCGTCCACTCTGGCACAGAAACGCCAGTAGTCAGTTTGCCGCAGGAGAGCGTGATGGTGTATTCGTATTGCTTGATAGCCTCTTGTACCTCCTTCAAAGCACTACCATCCTTATCCTCAATGTTGCCATCGCCAGCCACATTGACGATGTGGAACATGCCGTTCTCTTCGCCAAAGACATCATGCACTCTCAGCAACTCATAGAGTGCAGCAGCCTCTTTCACGCCAGGCAGCAGCCAAAAGGTGTGACGGAAGTTCTCACGGAACTCATCAGTAGAGAAGGGGTACTGGCTGGTGGATGACTCCTCAACCAACTTATCAAGGAAACGGATGACAGCACCCTCATAGACGAAGTGGCCTATCTTTCTTTCGGCCTTTTGCGCTTGCAGTTCTGCTCGTTTCAGAGCATTTGTTTCCTTGGCTATCTGTTTATCCATTTCCTTCATGTCTTCCTTAGTCCATACACGGAAGAACTCGTGGAAACGGAATGTCTCATTGTTGCCAATGGCTTCGTCGCGCACCATCTTAGGCAGCGTGAAGGTAAGAATCTGCATACGAGGCAGTTCGGCGTAGGGATTGGGATCGCCAAAGTGCTTGTCGTCCCATTCCTGCTTGGCTCGTTGCTCCATCACATAGTCCCACGTATAGATTTCGCCTTCATCATACTTGTCGAGCAAATTGAATGGCGTTCCGGACAGGGAGAGTATGCGAGTGTTGTCCTTGCGGAGCTTTTTCATCACACGGTCACCGGCAGCGGCATCGATACCCTCGTGGGCTTCATCAACCATGACGAAGTCCCAGTCATACTCCATAATGGCTTTCTTCAAGGGATCGAAGTGTTTCTCTTTGCCACCAACAAATTGAGAAAGGCGAAGATACTGCATCGAGACAAAGAATACCAGTCGTTTCTTTCCTTCATCAACAGACTGGATGAGAGAATAGAAGTTGCCACCTTCGCCCTCGTCATCGCTCATGCGGTTGGCATAGTGGTACTCAGGTCTGTAGTGGTTGGGGTCTTTCTTATTGCGGAAAACCTTATTGAAGTCATCACTCCAACCCTTATCGACCACAGGGCGGTGGGTAATGATAAGCGTTGACTTATACTCCATACGGAGAGCAACCTCCAAGCCGCTAATGGTCTTACCAAAGCGCATCTTGGCATTCCAGAGGAAGTGCTTACCAGTCTTCAGCTTGAAGTGGTCAACGGTATCTTTGATGGCTTTCTCCTGTTCAGGACGGAACTTGATAGGACCAAATCCTGCTCCCTGACCGTTCTTCACCTTCCTGATGGCATCTTGAATCTCAGCCAGGAAGCAGCGGAACCAGATGTCGGCACTCTCGCCTTTATAGGTAGCGAGAGTAACGGAAGGGATGTCCATGCTTGTCAGTGTACGATAGACATCATCGGCCTTATAGCACTTGGTGGACTGGTCGTAAGTGGTACTCTCCACATACTCCACATGATAATTGACACCCTTCATGTAACTGCGGTTGTCAAGTATCTCACGGACAGCCTTGCCCAGAACCTGGCGGTCAGGATTGTCGGCTACCTCATTGTCCACGAAAACTTCTCCGACCTTCAAGAGGCCGTTGTGCTTACGGTCATCGATGCTCAGAACGTAGAGAAGCCGTGATTGTGTGATAATGTACTTCATTAGGCTATAACTTTTTTAATTATTTTCTTCATTGTCTTCTGTGTCTTCCTGATTACCCAGAAGGAGTGTATAGAACTTCAACTTCTGCCAAGGTTGTGATTTGGGGTCTTCGCCAGCCCCCAGTTTCCAACCTTCTGGTTTCGTCTTGATGTTCCAATCGCGAATGATACAGGGTACACCGATATGCCCGAAGGTCTTTCCATTCCTACAGGCAGGACAGTCAAGTTTGGTTCTGCCAAAGAGGTCATCCTCATAAACCTTGTCGCAACTGTCGGGCACCACCATCTTGATGCCGTCCATTTGCCAGAGATTCCAGGAAATGATGCGGGCAATGCCCTGGATGGAAGAACGCTTTGGTGTATTCTTCACAATGAGCTTACCATCAGCATCGCGCTCGTTGAACTTGTTGATGTAGTATTCAATAAAGGTGTAGAGCAGCGCCTCACGAGCCAACAGCAGGTTATCGCCCTGCCACTCGTAACCGTATGTGCTTTGGAAAGCACGTCGTGCATAGTCGAGCCATTCGTCAGTGCTTTCTGTATTCTCGCTGACCACACGCAGTTTGCGGTCTAACAGACCAATGCGCCGTTCGATGGGGATATATACGCCTGTTGTCGTATCGTAGCGACTCACCAGATAGGGAGCTTCGCCACAGGTTATCTCCATGCGGTTCTCGGTCACATATTTCTTCCAAGTTTTCTGCTTGTCATCTTCAGGGAACTGTATCTTTCCTTTTGTTGGTGTCCAACTGTGCATACCGTTGGCATCAACAAACTCTTCGTTGAAAACATTCTTGCGGCCAAACCATGCTTCATCAACCAGATTGTTCTGGGCATTGCAAACCCAAGACGGAGTAAAGACCTCGGCTTTGTCCTTTGAACGGGCAATCTGGAGCTGCTTATCTTTCAATACTCGCGGCATGACCACACGGACATTATCACCAGTAATACGTTCAGGCATGATTTCGTCGTCATATTGAAAACCATCGCCACGCTGGGCATAGTCGCCTGTCGCCCAGAAGATGTTCACCACCTTCTTCATGTCGTTTGCCTCGGCTCTGGCTTTGGCTGACATGGTATGGTCTATCAGCAACTTGTTCAGCACTTCAGGGTCATACTCCAAGATGTCATTCTCGGAGATGTCCACATCGCTGATGTTTTCAAAGATTCTATATGTCTTTTTATCTGCCATTGATCAATATCTGAGTGCAAATTTAAGTTTATTCTGTGCAGCCATTCTGCATAGATTCATATTTATTGCAAATTATTGCCATTTTCTTACCGATTTGTTCTCTCAGCCATTGTGGTTTTACAACTTCAACCTGTGGCCCAAAGGAGAAAATGTATGCTTCCAACTCCTTGTTTGGGCGAACAGAGATTTGGATGGTCTTTTCTTCTTCATTGAGTACAATCTGTGAATGATGGATTGGCTTGTTGACCACGTAGGGGAATCTCGCTTCGTCAAACTTCAATACCACATTCTCCACGTCAGGATGCTCTTCAGGAATGGTGACACCCACCACATCCTTGAAGTATTCGTTGAAATCAATATCCTTATTGGGGATGAAGGGGACATTGGCACGGGAGAATTTGACAATGCGGTCAAGAGCCTTATTGGTGATGTAGTTGCCATGATGCCCTTCCTGCAGTCCTATCAGGAACCAGCGGTTGTTGTACTGCTTCAAGTGATAGGGATGAATAACAGACTGTCGCTCGTTGCCAGCGAAAGTTCTGTAGAGGATGAGCAAGGGCTGATGCTGAAAGGCTGAGTCTATCAGCTCTCCAAGGAACTCCAGTCCTTTCAGTAGTTCGTTCTGCTCGAAGGCGACAACATTCTCTGTGTTCGCCTTTACGCCGAAACGATATTCGAGATTGGAAATGACTTCTTCAAGCCAAGCATTACTGGGAACGCCACGGAAACGGCCAAGCATTTCGATGGTAGAGCGGAGAGTGGCCACCTCTTCTGTTGAAAGCTCATTGTTGAAGATGGAGAAACTACGGTCTTCATACCTGTAGTAGCATTTTTTACCATCGTACTGGTATGCTTTTATGGGGGCATTGTAGGTGACTCTATCACGCATATACTTGATGTCATCGCGTATCTGGCGTATGCTGACTTCTGTTCCGTACAAGTCATACAGAGCCTCATTGACTTTGTCAAGAAGATCTTCTATCTCGTACTTATGGTGAAAGTCGCTAAAGCACCTGTCGAGTACCTGGTAGCGAAGCTGGGCGTTCTTGTTAGTGGGCATAGGCGTTGTCTTAAATGTCTTTTCTGATTAGATCATTGATGTCACAATTTAGGCACTTGGCTATCTCGATGAGATTTTCAAGTGTCGGTTGTGACGTGTTAGTAACCCACTTCGATACCGTAGCAGGGTCTTTGCCCAACTTTTCTGCCAGTTGCTTGTTGGACATCATTCTTTCGGCCAGCATCACCTTGATCCGATTGAGTGGTTTATTCTCCATATACCTTATTATATTTACAGTTTTATCTCTGCAAAAATACAAAATTTATTCGAATATCTGCGACTAATTAGCAAAAAACATTGATTTGACATAAAAAAAAAGATGAAATAGCAAATTATTAGATGAATTTTTGCTAAATTTGCCACAAATAGAGCTTTTGCCGCCGAAATCGGTATTTCTTCAAAGAAAAGTATATCGGTGCAGAAAGGCTGCATAGTTCACTCGTATCTTTGCACCACAATTTAAATAATCAACGTTATGGCAACATGGAGAACTTACAGATGCACAAAGTGCGGCTATGAGGTGAATACAGAACCGAGTGGCGAGTATGCGCTGATGTCAGGAGAGTATAGTAATTACTCATGTCCTGAGTGTAGGGAAATAGTTAGCATAGGACACGGTTTCGGTTCTTCACCGTCCAAAGAAAAACCCAAATGTCCTGAGTGCGGCTCTGAGTCAATCACCAAATGGAGCCCCATTCGTGGTAAATGTCCGAAGTGCGGTGGTAAGATGAAAGTCGTACCCGGTGCGATTATGATGGCTGACTGATTAAAAGACATTCACAATGGAGAGGACTAACATTTATACGGATGAAGAAAAGTACTGGTTGACAGGAGGAAATACAGGAACCCTGCCAACACGGGTGACTCCATCGCAGATTTACACTCTCAATGCCAACGAGATATTTGTATTTGGCAGTAACATCCACGGAATGCACATGGGAGGTGCTGCCAGAGTAGCCTATAATGAGTTTGGTGCTGAGTGGGGAAATGGAGAAGGACTTCAGGGGAAAGCCTATGCTTTGCCTACGATGGAGGGCATTGACAGTACCAAGAGGGCAGTTGAGCACTTTACGAAGTGTGCAAAGGAGCACCCAGAGCTTAATTTCTTGGTCACTCTCGTAGGGTGTGGAATTGCGGGATATACTCCAGACGAGATAGCTCCTCTGTTTATTCAGGCAGCCCATTTGGAAAATGTCTATCTGCCAATTAGTTTCTGGAAAGTTCTTATGAATGTAGCAGATTGAAGATGAAGACTTATTTAGAAATACAAGTGCCTTTGCGATGGGATGCGGCGTGGTTTGCAGAACTTAGACATGCCTGTCATGATGTTCCAGTAATATGGCAACGTGGATTCTACCATATCACAATGGTATTCATTGATGATACTCCAGAAGATATTGATCTTTGTCCCATCTTAGAGAAGCATCTTAGCACATTTCCGGCTCCTGAAATAAACTTCGATAAGCTGGACGTGTTTCCTGCTACGTCGGGAATGTATATCATCAATTTGACAGCAAGCCAGGTTCCCCAATCCTTTCTGTCAGTCATCGAAGCTATTCGTGCAGAAATGAAAGGCATGGGCTGTGTGATAGACACAAACTTCCGTCTGCATGTTACTTTGGGTAGAGTGAAAGACCCCAATCAGGACTTGTCTATAATTCAAGAGACTGTCAACTCTATATCACTTCCTTCTTTTTCCCTCATGTTACGAGACGTTGACTACAGGGTATTCCGAGGTAGGTCGATTTATGAAACCAAATTGAATAGTAATAACATATAACTTGAAGCGTATGAAACAAATAGTATTATCACTACTGCTTGCAGTAAGCATGGTTTGTTCAGCACAAACCAATCACATGAAGTTTAAGGGTATTCCTATGGAGGGAACACTTAACAGTTTCGTTCAAAAGTTAAAAGAGAAAGGCTTTACCTATTTGGGGCAGCAGGATGGAATGGCTCTATTGAAGGGAGAGTTCGCAGCCACAAAAGGCTGTACAGTTGGTGTTGCCCGCTTTTCTGACCGTGATCAGGTTAATCTGGTGGCCGTTATCTTCCCAGAAGAGGAAACATGGAACAGTATCACAAGGTCATATTATAACCTAAAGGACATGCTGACTGAGAAATATGGGAATCCTGAATCTATTGAAGAATTTACAAACAGGGAACCTTCTGATGATTTCCTAAAGTTCCATGCTCTTCTTAATGACGAATGTAACTACATATCCGAGTTTACATGTGAGGAAGGAAGAATCCAGCTCACAATGAAAAAACAAAGTTACAATTCAGCAGCAATTATTCTTCGCTATATTGATAACGCTAATGCTGATGAAACTCGAAAGAAGGTGATGGATGACCTCTAAATGACATTATGCCTATAGTAGCAAAAGGCATTTCATAAGAGAGTTGGTGTAGTAGCCTGTTTAGTAGGAACTTGCCAACTCCTTTTTTATATCTTGACGATTCAACACTTGAGGGAAAAGTATATTGTTCTAATGCTACAAAACACCAAAAACACAATTATCTATTCTGATAATTAGATTTAATGCAATATTATAAAACATCATTATTGTAATTTTTAGATAAATTGTTTGGCGGTTACAAATATTATGTGTACCTTTGCACCGAAATTCAATGGTTGACCACCCGTTTTGAGGGTGTGTGATGACTGGTACATCGTCAGCGAATACTTGTTCTGGGGCCCGACTCCTCGTAAGAATTGGCCTACATAAAAGGGAGCCTTTAAGTCTGACATCGGTATGATGCAGATGGAGA
>ODAI014242448.1_pt1 | contig 43452 bp, 39 predicted proteins | sample 1539321 | NCBI WGS metagenome assembly ODAI01 (sample SAMN02144231, study PRJEB22623) | gut metagenome | biome: sheep rumen | host: Ovis aries | place: New Zealand
CTTCTTCAAAATATATGCTCTTTGAAATTCTATCCATAACCAAAGTGTTTTCAAGTTCGGAAGATAAATCATTTATTCTTTGTTCCATCATCTTCTTGGTTGCCTCATCTTTAATTAATGCTGATGCTGTCTTTACGCTTTCAAGTTCTTCCTTTTTATCTGCCCAGTCTTTTATAAAGTCCATTAAATCAGGATTATCAAATTTTATGGATATTGTATCCTTTATATATTTACCCTCGCTATCCTTTTCTCCGATAAACCTGATATTGCCCCATTCTCCGATACTATAAAGCCACGGATAGACATCAACGGAATTATCAATACTGTAATCCATAAGTGCAGCAGGACTTATATGCAGTGCCAAAGCTACACTTTCAACCTGCTCTTTTTTTGGTTTTCTTTCATCCGACTCATACTTTCTTATAGTGCTAACTGATATATGAGATAATTCCGCAAGGCTTTCCTGTCCCATTTTCTGTTTTTCTCTGTAATACTTCAACTTCTGTCCAAAAGTCATAATCTATTTCCCTCTTTTTTAAAAGTCTGTCAAATGTTTACAGCACAATTATAACACACATTAAGTGATAATAGTACACTTTAATTTATATTTTTTCAAAATGTTAAAATTTCGATTGACATTAACACAATTTGTGTTAAAATAAGATTAACACATTTTGTATTATTCTAGTTTTGATATAAGTTTAAAATGTGTAAATCACATCAGAAAGGAGGAACTGATTATGGATAAAATACTTGAAACCTACGACGATATTTTACTTCCTGAGGATTTGCAGGAAATTCTTCATACCGGAAGAAATACCGTCTACACTTACTTATCAAAAGGAATTATTAAGTCAATCCGCATAGGCGGTAAGTACAGAATCCCTAAGCTCTATCTTATTGAGTTTCTTTATCCCAATAAGCCTGAGCTTCTGGAAAAAGAGGCAGGTGATTAATTATGGCAAGACCTAAAAAAGATGGTAATCGTGCTACGGGTATATATGGTAAGCATGGTTCATTGTACGTAGTATTAAGCCATACTATCATCAGTGACGGACAAAAGAAATATAAAAACGAATGGATTAATACCAATCTTGCCGATACAACTGCCAACATTAAGAAAGCATCAGAGATAAGAGAGATTATTTTAGGACAAAAGTCCAATAAAGTATCTGTAGATAAAAATATCACTATGTCAGATTACATAGATATATTTCTCTCTGAAAAGCAAAGAGAAGTCGCTGATACAACCTATTCCGGTTATTACAACAGGTCAAGGCACATATCAGACTTCTTCAAAAAAATAAAGGTTAAGGATATTCACAAACACGATATAGAGGTCTTTTTGGATACACTTCTTATAGAAAAGAACCTTGAAGCCCGTACAGTAAAAGATATAAGGAGATTATTTCATCTCATTATGAATAAAGCTGTCGAGGATGGAATAATTGTGATCAATCCTGTAAAAGACCTTAAGCTTAATAAAAATTTATTAGCAGAACATTCAAAAGCACAAATTGATGATGATTTTTTCTCATACGATGAAGCTATACTATTTTTAGATAAAGCAAAAGAACATCCTTTATATAACCTATTTTACTTTACATTATTCTTTGGACTGCGAAGAAGTGAAGTTTTAGGGTTAAAATGGAGCTGTATTGATTTTAGAAATAAGACAATGAACATAACCCATACGGTTACCAAAGGTACAACCATTAACCGTCTAAACACAACCAAGACTGAAACAAGTCAGCGTTTTTACCCTCTTAGCGATACACAAATCGAATTATTAGAGAATTTGAAAAAAATTGAAAATGAAAATAAAAGGCTTTGTGGCAACTGTTATAAAGATAACGACTACATATTCAAGCACATAGACGGAAGTCTTTTTTATCCGGATTATCCGTCAAAAGCCTTTTTAAAAATTATAAAAGCCAACCCTGACCTACCACAACACATTACATTTCACGGATTACGTAAATCCTGCGTATCAATCTTAGTACACGAGGGATACGATATAAAAAGCATACAGAACTGGGTAGGACATGCGGACATTGATACAACCTTAAAGATATATACTAAGATAAAAAATATAGATGCTAAGAAAGAGATACTTGATGGCATGTCTAAGAAACTTCATTCATAAGAATTTTATTAAAAAAGGCTTAAAATAGTCTTTCTCAAAAGTTAGTTTTTTGAAAATTATCAAAATTCTTAGACAAATTCTTAGACAAATAGGGGTTTTTGAAAAACCCGATTTTTCAAAAATCCCCATTTTAAGCCAATCGATGCGACAGGATTCGAACCTGCGACCTCTGCGTCCCGAACGCAGCGCTCTACCAAACTGAGCCACGCATCGTTTTATTAAATTTTCTTTTTTGTCGCAGGTTCGCGAACCTGCATAATAATATTTTTTAAAAACCGCCTTTGAATTTTCAAATCCAAAGGCGGCAGATTATATGAATTAATCTACTACGTATGGCATAATTGCTACGTGTCTTGCTCTCTTGATTGCAACTGTTAAAGCTCTCTGATGCTTTGCACAGTTACCGGTAATTCTTCTTGGAAGAATCTTACCTCTCTCTGAGATATACTTTCTTAACTTGTTTACATCCTTATAATCTATAACAGCGTTCTTCTCTGCACAGAAAACACAAACCTTTTTTCTTCTTCTGATAGGTCTTCTCTTCATAGGAGCATCTGCGCGCTCGCCGCTCTTTTCTGTCTTATTATAAGCCATTTCATTTACCTCCATAATTGATAGTCAGTCTGTTCAGACGACTTGTTTATTTCTACTTGAATGGTAAATCGTTCTCTATTCCCTCAGGAATGCTCATAAATCCTTCTGCACTTGCACTTGATGGTTCAGGTCTGTCAGCCGCCTGATGGTTTGCACCATCACTTGAGCCCTTACTCTCAACAAATTCATGTTCCTCAACAACCACGTCTGTGGTATAAACCTTGTTACCATCTTTATTTGTATAGCTGCCTGTCTGGATTCTTCCGGTTACTGCAATTTTAGTGCCCTGTCTTAAGTACTTCTCAGCAAATTCTCCGGTTTTTCCAAATGCAACGCATGAGATAAAATCAGCTGTCTGATCGCTGTTTGCATCTCTTCTTCCACGTCTGTCAACAGCAAGTGTATATCTGGCAATTGCCATAGGCTCTGCGCCTTGTGAATATCTAACATCGGGATCACGAGTTAAACGACCGATTAATATAACCTTGTTCATAGGAATACCTCCTTATCAATCCTACTCTGCGTCTTTTCTAACACAAAGATATCTGATAACAGATTCCATAATACGAACATTAGCCTCTACCTGAGCAGGACTGTCAGCATTGCCATCGAACTGGATAAAGTAGTAGAAGCCTTCTTTCATCTTCTGAATTTCGTAAGCTAATCTCTTCTTACCCCATTCCTCGACGTCAGTAACAGTACCGCCAGCCTTTTCGATAATTGCCTTAGCCTTATCAACGACTTCTGCTCTAGCGTCATCTTCGATCTTTGCACTAACAACCAACGCTAATTCATACTTGTTCATGTTATTGCACCTCCTTATGGTCTAATGGCTAACGCTTTTTGCGTTAGCAAGGAATATATAAAAATATATCACAGACATACATATTATCACAGTGAATTCAAAATATCAAGAAATATTTTTCAAAAAATAAGAGACCCCATAATTCACAAAAAAATCATAAAATTTTAATTTTACCTTAATTGACATTATCCGCGTAAAAATATATCATTTTATTATTAGTTTATAAGGAGAATAATTTAATGGATTTTAGCAATCTTACCACATATATCAACCAGCTTCAGGATGATTTTATAAGAAACGGACTTATGTCGGATGAATTTCTTGATTTCATGAACGAAAATAAGCTTCCGATGGATCAGTTTTTTTCGTATTACCGCTGCGCCATCATGGAGATAGAAACCAAATTCAATGTACTAAATGAACAATTCTCGCTTCGTTACGACAGAAATCCTATTGAAAGCATAAAGACAAGAATCAAATCTATGGACAGCCTTATTCGTAAGGTTCGCGATAAAAATATACCTCTTAACCTTGAAGCTATTGAAGAAAACATATATGACATTGCAGGAGTTCGAGTAGTATGTTCTTTTATCGATGACATCTATACCCTCGCAGACAGCCTGCTTTCTCAGGACGACATTAAACTTATTCGCAGAAAAGACTATATAAAGGACCCAAAGCCGGGTGGATACAGAAGCCTTCATCTTATAGTTGAGGTACCAATTTTTCTTCAGGACGAAAAAAGGCCAATGAAGGTCGAGGTTCAATTTAGAACCATCGCTATGGATTTTTGGGCAAGCTTAGAACACAAGCTTCGCTACAAGAAAAACATCCCCGAAGCAGAACTTAAAGCAATATCCGAAGAGCTCATAGACTGTGCAAATCAAAGTTCAAAGCTTGATGAACGAATGATGGAAATTCACAATCATATTCTTTCGTTAGAGAGAGTGCAGTAATCATCCCGATTAAACGATTTATCGCAGCAGAATAAAAATAGCCCGGGAAAAAAGGCTGTACCTTTGATATTTAAAGGTACAGCCCGCTTCTTTTAATTTACATTTGCAAATCCGTAGCATTCCTGCCCGATGATGTTTCCGTTTTCGTCATACACTCTAAAGAGTGTCCAGTAGTATCCGTATTGAGGCTGCCAGATTGCCCAGAATGCATTTCCTTCCGATACATTACATCTTCCTGTCGAATATATCCAGGCATCTTTGCCCTCTATTAAAAGCGTGCAATCAAGTATAAGTAATTCGTAACTGTATGCCTGATTCGGATTTTTATAAGATTCAATACCTATAAGGTATCCGCCACCTTCACCCCACCACGGCATCTGACATATACCCTTAATAACGTTTTTCTTATAAACCACGCCCGCTGCTTCCTGGATGGTTGACTTATCTTCATTTCCAACAACTCTTGCCTGACAAACTATTACATAATTACCTGCTGCCTCAGGAGTCCAGTTAAGCCATTCATTGTTCTTAGTCCATGGGCTTATCTCAAACCATGCTTCAGGATTACCAGTCTCACATGCTATCCATCTGAACTCAACATCATCCTTAGCATCACTCTTTTCATGAACAAGACCTGCAACTATTGCCGGATTGTCCTCATATACATAAATTCCTTTCGAAGAAACCGTTCCTGTAGATGTCTTCGGTTCAGGTTCCGGTTTCTCTGCCTCCCCTTCAATTGCATAAACCGAAAATCTGTCTGTCAGGAAAGTAATAGTTCCGTCATCATTAATCACATATCCTATATTGAGACCTGCAATCTCACCGTATAAGCTGTCAACAAGATTAAGATAGTCTACAACGCCCTTGTGATACCTTGCTATCCTAAATCCAGAATTCTTATTAATTGGTTTCTTAGGTCTAATGGTTATCATCATCGGAACAACGGTTTCGGTTATTTGCGTACTACCCGCAACTCCGGCCACCGATGCATCAACCGTAAAATCTAAAAATTCCATACTATCCGCTGATTTACCCGTTGCATCAACAATAGAATCAACAGCCTGCTTTGTCTCATTATCAAGTGCACCGCCTGCATCAATTTTATCTGCAGTGACATCCACTGTAAGCTTTGCACCTGCTTCAATCGCATCCTTTTGCTCGTATGACATCTCAGAAAGCGCATTAGGCTCAGGTACAACAGCAGTTACACCTGTCGCCGTACCTCCAACACCAAGCTCACTTGATATAGCATATGTACGAAGGTTATAGGTTGTATGTCCAAAAGGACCGCCGTTCGAAGCTATCAGTGTATCATCAGGATATGAATCCGGTCCGGTAATCTCGACATCCGATTCCATTATTGTGGCTTCATATTGCTTTCCATCTGTAAGCGACTCATCCGGATATCCTATAATCAGATTACCCATATCACCGTCAAACTGCATATCGCAATAGAGGTTTACATGTAATCCGGGCATAATGTCACCACGTCTGTATTCATTACGTTGATAATGCGTATCTACCAAATAATCTGCATATTTATCTAAGAAATCATTATATATTTCCATGAAATCCTCATATGCTTCGTCACTATCAAATTCTAATATAGGTTCCGCACTTCCAAAAGTAAAATAGCTGTCATCTATTTCTATACCGTCTCTGTTGGTATAAGAGTTATCATGGCGCTCTGCACGATAGAACTTACCCTTCCATTCTATAAGACCATCTTCGCTATCAACAAGGTCTTCAAATACAGCTCTCTGTTCAGAAGTAATCTTATCCCCCTCAAATTCAAGGAAACGTATCGGGTCATCCACTCCGATTTCAACATAATCACCGGCAGCACCTGACATTCCGGTTATCTCAGTATATATTCCCTCTTCATCCTCTTTTATAAAATAAGCATAAGTTGCATTACCAAACCTAATGCCATGCAGATTTCCCGATGAAGCTACATACTGCGGAGCAAGCTGTTTATCTCCGTATTGACTTGGTGATATAGATATATATCCCGTATTTGTTACTTTCGTATTCTTATCTAACTTTATCGTACCACTTTCAAAATCAATTATATATCCCGGCACCGTATCACCTATTGCCACCTCTGAAAGCTTATCTATAACCTCTTGAACTGTAGCAGCATGTACAAAATACGAATTACCGTCTATAGCATCATTATAAACGCCATATTTAAACATATCCTCTGATATATATGTGCCTGAGAATCCGGCCTGAGGAGCTCCGTCAAGCCACAAGCCTCCTCCTAAATCTTCATTCTCATCGAAGTTGAAATCAATCCATTCTTCACTATCCCAGCTGTTTTCCTGTTTTTCTCCGTCTTCATACCAGTAATCGGTTTGTGTAAATTCTACAGCTATTGAGAACCATAATTGTCTGTTTTCGGCAATTGTTACCTTATATCCGTTATCTGTCGGTTCAACCGTAACCATATCCTTCATATAGTCTTCAGGCAAATCATCCTTTATAATTCTATATCCTGTTATGGTTCGGGTAGTACCCCTGCCATCGCCTTCATCATCACGGCTGTTGATATAATACGTTCTCTCAGCAGATTTATATACTACTCTTCTTCCTATTAAGGATTCTTCATTAACCTCTTCACTGCTGTAGGCTGCTATACCCGGCATATTGGCACTGATATTTATAACATAATCATCAGGGTTATCTTTAGTATTTCCTGTATCATATGTAAGCAAATAATTTCCTGCCTTAGGCAAATACAAACTAAACAAACCGGCTTCAGTTATTTCATTACCCTCTCCATCATCAAAAACGCATTCGGTAATTTCAAAGCCTTCAACAGGATTGCCCTCTTCGTCAGTTAAAGAGAATTTATCTATCTTATCAAGACCTATAGGAACTACGGTTGAATTTTCCTCAGCATCGGTTGTTTTAATACCCAGGCTTACATTCTCACCGTTTTTAATACTTATTCCTCCCATTTGCTTATGAAAGCTTCCGTCTTCTCCGCCAAATGTGAAGGTCTGCTGAGGATCGTCCCATGCCCATCCTATTACAAGACCGTCACCTACTTCTTCTTCATAAGGTCCGTCATCATTTGAACCGCGGAATTCCATATAATCATAAGATGTCTCCGGCTCAAATTCAGGATCATTAGGATCACGCTCTTGAACAGAAACCTCAATTGTAAAATAATTTCTTACATCCTCATTAATTGTTACCTTATAGCCTTTATTATCTGTTCCAACCGGCTCAAGTGTAACAAAATCAGCAGTAACATCTTCTGCTCCGTCATATATTACACAGCCTGTTATGATACGCTCCCATGTAACAGTATCTCCCTCTGTTTCATCATATGTAAGAATATAAAACTCTCCGTTGTTAACATAGGTATCTTCATCTAAATAATCGATGCTCATACCGATAAAATTAGTCGCATCTATTGTAGTACCACTGTATATACCCACTCTCGGTAATCCGGCATTGACGGCAACACTATATTCATTATACCTTACGGTATAATCTCCCGGAACTTCAATACGAATATTAAAGAACCCTTCAACAGGACCATTCTCACCTATATAAGGGGTAATACTTGCAATATCACTATCAGTAACCTGCTGATTTTCTCCATCATAAATTGCAGGTGCCGCAGTAGATGACAAAGGTGTTCTTTCATCTCCGTTTTTCATAGCTAAAGCAACTGTATTGTCATTTTTAATCGGCACTCCGAGTTCAGCATCAAAGCTGTTAATATCGTCAAACGATTTCAGGTTGCCATTTTCATCCCAATCCGACCAGCCGATTACAAGACCGGTTTCAGGTTCTTCCGCCTTTGCACTCACACCCATAAACAGTGTCATTACCATCACAAGTGCAAGCGTTAAGGCAAAGCTTCTTTTCAAACTTTTCTTATTCACTTTTTCTACCTCCTTGTACATTTTTCATCCATGCCTTATAAGAATTCCTCACAAATGAGTAAACTTTCCTTTTTAGCATATAACATTTTTATATTACTATATAACGCCAAAAAAAAGGTGTGCATCATGCACACCTTTCGCTGTTATTAATAGTCATATATTATTTCAAATTCAGGCTTACCGAGAAGCTCAGTGTATTTCTCAAATTTATCCTTTTGCTCGTTAGTAGCATGAACCTCTTTTAGGTTCGGCATCTCCCAGAGCGGAGTCAAATCATTTACTTCAGTCGCACACATGTTAAAGTAAGTGATATCAGTTCTTCCACTTAATGCAGATATATCCGTGATGTCAGAATAATATATATACAGTGCATCTATCTTATGGACATTTTTTATGCAGGATAAATCCGTCTGACCGGGGCTTCCTATCTTTAATTCATCAAAATCCAATCCTTCTATATAATTATATGCATCTGTATCTGCTGAAAGCACATCAAGAAAGGTCAGTTTCTTCAAGTTTGAAAGTGTACTTCCGTCAAAGCTTCCCGCTCCGTTAAGATCCAAAAACCTAAGTTCATTGCAGCTTCCCAAGGCCTCTATACTTTTTAATCTGTTATTGTTAAAACATACCCGCACCAGATTATCCTTACCGGCAAGGGCAGATATATCCTCTATACGATTGCACTGAAAATCCACATATTCAAGCTTATCCAGATTCTCAAGCGGAGAAATATCCTGTATCTGCTCACCTACTATGATAATCTCCTCAAGATTATGCATATTCCTAAGATCCGACAAATCCGTCAAATTTCCTATCTTTCCGTCATTTGAAAAATCCGCCTTCGCTGTATCTATCTCATAGTAATCGGGATATACAGTATTTACAATAATATATATTCCTGTTACTTTCCCCAAATCATCATAGGTAATGCTTCCGTGCGGCTTATCAAGAGATGCCCTAACCGCTTCTTCTATAAGCGGATCTGCGAACTTATATGTCTGCTTGTTTTTAAAGGCAGACATTATGCAGATAGTAATTACGCATATTACCGCCACGGCTATTAAAGCCCCAACGACAAGTGCTCTCATATTTCTTTTTTTTCTTCCTCGTTCATCATAAGGTTCATACAACCTTTTTAAGTCCGAAATAAGCGCATCATCATTTTTATATCGCTTATCAGGCAAAAATTCCGTACACTTCTTTGAAATTTTCTCCAAGCCGTTCTTAAATTTTTTTAGCGGCTCTGCTCTTCCGGTCATCATCCATGCAAGAACGACACCGTAGGAATATATATCGGAGCGAATATCCGTCTGCATAAAACCATACTGTTCGGGCGCAGCATATCCCGCTGTTCCTCCTATGGTTGTATCTACAGGTTCTCCCTGCTTATACCTTCTGCTAATCTCAAAGTCAATAAACGCTATGCTTCCGTCAGCTTTAACTATTATATTTTGCGGTTTGATATCTCTATGAATTATAGCCGGATTAAGAGAATGAAGCTCTTTCATGGCATGTGCCAGCCTGATAGCCAGCTCAAGCCTGCTTTTTTCATCTAATCTTTGTGCACGTAAATACTCGTCAAGAGAAATCCCCTCAACATACTCACGTATCACTATGTAATAATTGTCATTCTTAAATTCTTCTATGAATCTTGGAATCTGCGAGCTTTCCGTTTCTTTTAAAATGCTGTTCTCATTGTTTTCGTATAATATATTATTTTTTGAGAAGCATTTCGCCACTACTTTTTTAGAGCTATTCTTATCTTTCGCAAGCAAGGCATATGATTTTTCGGTATTGTTAAAGCATTCTACAATCGTATATTTTTCCAAAAATTCTTTCGGAAATGTTATTTCAAATTCAAAATCAAAGTTTTCTAAAAATTTTTCTTTGTCTTTCACAGACGCATACCCCATTACAAAAAAGCTATGCCCCCAGCATAGGTAACTCGCTATCGCAGAGCAAATCCTGCGTCTCCATAATACTCATTTCATGAGATATTGCATATATAATGATTGCATCCCTTTTTATCTTTGGATAAAGTCCACTCTTACCTGCGATATTGAGCATTCTCTGTGTCTCATCAAGGGATAGTCCAAACCCAAATGCTATCTGTAAAAGCTTATCTCTCGAAGGCGTTCTTGTACCATTGAAAATCTGATGCCCGTAGGTTCTCTCTATCTGTGCTTTATTTATAACTCTTTCGGGAACGGTATTCCTTTCTTCGCAAAGCTTCATAAGGTATTCCGCTATGGTACATTCATAAAAATCCGTCTCATGCTTATCTAAAACAGTATTTATATTCTTTCCTCTTGTAAGCTTATTTAATAATGAGTTTGTAGAAACCCCCATACATAAATCCTCTCATAAAAAAATGTTATAAAAGCTTCATAATATTATATATCATTTTTTTATCCAAAAGGTGTGCTTATTGCACACGTTGTTTCTATCTTATCATTTTTAAAGAATATTATCAAACAACAGCTATAAGAATTGATACAATTAAAGCGACAAACAGTACAATCAATAAATTAATGATTATTATCCCCACAACTTTTTTTATACCAGATGCTTGTTCAAGCCATCCTATTTTATTTTGCCAGTTAAGATAATTACAGGAAAACAAAAACACCAAAAAAAGTCCAAGCGAAAATCCTATCCTGTTGGCATTTAACTCAAACACCTTATTATCGCTTATATAATTATCATGCTTATAAGTTATCGTGCAGTATATTAAAAAAGAATATACAAAAGTCGCTGCCAGCATATGCACAGGATTTTTCTTTCTAAAGCCGGGTAACATATAAGAGCCTTTTTTATTGACATCATCCGTTCCATTATTCATAACACTTTTATTAAGGCACTCCTTGATTTCATTTATGCATTGAAAACGTTCATTCGGGCTAAGCTTCATACATTTCTCTGCTATAACAGACAATTTGGCGGATGAAAAGTTGCATTTTTCCAATGTATGATTTATAGTTGCTCCAAGACCGTAAATATCGGTTCTGATGTCGCTTTCGCCAAATCCGAATTGTTCGGGTGCGGCAAAGCCTGCCGTTCCCATAATTACCGTATCTTTGCTTTTTGTTCCTGTATAATTTCTTGAAATATTAAAATCAACAAGATATATTTCTCCATCTTCTTTAACCAGAATATTGTCAGGCTTTATATCCCTGTGTATTATAGGAGGATTAATATTTTGAAGTTTTTCCAAGATATCCAAAATTGAGTTTATCATTTTAACAAGAAACGCTTCCGTTATTTCATTTTCTTTTATGTAATCGGTAAGCGAATATGCTTTTATATATTCCTCAATTATTACAAGTATTTTCTCATCACCGCTCCCGCTGCGATAAATCTCATATATATGCGGTATCCCTTTTATTTTTTCATTTTGAATAACCGAATAAATCTTCTCATCAAAATGCTTAAGCTGTTTTAAGACATATTTCTTTTTATCAAATTTATTTGAAACCAAAAATGTATTTTCCGAATTATCGATAAGCTCCTCGAAAATATAAGTATTAGATATATAAGCATCATCCCATACTTTCGGCAATTCATTTTCAACTATTTTTCCATCATCTTTAAACATAATTTTATCCCTGTTTTCTTGATTTTTTTATATCTATAGGATATGATTGGATTATATCACTATGGAGGTTTTGTATCAATGAGCAAAGCATCTGAGAAAAAGACCGTCGAGCTTCTTGAAATACTAAATCAGGCAAAAAACTCCGAGGGTCTCAAAAAATATCTGGATGATACCACGGAATATGCAAATCTTGACTTTCAAACATATTTCAACGGGCTTTTGGAGCAAAAACACTTAAGCAAATCCGATATGGTTAAACTTTCCGGCATAGAAAGGACTTATCTTTATCATATCCTGAGCGGAGTGCGTACTCCCGGAAGAGACAATGCAATCCGTCTTTGCCTCGGTGCAAGCTTAAGCCTTGAAGAAACCATGCGTTGCCTTGAGCTTTTGTCCGTTGGAATTCTTTATGCAAAAAACAAGCGTGATTCCATAATTATTTATTCGATTAATCGCGGTAACAACATTGATGAAACCAATGATTTATTATATGAAATGAATGAAAAGCCTTTGGAATAGAAAATCTCCGAAGGCTTTTATTTTTATAATCGCTTTCGGAGATCTTTATTTGTTTATTTTGTTGAAAAGCTTATCGGATCTGATGTTTCGATATTTCTGTAGGTTTCGGCATCAATAATCTTAAATACCAATTCTATGTCATCGACACTTGTTATATTATTATCCTCAAGGTCACTTGACATTATGGTTATATCGGCTATCGCCTTTTTACCGTCATATACTTCCGCTGAAAAATACGGAGTAACCATAAAACCGTTTATGGACATATTGTCGCATTGTACAACTACATTCTGACCGCTTGTATTTTCTATATAAAGCAAAACACCTGCTCCCCAGAAAGAATTTTCATCAACATATTTTCCTACAATTCTTACACCGTTGCTGTTAAATAATTCCTGTCCCGCATCGTTCGGTGTCGTATCATATGAATCATAGGCAGAAGTCTCTATCGTAACGCAATCAAGATAGTCTATAGGCATGTATGTATCCGGATTAAATGTATGGAAATATATTTCTATTTTTCCTACACTGTCAATTCCGGCAGCCTCTAGATCCGAGCTTGAAAGATACATCATTTCATTTGATTTCTTGCCCGCAGCAATGGTTTCACTGAACAAATCAAATATCATATAATCATTTACAATAAGAGCGCTGCAGCCAAGGCCGACAGCCTGATCCGAATCATTTTCTATCAAAAGATTTATACCGTCGCCGAAAATCGAATCCGTTTTATACTCCGTGGCAGTAACCTTTAAACCGTCCTTTTCAAATAATACCTGTTCGTCAATGGTCACCTTTTTACTCTCTGTTTTTTCTTCATCCGCATCATTATTTGTTGCGCTACTGCCATCCGATGAATCATTTGACGTTATTTCCTTTTTCCCCGATTTTTCCTTTTCTTTTTTTCCTGCCGAAGCAAATGCTCCTATCGCTATTATGGCTATCAAAATTATAACCCACGGTCTTTTATACCATTTCTTTTTCATTTTCATAGTTCGCCCTCCTTAACAAAAAAACATCTCCCTACATAATACACGTAAGGAGATATTTTTTGGTGTACATGATGTACACAGATATATAATTAAGATTCCTAGTCTCTTCTACTGCTGTTGACTATCATAATAAGTCTCAGAAGCTGAAGTATTGTAGAGAAAAGTGCTGCCACATAGGTAAGAGCCGCCGCAACAAGAACTTTCTTTGAACCCGAAAGCTCGCCTCCCGCAAGCATACCACTGTTATCAAGTATCTTTATGGCTCTGTGTGATGCATCAAATTCCACCGGAAGTGTTATAAGCTGGAAAAATACTACAGCCACAAACATCCAGACACCAAGCATCGCAAAGCCTGTTGAACCCATTACAAGACCGGCAATAATTATAGGCCATGAAAGCTTTGAACCGATATTTGCAACAGGAACTGATAAAGACCTTAATTTAAGCGGTCCGTATCCCACCTGATGCTGTATCGCATGACCACACTCATGAGCTGCAACTCCGATAGCAGCAACCGATGTCTGACCGAATACGCTGTCCGAAAGTCTCAAAACCTTTTCCCCCGGTGAATAATGATCCGTCAGATTTCCTCTTATTCTTTCTATTCTTACATCATATATTCCGGCATCATTAAGTATCTTTTGTGCCGCCTGCTCGGCAGTTATGCCTCTGCTGTTTCTTACGCTGCTGTATTTTTTGAAGCTTGCGTTAACATTCCATGATGCGATCATACTTATGACGGCACCGATAATTACAAGGATATAAGAAAAATCATAAAACATATCATTCACCTCTCCGTTTCTTTATAATAATCCGAACTGCTACCGCAAAATACTACTCCTGCTGAGTCAGTTCGTTATAATAATTTACAAGATCCTTTCGCTTATCCTTTGTATAAGAGATAGCGCTGCGAGGATGCTGATTAAGGATACCTGTCAATAAGTATTGCATATCATAGCCCCATACAACTCCCGATTCGCGAAGCGGAATCATGTATTTTTCGATAAACTTTATAACCGGATAAATCGAATACTTAGGATTCTTAAGACATCCTATAAGATTTTCTATTGAACAGTTGCCGGCTCCACGTCCCATTCCGTTATAGGTTCCGTCAAGGAAATCAACCCCGTCGCCACATGCCTCAAGCGTATTTGCAAATGCAAGCTGCTGATTATTGTGCGCATGCATGCCGATTTTCTTATTATATTTTTCTCCATATGACAGATACAAATCTGCGATACGTGCAATCTGCTCCGGATAAAGTGAACCGAAGCTGTCTACTATATAGATTATATCTACCGGTGAATTACCGAGCATTTCGAGTGCGACCTTTACGTCAGACTCCTGTGCCGTAGATATAGCCATGATATTACAGGTTACCTCGTAGCCTTTCTTTTTTGCATCTTCTATCATATCAATTGCGCCCGGCATCTGGTGAACATATGTAGCCACACGAACCATATCCACAGGACTGTTTGATCTGTCCTGAATATCCGTTTTATAGTCGCACCTTCCCACATCAGCCATGACCGCAAGCTTGATCTTCTTTTCGCTGTTTTCTCCGATTACACGAAGTATATCTTCATCATCACAGAATTTCCATACCCCAAATTCGTCCTTTGAAAACATTTCCTTCGAAGCCTTATAGCCAAGCTCCATATAATCCACGCCGGCCTTTATATTGGTTTCATATAAAGCACGCACAAAGTCATCCACAAAATAAAAATTGTTTACAAGCCCTCCGTCTCTCAATGTAGCATCAAGAACCCGAATGCTTTCTCTGACTCCCATAAATTCAGATAGTTTTTTTTCCTTCATCACAAATCCCTTTCTCTAATCTCAGTTTATTATTGAGAAAACATCCTTTTTTTACAAAAAAGAAGTGTTATTTAATATAACACTTCCCTTTAATAATTGCAATAAAATACACTTTTTTTTAACACTTTTATAATACAAATTCTATATGCTCTTTTTATTAAATATAAATATGGAAGCAATAAAAAACACATCACTTACAATCAAAGTAATAATAAGAGCCGGAATATAATCCGATACCACACTTTGACCATTAACAAGCTTTAAACCTCCGGTAAGCTTTATTTCAAGATATTTTTCAACTTTTGGTATCATGCCCAAAAGATAAATAAAAAATACAATTCCACCCGTTCCAAGAAGTACACCGCTTCCGCTTTTTGAAACGGTTGATACCAATACCATTATCGATATTACCCATGCTCCGAAAAGCCACCAGCATATACCCGAAAAAAACAGATGGCTTGCCTCACTGTTATCCCAGTAAAAATCATTATAAACATAGGTTATAATAAATGTCATCCAGAAAAATGCAGTCCAAAGCGTAAGCAAAACAAAAATCTTTGCAAGGACAACCTTATATCTTTTAAGCCCCTTTGTTAATGATAAAACCAGCGTTCCCGACTGATATTCCCTGGTAAACAAACCGCTTTCAAGCAACACGAACGCAATCAGTCCGGTTGAAATATTTTTAAAGAACTGCTCCCACGAATTAAGAGCCGTTACCTTGATTTCTCCAACTGTCAATCCGCTTTCGGCAAGCTGATCTGCCATCCCCTCCATTATCTTAGGCATAAGCTTTGCCACCAGAGGATTCATCAGTCCAAGTATTATAAATATAATTCCAAGTACAAGTAATTTCCTGCTTCTTACCTGCTCCATATATTCCTTTTTGGTAAATGCGATTAAGGTTCTCATTAATGTACCACCTCCAGGAACAGATTTTCAAGAGAAGGCTCAACCCTCTCGATTTTTATAACCGGAAGTTTTTTCTCTGCAACAAATGCCAGCACCGTATGTATATCATAATCGGTTTCCTTAAACAAGAGAACCGATTCAAGCTGACCTTTTTCTTCCTTAAGCTTATCAAATTTTTGTAAAAGCACTTTCCTTGAAGCCTCATCCTCCGTCTCTATCATATACTCGTCCGAGCGATATTTGCCCTTTATATCCGCTATCTTTCCGGAAAGCTTTATGCTCCCTTCATCAAGAAAAGCTATATCAGTGCATATACGTTCCACATCCGCCAGAATATGCGTTGAAAAGAGTACAGTCGTTTTTTCTCTTACGGACATAAGAATATCAAGTATTTCCTTACGTCCTACAGGATCAAGAGCTGAGGTCGGCTCATCGCAGATAAGAAGCTTAGGACTGTTTAATAAAGCCTGTGCTATCCCAAGCCTCTGCTTCATACCTCTTGAATAACCTCTTATCCTGTGTTTTTCCTTATCAAGACCTACCGCACAAAGAAGCTTTTCACTTCTCTCGTTAATATCCTTCTTTTCCATTCCCGTTATCTCTCCGCAAAACGAAAGATACTCTCTTGCATTCATGAAACCGTAAAATTCCGGAACATCGGGCAGATAGCCTATGAATCTGTTGGTCGCAGTCTGACCGTACACAACCTTTTCATTCATAACCTTAATCTCTCCCTCATCGCCCTTCATAAGCCCGAGGATATGCTTCATAGTCGTTGTCTTACCTGCACCGTTCTTTCCGATAAATCCAAATATGCTGTTTTCCGGCACCTTAAGGGTTACTCCCTTTAGCACTTCCTTATCGCCAAAGCTCTTACAAAGATTGTCAATACTTAAGACTTCCAAATCATTCTTCCTCCTTGCCAAGCAAAAAATAAAGTATCGGTCCGACAAACTCCATTCCTACTATTGCAACAATCACCCAAAGTAATCGGTTTCCTCTCTTATAATTGTCATGGGTAAATATGTGACGCAGCGTAATAACAAGCAAAATCAGCTCTGCAATAGCTATCGGTATAATAATCGGTAAATATTCTTTTAATTCATTCATTCCGTTTTTCCTCCAAATAAGACTTAACAAAATATACTATTACGGTTGACTGTTTTCGGATATTGCCGCAGTTTCAACACAATAACCCTTGTATCCGCAGCAGCCGCACTTAAGTTTTCTTAATCTCGGTGTATGAGGTGCCAAATAGCCCTCAACATGCGAAGCTTTAAATATACCGTGACACTCGGGACAGATAAAAGCAACCTTTTCAAAATAAACCTTGCTGATTACAAATCCTAAAACAAGTTCCATCGGTAAAAATACTACAAAAGGAATCCATATTCCATTAAAAATCCAAAGTGCCAAAAATAAAACCTCAAGCACCTCTATCGGTATGCAGCCGATAATCATCAAACGGTGAATTTTCTTCAACCGCTTTTTGTTTTCCATCATATATGCTATGTCACCTATAGATTCAACCGAAAATCCATCCATGCTTTTAAGTTCTTTTTTTACTTCAATGACTTTATCCAGTTTTTCTTTTTTATCGGCAACCTCTTCCGAAAGAAGCTTTTCCTGCTCTTCGAGTAAGACCGATATGACTTTTTCGGGATGTTCATCACTTAATAGTTCATTTATTCCTTTGATTGATATACCTACATCTCTTAAAAAGCATATAATCTTTAATTTTTTTAAATCCTCATCCGAATAAAGTCTTCTTCCACCTTCACTCAGTTCGGTAGGACTTAATATTCCTCTTGAGTCATAATACTGGACAGTCCTTACGGTAACATTACAAAGCCTGGCCATCTCACCGGTCGTATATTTTGACACAGCATTTCCACCTCCTTTAGTGGTGATATTACTATATTACGCAGCGTAACAAGCAAGTATTTTTTTTAAATGTGAAAAAATAACAAAAAACTGTCTTAGTATCAAATACTAAGACAGTCTGTTATTATTTTGTTTCAGGTTCTACGAAATTAATAATTAATTCTCTTTTTCCAATAGAATCTTTCAATATACTTTCGATAACTGTCCTTGTCTGCTCCTCAGCCTTATCAATAAGTTCAAATCTTTCTACCTTGCCGGACACATCATCCTCTGCTGCCTTAATCGCTTCGGTAACGTCATACTTGTCACTCCAGTTAAAAAGCGAATGCATTTCATCATAAAAATCTATGGAATCGGTATAAACCTGTATGGATAATACTTCCGCTCTCGGAAGGGTTACAGTAACCTTATCCTTTGTAACAACTATATCCATCTTTGACAAATCCACACCGGCCTTTACACCCGCTGTGTATATCATGGTAAAACCGGTCTGTGTTATAAACGGTATTTTTCCTTCCGAATAAGAAATAAGACCTGTATATTCAAGCTCCGCAGTTGCAAGCTCACTTATATTTTCAAGCTTTGCACTTATAAATGCCGTATCGATATCAGGCTTCTTTTTTGTATGAAGCTTTGCGGAAATGTTATATGTAATGATAACCGCTATAACAAGTACTAAAAGCATCCATGCCTTATTAACGGTATTTTTCATTTTTTCGGAATTATCACTTTTTTTAAACTTTTTTTCAAGCTCATTGATTAGATCCTTTTTATCCTTATCCGTCATTATCCTGCCTCCTTAAGCATTTACAAATCAATAACTTATGGTTCCCGTTACAGGAAGATTATAAATCTCGGACCCCGGTGTCACAAGCTGATATCTGTCACCGTAATAACTGTCACTCCAACCATTTTCGGCATAGTAAACTTCGCCGGTTTCGGTATCATATATACGTTCTCTTCCAAGAGTGGTATCACTGTACTGCTGGGACTGTATATCATAAGAATTACTTCTCTTTTCCCAGGTATCCATAATCATATCACTCATAACATTTGCCTGATAGCTCAGGTAATTGGCAGTCTGCTGCATCTGCCTTTGCATAGCGGCTCTGTCCTCCCAGTATTTATCCGAAAATGTAAGGCTTGCAAACATCTGTCCGAGGACACATTCCCAGTTAGTATACTCCTCCTCCGGAGCAGTCATTATAACAGTTCCTTCAACAAGATCAATTGTTCCGTCGGCAAGATAAGGAATTTTCTGAACAGGTAAATCAACAACTGCCGCCGAAAAAACACCTTCTACATTTATTCCATCAAGAGTACATGTTGCCTGAAGCACATCTCCTCCATATCCGTTCGATCCAAGATTATCAACCAGCTTAAAATCTGTATACCCAAAAAATGCTCCACTGTTTTCAAACAGTGATTGCGTGGTAGCTTGCGGACTTATATACCAGTTTTCTCCGTAATCTATACCCATATAATTTATTGTGTTCTGGCGCCACCATAACCATTCGTCCTGAGATGGATACGAAGTAACTGCCGTACTGAAAAAGAATCTTCTTCCCGGCGAAGAAGGATCATAAACCAAAAGCTGATATCCTATTACATCAATATTTAAAGTCATGGTTTCCCAACCCTTTGGAATATTAAGAGTCATATATCCTTCAGGTGTCGTATAACTCTCCCATGTTATTAAAGCATTTTCATTTGGCGTAACCTTAACATTTGCATCGGAATGACCTTGTTGTTCGGTCGTATCTTCTGTCCGGTTTGTTCCGGATTCGGTTGTGTCATCTATTCCTCCGCCGACAATGGTTAATCCGGTATCTTCAGTATTATCTTCAGCTGTTGTTTCAATTTTTTTGTTTTTTTCGCAACCGGCAAATGTTAAAAGCATTATACATCCCAAAAATATCACACAAACTCTTTTCTTCATCAGCAAAAACTCCTTCCCCTTTTACAAATAATTCACCCCAATACTACTCCGGTATACTATCTTCGTGATAATGAATATGCTCAGCCAAAAGTCTTGCAAGAAAATACATAAGCCCTCTTTCGTCCTCCTGCCAGATTCTCTTGCTCTTAGGTTCCGCACAAATTATATATCCTTCCGTTTTTGCTCCAAGTCCGATACGAACTATAAGCACTGATTCCGCTTTTAATTCATTCAATGCTTTATATAATTTCGGACAGGTATCCTTTATAATATCAAGACTGTTGTCCGTATATAAATCGTCCATTTCAAGCTTTGAAATATCAGAAATATCGGCCTTATAAGCCTTATCCAAAACCGAATGCATATTCCCGTTTTTACCTGCATAATATAAATTCGTAATCTGAAGCTCTTCAGAAAGGAAAGGATATGCCGCATTAAGTATATTTTCAAACCCGTTTACATGTCCGAGTCTGTCAATAAGTCCACGCATACTTGTATATATTCCGCGCCTTGCAAGCTTCTTTATCTCCAGATCTTTATACTTTTCTTCAACATATATAATATAACAATTTCGTCCCTTGTTTTTTCCTCTGAAAAGAGCCTTATCTATAAAAGAAAACAGCTCGTCATAGGTTTTTGCATCATCGGGATAGGTAGCACATCCTGACGTTCCTGTTATAAACAGATTATTACCTTCAAACTTAAAATCTTTTCTAAGGATTTTGTTCTTTTCGTACAATTTTATAAAGAATTCTTTCTTTTGCTGATAATCTCTGTCTCTTAAATTGATCAGTAAAAGCTCATCTCCGCCAAATCGTCCCACAACTCCATACTCTTCGGTAAATGATACCAGTCCCCTTGAAACATCCACAAGTACCATATCACCGGCATGATGACCGTATGTATCGTTGAAAAATTTAAAGTTATCCAAATCTATTATCACAAATGTAAACGGTGTATTTTTCGATATAAGCGATTGGACAAAATCCTGAATATATCCGCGTGAGACAACTCCTGTAAGCGGGTCAAGAATATCTTTGATGCTAATTTCATCAAGAAGCTTATCAAAATATTCGTATTTTCTGAGCTGTTTCACGGTATACATGGCATTCACGTTGGACTTCAGGTTCTTTCTTCGTACAACATCGGTAATATCCATAAAGCTTCCTACAAGACCTATTATCTCTTCTCCATCATAAAGCGGTCTTTTGGACGCAATTATATCGCGCTCCTCGCCCTTAACAATGCATTTCCCCTGAACCTTATATGTACTGTCTCCTTTAAGTACATTTAATTCATCCTGTTTGTACGGTTCCGGATCGCTGTGCCAACCCATGTCCTCATCCGTCTTACCTATTAATATTTCAGCCGATTCAAATCCGTAAAAATCAAGAAACGCCTGATTAACTCCTACAAAACGACGTTCCTTATCCTTCCAAAAAACACAGTCCTGTGCCGTATTTATAATACTGTCAAATATCGAATCAGTCATTTTCATAAAAACAAAACCTCATAGTAAATTAGATACGTAAGATAAACTCTCACGTATCTAATATAAATCATTTTAATTTAGTTTGTCAATTATGTTAGCTGATTGAATCCTTCATATCCTTAACAAATTTTCCGACATGCTCAATTGAGTCTTTTCCGTATTTTTCAATAATTTTTACAATAGCCGAACCGACTATAACTCCATCTGCCGATTCAGACATTTTTTTAGCCTGCTCGGGAGTGGAGATTCCGAAACCTATCGCACAAGGTACATCCGTATTTTCCTTTACAACCTTAACAATAGAAGCTACATCCGTGGTTATGGCACTTCTCATTCCCGTAACACCGAGGCTTGAGACGATATATATAAACCCTTTTGCTTCCTTTGCAATCATAGCTATTCTGCCTGCCGAGGTAGGTGCTATCAGAGATATCAAATCAACACCGTATTTTTCTGAAACCTCTTCAAATTCTTCTTTTTCTTCAAACGGAAGGTCAGGAAGAATTACACCGTCGACACCTATCTCGTTACATATTTTAAAGAAGTCTTCCGCCCCGTATGAAAATACTACATTTGCATAGGTCATAAATACAAGCGGTACCGTAATACCCTCATCATTTCTTAATTCCCTGACCATATTGAAAATCTTTTCTTTATTTACTCCGCCTGTTAATGCACGTAAATTAGCACCCTGAATTGTAGGTCCTTCGGCAGTTGGATCCGAGAAAGGTATACCAAGCTCAATCAAGTCCGCTTTGTTTTTCACCATTTCCTTTACGATAGCCTTTGTCGTTTCTATATCCGGATCTCCACAGGTTACAAACGGTATAAATGCTTTTTTATTATTAAACGCTTCCTTTATTCTACTCATATATATTTTCTCCTCTGTATCTTGCAATTGCCGCAACATCTTTATCACCGCGTCCGGAAATCGTTATTACGATTACCTTATCCTTATCCATTTTCGGTGCAATCTTCATAGCATATGCAACCGCATGCGAAGATTCAATGGCAGGTATAATTCCTTCCGTTCTTGATAAAAATTCAAATGCTTCCACAGCTTCATCATCGGTGATGGCCACATATTCAGCACGTCCTATATCATGAAGCCATGCATGCTCAGGTCCTATACCCGGATAATCAAGTCCCGCAGATATTGAATAAACCGGTGCAATCTGGCCTTCATCATCCTGGCAGAAATAGGACTTCATACCATGGAAGATACCAAGCTTACCCGTATTTATGGTGGCAGCCGTCTCAAATGTATCTATACCTCTTCCTGCTGCCTCACAGCCTATAAGTCTAACTTCTTTATCTTCAATAAAATTATAAAAGCTTCCTATGGCATTTGAGCCACCGCCCACACATGCTATAACGGCATCAGGGAGTTTTCCTTCCGCTTCAAGCATCTGTTCCTTTATTTCTTTTGAAATAACCGCCTGAAAATCACGTACGATTATCGGGAACGGATGAGGTCCCATAACCGAACCGAGACAATAATGGGTATCGTCAATTCTCGAGGTCCATTCACGCATAGCTTCCGAAACAGCGTCCTTCAAGGTTGCGGTTCCTGTTGTAACAGGTATTACATCCGCTCCGAGAAGCTTCATACGATAGACATTCAATGCCTGTCTTTTGGTATCCTCTTCGCCCATAAATACCACGCACTCCATATCAAGAAGAGCGGCTGCGGTTGCAGTTGCAACTCCGTGCTGTCCGGCACCGGTCTCTGCAATAAGTCTCGTCTTTCCCATCTTCTTTGCCAAAAGTGCCTGACCGAGTACGTTATTTATCTTATGTGCTCCTGTATGATTTAAGTCTTCCCTCTTAAGATAAATCTTTGCTCCACCGAGTTCTCTTGTAAGCTTCTTTGCATAATAAAGTCCCGATGGACGATTGGCATAATTATTTAAAAGCTCATTTAACTCCCTGTTAAAGTCGGGATCATCCTTGTAATGATTATATGCTTCCTCCAATTCAATAACCGCATTCATAAGCGTTTCCGGAATATACTGACCACCGTGTATTCCGAATCGTCCTTTTTTCTCACTCATAACTTTATCCTTTCATACTTATCCGATTTTTCGATTCACACTCTGATACTATAATAAATATCATTATATTATTCAATATTTAATATTTCTTACTTCCTCAACGAATTTTTGCATCTTCGCTGCATCCTTTACGCCGTCCGTTTCCAAAAGCGAACTTGCATCAACTCCGTACGGCTTCAGATTTTTGACAGCTTCACCCACATTTTCGGGTGAAAGTCCGCCTGCCAGAATATACTGTCTTTCGATTGCATTTATGTACTTCCAGTCAAAGCTCTCACCGGTGCCCATTCCCGAATCAAGAAGAACCATATCCGCGCAGGATGTATTTGCCTTTTGAACATCATCAAAGTTTCTGATTTTAAATGCTCTTATTATTTCACAGCCGGTTTCTGCTTTTAATCTGTGGATATAAGTTTCTCCTTCATTTCCGTGAAGCTGGACCACATTGATAATTCCTCTGTCCAAAAGCTTCATTACCGTTTCCATGTCCTCATCCACAAATACGCCGACCGCCTTGATTCTTTTATCCAGACTCTGCTTTAAAAATGATGCTTCATCAGCAGTAACATACCGTTTACTTTTATTCCAAAATACAAAACCGGCAAATTCGGGTAAAAGCTCATTTACTGCAGCTATATCTCTGTCCGATTTCAAACCGCATATTTTTATCTTTGTCATAAAGCCTCCACATTTTAACACATCTTTATTTTATAAAAACTAATTTGCCATCGTTTTTCAAACTGTCCGGCAAAAGAATTATATATCATTTTTCAAGCTTTCCAGCATATGTCTTTTATCATCGGCTCGCATCAGTGTTTCACCGATTAAGACCGCATCTGTCTTAACAGCCTCAAGAGTCTTTATATCGTCTCTGCTTTTTATTCCGCTTTCGGCTACAAATGTTACATTTTCCGGGATAAGTTCTCGTAATCTTTTACTGTTTTCCACATCTACATTGAAGGTTTTAAGATTGCGATTATTTACGCCTATTATCCTTGCTCCCGCCCGAATCGCCATCTTTATTTCTTCTTCATCATGTGCTTCCACTAAAGCCGACATACCGAGTTCGTCGCATATTCCGATATATTCTTCAATCGTTTCTTTTTTGAGAATGGAACATATAAGAAGCACTGCCTTTGCTCCAAGCACCTTTGCTTCATATATCATATATTCATCAACGGTGAAATCTTTCCTTATAACAGGTATCGAAACAGCATTTGTAATCTCTCTTAAATACTCATCGCTTCCCAGAAACCACTTAGGCTCCGTTAGAACGGATATACAATCGGCACCGGCATTTTCGTATTCCTTTGCTATATCAAGATAAGGAAAATCTTCAGCGATAACTCCTTTGGAAGGTGAGGCTTTCTTTACTTCACATATGAAGGAAATACCCGGTTTCTTTAAAGCTTCTTCGAATTCAAAGTTGCCCTTCGGTAGAGAACAGGCTTTTTCCTTAATCTCCTTTAAAGGTATATTTTTTTTATTTTCTTCTACTCTGACTCTCGCATATTCCGCAAGCTCATCTAATATATTCATATTTACTCCTGCTTTTTCTATATATGTTTTACTATTGTTTATTGGTAAGTTCTATAATTTTCTCAAGTGTTTCGGTCGCTTTTCCCGAGTCTATCATCTCTGCCGCAAGCCTGATACCGTCCTCAATGGAATCTGCCTTTCCGTATATGTAAAGTGCTGCACCCACATTCATAAGAACGACATTTCTCTTATGTCCTATTATCTTACCTGAAAGAATATCTCTTGTAATCTGTGCATTTTCCTCAGGTGTTCCGCCCTTTATGTCTTCCTTGGTCGCACGCTCAAATCCGAATTGCTCAGGAGTAATTGTGTAATTCTTATATTCTCCGTTTCTGAATTCGCATACGGTAGTAGGTGCACTTATTGATATTTCATCAAGCTTATCCTGTCCGTATACTATAAGTCCTCTTTTAACTCCAAGATTTGTAAGAACTCTTGCAAGCGGATCTACAAGAGATTCGTCATATACACCAAGGAGCTGTGCCTTAGGGCTTGCCGGATTGGTTATAGGTCCGAGTATGTTAAATACCGTTCTGATACCGAGTTCTTTTCTGATAGGTCCGACATACTTCATTGATGTATGATACTTCTGTGCAAAGAGGAAGCAAAATCCCACTTCATTTAAAAGCTCAATACATTTTTCAGGCTCAAGATTTATATTTATACCGAGTGCCTCAAGGCAATCAGCGGTACCTGAGTCCGATGAGGCTGCTCTGTTTCCATGTTTAGCAACCTTTACTCCCGCAGCTGTCATAATAATTGCGGATGTTGTCGAAATGTTAAAGCTGTGTGCTCCGTCACCACCTGTTCCGACTATCTCCATTGCATCAATACCTGTTGTATCAACCTTTGTTGCCTTATCTCTCATGGCTGCACCACAGCCCGCTATCTCATCTATGGTCTCTGCCTTTGTACTCTTTGTTGAAAGAGCTGCAAGGAATGCAGCATTCTGAGTCGGTGTTGTCTCTCCGCTCATAATCTCCGTTATAACGGTATATGCCTCATCATAAGTTAAATCCTGCTTATCTACTATTTTAACAATTGCTTCTTTTATCATCTTTCTTACCTCTTTTCTTTATTCTATACGGTGTATATAAGTTTATAAACCATCACAGGCACGCTTTCGCTACTCTCGTCTCGCAACGGTACTAAGCTCGATAAAACCTCGCTAAGTACCGGCGGACTCAAAGTACCTGCTTATGGTTCATAAACTCATATACACCTTACACTTCTGATAAATATACTTTAGTCAAATTACAAATTCATAAAATTTTTTAGTATCATCTTGCCATCCGGCGTGAGTATTGATTCCGGATGGAACTGGACTCCGTATATCGGATAGTCCTTATGTTTTACCGCCATTATTTCACCGTCAGCGGTTTTTCCGGTTACACTAAGGCAATCCGGTAAGGTGTTTTCATCTGCCGCAAGCGAATGATATCTTGCAACCTTTATTTTTTCGGGAAGTCCTTTAAATATTCCCGATTCATTATCTATTTCTATGTCGGATTGTTTTCCGTGCATAAGCTTCTTTGCGTATGTTATAACTGCTCCGAAGGCTTCGCATATTGCCTGATGTCCAAGGCACACACCGAGTATCGGTATGTCTTTAGGAAGCTTCCTTGCAGCCTCAACAATTATTCCCGCATCAGACGGTCTTCCCGGTCCCGGTGATATTATTACGTGCGACGGTTTCAATGCAGCTATTTCATCCACCGTCATTTCATCATTTCTGATTACCTTCATTTCTTCGCCGAGCTCTCCTACATATTGAAACAGGTTATAGGAAAAGCTGTCATAATTGTCTATTAATAGTATCATTCCTATCCCTCCATTTCCGTTGAACACTCTATAGCGGTCATTACCGCCTTTGCCTTATTGATGCTCTCTGTATATTCGCTTTTCGGTACACTGTCGGCTACGATTCCTGCACCCGAACGCACGAATACTTTATTGTTTTTCTTATATGCAATTCTTATTGCTATGCAAGTATCAAGGTTTCCGGTAAAGTCAATATATCCGATTGCTCCGCCGTATATTCCTCTTTTATTGTTTTCAAGCTCATTTATAATCTCACACGCTCTAAGCTTCGGCGCTCCGGAAAGCGTTCCCGCCGGAAGTATCGCATCTATCGCATCAAGTGTCGTACATTCCTTTCTGATAGTCCCACGAACTGTTGAGCCTATGTGCATAACATGCGAATATCTCTCAATCGACATATACTTTTCAAGCTTAACCGAACCGAATTCACTTATCTTCCCTATATCATTTCTTCCAAGATCTACAAGCATGTTGTGTTCGGCACATTCCTTTTCATCTGCCAAAAGCTCTTTTTCCAGGGCCCGGTCTTCCTCGTAGTCCCTTCCTCTCGGTCTTGTACCCGCAAGAGGAAATGTATGTAATACTCCGTCTTCAAGCTTAACCAAAGTCTCAGGCGATGCACCGGCCACCTCCATATCGTCACCGCTGAAATAAAACATATACGGTGAAGGATTTATCGTTCTCAGAACCCTGTAGGTATCAAGCAGACTACCCTCAAAATCGGCATCCAGTCTGTTTGATAAAACAACCTGAAATATATCACCTTCGTAAATGTGCTTCTTACCCTTTTCAACCATTTCACAAAACTCTTCTTCGTTAAACAGCTTTCTGAATTCCGATGTTACTCTTGCCTTTTCTTCTTTTATCTCTTCGCCTGTTTTTAAAAGCTTTATTATTGAATCAATCTCGGATACTGCATTTTCATAATCATCCTCAAGCTTATCAGTTTTTATATTTACTATAACGATGAGCTTCTGCTTTATATTATCAAAGGCAACTACCTTGTCGAAAAGCATAAGATCCACATCATTAAAGCCTTCCTCATCCTTTGCATCAAGCTTAAGTGTCGGCTCTGCATACTTTATATAGTCATATGCGAAATATCCGACAAGTCCGCCCGTAAATGATGGCAGCCCTTTTATCTTCGGACACTTATGTTCATTTATAACTTCATTGATAAATATTGCCGGATGTGTTGTTGTTTCTTCCTTTATTTCATTTCCGTCCGCATCCGTTACCTTTAAAATATTATTAAGGCAGGTTATGCAAAGCTTCGGGTCATATCCCAGAAATGTATATCTTCCGGTCTTTTCCTGATTTTCTACACTTTCAAGCATAAATACATGCCTGCTTACATTTTTTAGTTTTTTCAGCACCTGAATCGGTGTAACGAAATCCGAATAGATTTCTTTTGCAACAGGGATGTAATTATATTTTCCCTCATAGCTTTTTGCATCTTCCATAGTTGGAAAACATTTGTTTTTCTCGTACATATCTTTCCTCCTTTTTTCTTCTAATGGAGAGATATTTTAGTAATAAAAAATCCCTGATAACAGAATACTTCTGTTATCAGGGACGATAAATCATTTACCGCGGTGCCACCCTAAAATTGTGAAACTTCACCTCTCATTAGAATACCAACATATTCCCGGCAATTGACGCATGCCATAACGTCATAGAATACTCAGAGCCAAGGCTCCTTTGACTATGCCCTCAGTGGTCCATTTAATAAACAGCTACTATCGGTTCTCAGCAACACCGACTCTCTGTGAGCGCCTCTTTTATTTTTATCTCCACATCAACGGTTTAACATGTTAAATTGTTAAATTATGGACTGATTATATAATTTCATTTGTTTTTTGTCAATATTTTTTCCAAATTTAATATAATTTATGATATTATTAGCTAAATTGTTAATTTTCTATAAGGAGCGGATATGAAAAAAACAGTAATTAAACGTCTGATGTCAACTGTATTAGTGATTTTATTATTAATGACCTTAATGATAGTATATATAATTTATTCATTTTACCGCAGTTCCGTAGATAAAATTATGGAGCTTGGCGAAAGTAACATGAACAGTCAGGCAACCATGATCGAGAACTATCTTAATGAAGGTTTTGATATTCTATGGGTTACAGCCGACACGGTTAATTATATGATAGAAAACGATATGGATGATGAATTCATTCTTTCATATCTTACGCAGGAGACCCAAAAAGTTCAAAAAGAAATAGATGAAAACTTTACCGGAATTTACGGATTAATCAACGGCAGTTACATAGACGGAAGCGGATGGATTCCACCTTCAGACTACGACCCGAAGACTCGTGACTGGTACATAGCTGCTATAAATGCCGAAGGAAAAACCACTATTGTGGCTCCTTACTTAGATGCTCAAACACATACAATCATGGTTTCGATAAGCTGTCTTTTATCGGATGGCCAAAGCGTGCTTTCTCTCGACATAGCTCTTAATGAGGTTCAGCGTATCACCGAAAGTATGACCATGAGTGACACGGGCTACGGATTTATCATTGACAAAACAGGTCTTGTTGTTGCTCATGTTGACAAAAATGAAAAGGGCAAACTTTATCCTGTTAATGATGAACAAAGGTCCATGTTAGATGAAATATTCAAAAATGAACAGGATCATTTTTCAATGACTATCGATAAAAAGCCTTGCACAGTATTTTCCAGCCTTGTTGCAGACGATTGGTATGTTGTAATAGTTGTTGACAATTCAAAGCTTCTTATGGACTTAAGAAATCAGTTGATTGTTTGTATATCGGTTTCCGTTCTGGTATTTGTTGTTATTATTTTATACCTTATAGTATTTGCAAGAAATATCATTCGTGTTCAGCGTAAAGAGAAAGAAAGCCGCAAGAAGCTCGATCAGGTTAATATGAATATTATACGTTCACTTGCATACACAATTGATGCAAAGGATCGATATACAAGCGGACATTCCCAAAGAGTTGCCGAATATTCTCTTGCTATTGCCAAAAAAATGGGTAAAGACGAAGATGATCAAAAGATTATTTATTATGCAGGTCTTCTGCATGATGTGGGCAAGATTCGTATTCCCGAAGCGCTTATAAATAAGCCGGGCAAGCTCACAGACGAAGAATTTGATCAGATAAGAATACATACCGTTAGCGGTTATCATATACTTAAGGATATTCATGATGATGAACGTATAGGCTACGGTGCAAAATATCACCATGAAAGGTACGATGGAACCGGTTATCCAAACGGGCTTGTAGGTGAAAATATTCCTGAGATTGCAAGAATTATCGGTGTTGCAGATGCATATGACGCCATGGCAAGCAACAGAAGTTACAGAAAGGCGCTTGCTCAGGATGTTGTTAGAAGCGAAATAGAACGTGGTAAAGGCAAGCAATTCGATCCTAAAATTGCAGATATAATGCTTGAAATGATAGATGAGGACAGCAACTATCGCATGCAGCAAACCGAACGTGAAACAAAAGATATTCTTGTTGTCGATGATGAATTAATGAATATAAAAATGGTCGAAAGAATTCTTAAGGATACACCTAAGATTCATGTTTTAAGAGCCATGAACAAAGATCAGGCTTTCGATATTCTTAATAAAAACGAAATTGATCTAATACTTTTGGATCTTAAGATGCCGGACATTGACGGCTTCGAATTATTTAAATTGATTCGTGCAAAATATAATATTCCGGTTGTTTTAATGACCTCAGATAAAAGCATTGACACGATTCATATGATAAACGAGCTTAATATTGATGACTATATGACAAAGCCTCTTAATCCTTTTATCACAAAAGAGCTTGTATATGGCATCCTGAACGGTAAAAAGGATGAATTTAAAACAAACCACTAACACGTATCAATATCACCATATAATGAAACAGGAGTATGCTTATGCGAAATAAATTATTTAAGATGTTATTTCACGAAGATCTGGATATACATCACAGATTGCTTAATCTAATACTTAGTGCTGCATTTGTAGGAGGCTTATGCTCTCTTACCGTTACCATAATGATCGGCGGCTTCTCAAGCGCAATTGTAACGGCAATACTTCTTGTCGTTGTGCTTATTTCATTGTATCTTTCGGTTATCCGTAACCGCCTTATTGCCGCAGCCGTATTGATCACCGGTATGGCTAACCTTCTTATCTTCCCATGGATGTATTTCCAATCAAACGGTATGTACAGCGGTATGCCGATATGGTTCGTGCTTGGCCTTATATTTACCTGGCTTACACTTACAGGAAAACTGTGTTACATAATGTATGCTCTTGATACGGTAGTTCTTATCGGATGTATAGTCATAGGAAATCAACATCCTGACTGGTTCAAGGAAGTACCGGACGGATATATGCAAAGCGATATAATTCAAACAATAATTGCCGTATCCGCAATTATAGGTATCATATTTAAATATCAGACTTACGTATATGAAAAGCAGCGAAAGAAAATAATGGAACAGGATGAACAGCTCCAGATTGCAAACGAAGCCAAAAGCCAGTTTCTGGCAAATATGTCTCACGAGATAAGAACTCCCATCAACGGAATTATCGGAATGAATGCTATTCTTCTGGATGAGCTTGCCAACGGAAAGACAGATAATATACGCGAATACTCAAATAACATTAACAGTGCCGGTCAGATGCTTCTTTCCATAATCAACGACATCCTGGATATCTCAAAGATTGAATCCGGAAAAATGGAAATAATTCCCGTAGAATATAATGTTTTTTCAATACTCAACGATTGCTACAATATGACTATAAACAGAGCCACCGACAAAGGACTTGAATTTGAGATGGACATTGACAGCAATATGCCTTCCGTTCTTTTTGGTGACGAGGTTCGTATAAGACAGGTAATAAACAATTTCCTTTCCAATGCCGTAAAATATACGCATTCCGGAAAGGTTGTGCTAAGGATGAAGGAAAAGAGCCGAAATGACGATATGGTTCTTATAAATATCGAGGTTGCAGATACGGGAACCGGTATCAAGCCTGAGGATATGGACAAGCTTTTCATGAACTTCACAAGAATTGATGAAAAGAAAAACAGAAATATCGAAGGAACAGGTCTTGGACTTTCACTTACGAAAAAACTTGTGGAACTTATGGGTGGCGAAATATCCGTAAAAAGTGAATATGGTAAAGGCTCAACATTTACCGTTTCTCTTCATCAAAAGATTATTAAGAATGAGCCTATCGGAGATTTCAACGAGAAATACCACAACTACGTAGACCAGCGAAACAGCAACGATAAAAAGATATATATTCCGAGTGCAAAAATACTTGTCGTTGATGATGTTGAAATGAATATAAAAGTAGCAGTCGGAATGCTTAAATCCACAAGTGCAAAAATCGATACGGCATTAAGCGGAGAAGATTGCTTAACCATGATATACAAGAAAAAATATGATATCATTTTTCTGGATCATATGATGCCGGGTATGGACGGTATAGAAACCTTCGAACGCATAAAGAAAAGAAAAGACCATATGAATACGGATACCCCTGTAATCATTCTTACCGCAAATGCCATAGTCGGTGCTAAGGATATGTATCTTGAAAAGGGATTTTCCGATTATATGTCAAAGCCTGTAAGATACAGTGATTTTATTGAAATGCTGTATAAATATATTCCAAAAGAAATGATTGATAACGATGTTGATGTTTATGTAAACGATGAAAAAACGTCAACAACCACTTCCGATTTAAGCCTTGATACGAGATTTTCCATGCTGGATACCGAGACAGGCCTTGGTTATTGCATGAACGACGAAGAATTCTACATAGAAATGATACAGACATATGTAGATGATGACAAACTCAATTTACTTAATGATGCATACGAATCCGAAAACTGGAAGGATTATGAAACATATGCTCACGCAATAAAGAGTACCTCTCTTAACATCGGTGCAACAGCTTTGTTCGAGCATGCAAGAGAACTTGAATTTGCAGCTAAGGAAAAGAATTACGGATTAATTAAAGAGCGACATCAATCGGTCAGCGAAGAATATGCTTCCATGCTCGACCAATTAAAAACCGCTCTTGGTTAATTATAAAACAATATGTATTCACTTAGATAAGCATCAGGCTATATAACTTTATCTTTGATTCTGTTAAGGCACTCCGCTATAATTTGGCGGGGTGCTGCTACATTTATTCTCTGGAAGCCTTTTCCCGTCTTACCGAATATCTTTCCGCTGTCCAGCCATAATTTTGCATCATATATTATTCTCTTATCAATCTCTTCCGGCGAAAGACCCGTACCGTTAAAATCAAGCCACATAAGATATGTTCCCTCTCCGTCTATTACATTTACACCCGGTAGATTTTCATTAACATATTTCTTTACAAAGGATATATTTTCTTTAACATATTCCATCATTTTTTCATACCACTCGCCGCCTTTTTCATACGCTGTCTTTGTTGCACATAGTCCAAGTATGTTGAGCTGACTTATGCCCGCCGCATCAAGTTCGTGTATAAACTTATGCTTCAGGCTTCTGTTTGGTATAAATATATTGGATATGAGCATACTGGCAAGATTAAAGGTTTTACTCGGTGATGTGCAGGTAATCGATATGTCCGCAAATTCCTTTTTTATCGAAGCAAATACGGTATGTTCACCCTTAAAAACAAAATCATGATGTATCTCATCACTCGCAACAATCACATTATGCTTTAAGCATATGTCTCCGAGTTTTGTTAGCTCATCTTTTGTAAATACTCTTCCGGTAGGATTATGCGGATTGCACAGCAAAAACAGCCTGATATTGTTTTCCGTAATCTTTCTTTCAAAATCCTCGAAATCAATATGGTATCTACCGTCTTCTCCGAGATATAAATCATTGCTTATTATCACTCTCTCGTTATCCCGTATTACTTCCGAAAACGGATAATAAACAGGCTGTTGAATAAGAACGGCATCTCCTTTTTCTGTATATGCCTTAACAGCCATTGCAAGAGCTAAAACAACACCGGGAGTTTTAACAAGCCATTTTTCCTCTATTTCCCAATTATGTCTTTCCTTCATCCATGCCGCCACGGCATCGAAATATGATTTATCCGGCTCACTGTATCCGAATATCGCATGTTTGGTTCTTTCAATCACTGCATCTTCAACATAAGAGGATGTTTTAAAATCCATATCCGCAACCCAGAGTGGAAGTACATCCTCGGGCATACCCCTTCTTACGGCAAAATCATATTTCAGGCAGTGTGTTCCGCGTCTTTCTATTATTTCGTCAAAATTGAGGTTTCTTTCCGACATATTCTCCCACTCCTTCCTGTCGATAATTATATATCATCAATTTCTGATTCTTATTAAATCTTTACCATTATTAAATATACTGTGCTTTGTATCCATCATAAGAATCGATGGCATATTTTAAATCAGCTATCAAGTCCTCCTTATTTTCAATACCGACAGACATACGAAGCACACTGTCAGTTATACCGTTTGCTATTCTTACCTCTTCAGGTACATCCGCATGAGTCTGAGTACACGGATATGTAAGCAGGGTTTCCACACCGCCGAGGCTTTCGGCAAAAGGAATAAGTTTGGTAAATTTAAGAATATGCTGTGCGAGAGCTTTGCTTTCTACCTCAAAGGTCAGCATTGCCCCAAAACCTCTTGCCTGCTTTTTACATATTTCATATCCCTTAGTTCCTTTTATTCCCGGATAATAAACCTTCTTAACCTTAGGTTCATTTAACAGGTATTCTACCAATGCAAGAGCATTTTCCTGTGCTCTTTCCATTCTTATGGAAAGTGTCTTTATTCCTCTTAACAAAAGCCAGCTGTCAAAAGGTGCAAGTCCCGAACCCACAGTCTTTATAATAAATCTAAGCTTTTCGGATATCTCTTCTTTATTTGTCACCACGAAGCCTGCAAGAGTATCATTGTGACCTCCCAGAAATTTTGTACCGCTGTGTATAACAACATCAGCTCCGAGCGTCAGCGGATTTTGGAAATAAGGCGACAAAAAAGTATTATCAACTATGAGCAAAAGATTATGTTTTTTGGCTATATCCGCAATCTTTCTTATATCCACAACATTCATCATAGGATTTGTAGGTGTCTCTATATAAATTGCTTTGGTGTTTTCTTTAACATAGCTTTCCACATCTTCCGTACTGCAATTTATGTGTGAAAAATCAATGCCGTTTTTCTTACTGATATTATCGAAAAGTCTAATGCTTCCGCCATAAAGATCAGCCTCGGTTATAAGATGATCTCCGGGCTTAAATATTTCCATCAAAGCTGTTATCGCTGCCATACCGCTTGAAAATGCAAGTGCATCCGTTCCCGATTCAAGTGCAGCCACAACCTTCTCAAGATGCTCCCTGGTCGGATTCTGCAATCTTGAATAATCAAATCCCGTGCTCTTTCCAACCTCAGGATGTGCATAAGTAGCAGTCTGATAAATAGGAAAGCTTATCGCACCGGTCGGATCCTTTTTCCAATCTTTTTTGTTTCCATATATACATTTTGTCTCAATAGCCAAATCCATAAATATCCCTTCTTTCCGCATTTGATAAATTATTGAACCTTTTTATCCAACCGGTTTCGTTCACAAACCTCATCTCCCATCTTATATGTTTCCATTTTTTAATCTGAAAATAATCTAACATGATTATCAGTTTTTGTATAATTCCTAAAAATTATCTTCACTTATAGGAAAAAGCTATAACCCTGTTACATAAAAATAAGGCCGATACAAAAATGTATCGACCTTATTTTTATACTTTTTCCCGGTTTTGCTTATATATTCAGTTCGAAGCCGTCTTAGAAAAAAATCTGTTTAATTCTATTATTGGTATAGGCTTAGAGTATTTATAGCCCTGCAGATATGATGCGGACATATTGATACATCGTTTCTCGTCCAATTCGTTTTCAACACCCTCGTAAAGTATTTTATAATTCAACTCAGAGAACATATTGGCAAGGCCTCCTACCATTTTCTCCGATTTTTCATCAGTGTCACATGCAATAACGAGAGAACGGTCAAATTTTATTATATCAAACGGAAGTTCCATGATACGTTCCATGTTGGAATAACCTGTCCCAAAATCATCCAGATAGAATTTAATTCCTTTATCCTTAAGCTCCTCTATCATTGTTTTCATTGCAATGAAATCGCTGTCGCTTCTTGATTCGGTAATCTCTATGGCTATCTTTGAATCAGGTATCCTGCTGCTTTCGATAATTTTTTCTATATCCTTTGTAAATCCGGCGTTACGAAGTTCAAGTACGGATACATTTATAGAAATACGTTTTACTCCATAACCGTCTTCGATAAGTCTCTTTATTTCATCACAGGTTTTTTGCAGGATAATCTCAGTCAATACATGTATAAACCCGTGTTCTTCGGCAATCGGTATAAATTGGTCCGGAAAAACCATACCGATTTCGGGAAGCTTGAGTCTCATAAGTGCTTCCGCAGTATCATACCTTTGATTGCTTATATTGAAAACCGGCTGGCAATAAGCCAGAACTCTTTCATCTCTTAAATCATGCTTTTTGTATATATCTTCAAGCTGTTCAAAAATATATGCATATTTGTTGAAAATGGTAACGTCGTCTTTATCCACGATATGTACTTCATTTAATTCCATATGTCTGTATATATTTTCAATAAAGCTGAGATATTCATTTTTACGACTGATTTCATCGATTGTTTCACCGATTACAACCTTGTAGTCAAACTTGAATTTTTCATATTCATCATGAAAAGCATTTAATATTTTATTCAGCCTGTTTTCATAATCCGGATTACTTTTCTTTGGTGCAAAAAGAATTACATGACCGTTACTTATCTGGAACAATACGGATTTTTTGAAATACTCCGCCGCAAAAATTCTGATTGTTTTTTGAAGTGCTTCCGGAATCAATTTACCTTCGGAATCAAAATCCGGCATATATAAACTCATATAAAGGAGTTCTCTTTTTTTCTCATAATTATATCTTACCATATCCTTTATTGCCATTACATTTATCGTTCCAAGTTCAACATCGTAAGGTGTCGAATGAACCAGATACATCATGGCAATAACCGGAAACAAAAATGATGCAACCGTATATGAAGACTGTCCGTATCTTCCCTGATAAAACAATATCAAAAACGACACCAACATCGTTCCATAGAAGCCAAACATCGCTTTCTTATATATTCTGTCTCTGAATACAACCATAAGAAATACAATTATAACAATGAAAGCAATATATCCCACTAAAAATACATTTAGTCCCGATACGGCAGTTCCGTTTTTATTCAGCCTAAAGCTTGACCCGTTTAATGTCGAAACAATGTCTACAATTATAACCGCCGCATAAACTGCTGTGGATATAAACATAACCGGTATTCTTTTACTTATTTCAAGATGCTGCATCTCGATAATATAAAACACATAGAGTAAAAGTAAAGAGAAAAGCAATGCATGATATACTATTCGAATCGCATAAACCGGAGAATAATTCCCGTCCGAAATATATGTGAACCACTCATGATGGGCATAATCTGCCATTGCCGCAAAAACAAGATATGCAATCATGGTAATAAAAATACTGAAATTTTTGGTTTTTGTAACATAAGATACGGACACCAAAATAAGCATGACAATGCAAATTGCCACAACTATTACGTCACCCGTCGGATTATAATTATCAAAATAAAGCTGTTGTCCCATGTACAATCCCCCAAAAACCGCACCTTAAAATAACATTTATCTTATGACTCCATAAACTAAAATTATCTGTTATTGTCCTTGGCAAGAAGCCATGCCATTATATGCATCGCCTGTGGAAAGCTTCCGTCCTTAATCATAGCTTCAATCTCGTCGGCTGTATATTTTTTAACATTTAAAAACTCCAAATCATCCAGATTTTGATCTGAAACCTTACGGCAATTCTTTGCCTCAAATATATATGCATAATTATCTGCTATCGTGGCATTTGACGGGACCGTTATAAGATGCTTCCACTCATCCGATATATATCCGGTTTCCTCTTTAAGTTCTCTTTTTGCAGCCTCAAGCGCATCCTCCACAATAGCCGTATCATCCGAACCGTACTCTTTACCGTCCGAGCGTTCTATGCCGCCTGCGGAAAACTCGGTAGTAACCTTTTTTATTCCATATCGAAACTGTCTGACACATATATATTTTCCTTCCTCATCGGAAGCAACTATTACCGCATAATTTCTTCTGCTGTAAGTATAATAAGGCTCATACTCCGTTCCGTCGGGTAATCTGAATGCCGACCTTCTAAAATCTATCCATTCATCCTGTACTATATGTTCCGTCTTTATTTCTTCCCAAATCAAATTTTCATCATCTGTATAATTCATGTCTTTTACCCTTGTTTCCAAATATTATTTTAATCCGTTTATCATGACTGTTTATTTGCTTTTTCAACGATTCCCGCATACAGGAATACAAGAAACAGACTAACAAGAATTCCTCCTATGATATCCGAAAGCCAATGTACTCCGCTTATCAGTCTTCCGCCGACGGTCACTACGGCAATCGCTATACTGATAATAACAGTCAAACGCTTTAAGTTCTTATCCTTTATGTACTGACCGGCAAGAACCACTATACTTCCCATCACTACGCATATAATCATGGTATGTGTCGAAGGAAATGATGCCTCCGGTTCATCTGCATCAGGCATTATAACCGGACGATAATTAATTATTATTTTTTCAAATAATGCATATATACACGCTGTTACTACGTACAATCCTCCTGCGGCAATTATGCACTTATCAACCTTGGCTATGCTCTTTCTTTTCATCAGTTGTAACAAACCAATAAAAGCTACTGCTCCCACACAGGCAAATGCAAATATTCCAAGACATACCGTAATCTTATACCAAATCATATTTACGCCAAACAAATCATGCACGGCTTCATTTATGCCGGATAAACCGACAGATGTACCATCCGGACCTATCGCTGCCACATCCACATTTTTAATAATTACTATCCAAAGAATAAACATCAGCCCGCTTATACCTGATAAAGCAAATTTATTTTTCATTTTTCAAATCTCTCCCGCAATATATTTATTTTGTTTCTTCCAATTCTTTTTTAACCTGGCTTTGTTTTCATACATAGCTTTATCGGCCCGTTTAAATACAGGCTCAGCCGTCCTGTCTTCGTGCGTTCTCTCTGCCATACCTACAGCAGCAGAGTATCTTTGCCACGGTTTAAGATCAGTATCATTTTGACATTTCTCATAGGCTGTCACAAGTTTATCCACAATCATCTCTCTGTCTTTATAATCTATGCCTTGAAGAATTACAACAAACTCATCTCCGCCTATCCTGTACACAGGCGAATGCTTAAAAGCTTCACAAATCATATGACAGCAGCCCTTTATATAAATATCTCCGGACTTATGTCCATAATCGTCATTTATCCTCTTGAGATTATTGGCATCAACCATAACAAGCGCAAACTCCGCATCTTCTTCTTTGATCATCCGGTTTAATGTATCAACTTTTTTAATATATGCCGTCTTGCTGCCAACACCTGTCAAGCTATCCCTGTTAATCTCTATACTAAGCTGTCCTATTCTTTTTTCCTTATCCATTATATCGTTTTTAGCTTTGATTTTATCTTCCTGAAGAGCGGAAAGATCTTTCAGATAATCTATAATATTAAGCTGCATGGAACGAATTCCATTATAGATTTCACCTATTTCATCATTACTTTTTATATCAAGCTCTATAACACCTGCATCTTCATAACTGGCATGCTCTGATGGATTGAATTTTTTCATTTCCTTTGTCATGGAATCAAGAGGCTTCACAACTATCTTATTTATAAATAAAACCGCTATGATAAGAATTGCCAACGTAAATATAGCCGCAGTCACAAGAAGGATAATCATGAGTCTGTGTCTTTCCTTCATAATGTCATTCATATCAAAATCACAGCCTACGATACAAACACATTCTCCGTCCGAATCATAAACCGGTTTAAAATCAGAGCAAAGCCAACCCCAATCGCCATGTGAAATCGTAGGCTCCGACATATTTTCCAAATCTATTCCGCGAAGCTCTGCCTCCCTTTCCTCATAATAACCCGTCTCATATAATTCTATTTCTTCTTCATCAATAAGATACATATCATATTCCGCATCTTTATCACCATGCGCAACAATATAAATATATTTTACGCCCTGCATATTTTCGAGATAGTTTGTTATCATAATTCGTATTTCATTATACTTATCCCAAAGTCCCTTTTCCTTAAGATAATCCTCAATCAAAGACTCATCATCTTCTTCCTCGGCTTTGTCACGAAGCTGTTGATACTCGTCTGACTCAACTGTCGCACGAAGTTCTTTAATAAAATCTCCATCAACAAATGATGCAAAATTACGTGCATTATCCGCCGCATTTTGCTTATAATATTCGTCTATTTGATCAGCACCGGTTTTATAAGCTATTTCTGCCGTACCAAAAGCCACGCCAAATACTATAAGTCCAACAAAAATGTATATTTTAGTCCTAATGGAAAAAATTTTTCTTTCATTTTTCATCTAAACCTCCATAACCGGATAATCATTTAAAAACAACCATCCATATACCTCCATTACCTGTCCCCAAACAGTGTAAAACACTTAATATATTATACAACATAAAGCACAGTCTTGAAAAGTATTAAAACATATACTTCTCTGTATCTTCAATTTAGTAATATACGCACGTTTGTAATTTGACTTTAACACAAAAAGAGGAACAAGCACTGCCTGTTCCCCCGGTAATACGATTTTGATAGGCTTCGTAACCTCTATTAATGTTTCTTATCTGTATGACCTTTCAAAAATGCCGGCAATATCTTCATCAGAAGTCTCACATGGATTTGCTGCATAAAGACCGCCCTGAAGCCTTCTTGCTGCCTTTGCAAGTGTCATGCACTCTGACTTATCAAATCCATAATCACTCATCTTGAGGTCAGCCACACCACAGTCTTCCTGCAATTTTACAAGGGCTTTTACAAAATCCTGTGGGTCATTGCTTTCAGGATATCCCATAACACGAGCCATCTTAATAAATCTGTCATCACAAGCATGCTTATCTACATAGAACTGTGCAAACTCCTTTGAAATAATGATAAGTCCTGCTCCATGCTGAAGATTTCTGTGATATGCACTCATAGCATGTTCCATAGAATGCTGTGCGGTTGTGCTTGTAAGCTGCATTGTCACACCTGCCATAGTTGACGCATAAGCCACATGCTCTCTCGCTTCTAAATCTTCTCCATTTGCAACTGCTCTTGGAAGATACTTATAAATGTTCTCAATTGCAGAAAGTGCAATAGCTTCAGACAAGATGTTAAGTGATGTTGACATCATTACCTCTGTGTTATGGAACAGTGCATCAAAGCCCTGATATGCAGTATATTTTGCAGGAACTGTTGTCATATAAGCAGGATCCACGACAGCGATAACCGGCTTACATCTTCTATCTCCCATACCTATCTTTTCGTCAGTATCTTCCTTACAGATAACGCCCCACTCATTCATTTCCGAACCTGTCCCCGATGATGTCGCTACTGTAATAATCGGAAGCGGCTGATTAGGAGCGACCTGTCCCTTACCAGTGCCACCAAATACATAATCCCAAAGATCTCCGTCATTAGTTGCCATAATTGAAACGGGAACGGAAGAGTCAAGAACTGCTCCACCGCCAAGCGCAACTATGAAATCGCAACCATTTTCTCTTGCAAATTTCCCTGCCTCCTCACAGTTCTCTTTCAGTGGATTCTCTACTACATTGCCGAGATGCACATAATCTACGCCGGCAAGTTTTAGCTCACCGACTACTTTATCAAAAGAACCATTTATCATATGAGATTTTCCTGCCGATGTGAGAAGAAGTGCCTTCTTACCAGGCATGACCTCGTTATGAAGTTCACCTAATTTACCTGTACCAAATAAAAGTTTTGTAGGATTGTCAAACACAAAATTCATCATAAAAAACACCTCCAAAATCATCTAAGTATTGCATTATCCATCACCCGGATATATACTATATTCACAATACAACCTAAACCTAACTTTAGGTCAAGCATTATTTTTATTTTTTTGAAAGAAGGGAATTCTATGTACACAATAGGTCAAGTTTCTGATATGTTTAACCTGCCAATTTCCACACTAAGATACTACGATAAAGAAGGATTCTTTCCTAATATGGAAAGAAAAGGAAACATTCGCTATTTTAGCGATTCTGAAATTGAAGCAATTCATGTTATCGAATGCCTGAAAAAATCAGGCCTTGAAATAAAGGATATCAAACAATTTTTCAAATGGGTTACTGAAGGTCCTTCAAGCTATCCAGATAGAAAACAACTATTTGAAACCCGAAAAGAAGCAGTTATTGCTGAAATAAAACATCTTGAAAAAACTTTAGCTATGCTTGAATTCAAATGCTGGTACTATGACAAAGCTATAGCTGATGGTAATGAAGATGGCATTAATGCTATGCTTCCTGATAAACTTCCAAAAGACATTCAAAAGCTATATAACAAAGCTCATAAGTTATAATAAAGCCATTTCAAGCCATTTCCAGGACTTCTATAAACCGGAATTCCAAACCTTGTATCATAACGATACCACCCATTTTTTGCATCTCTTCCATGCTTAGCCTTACGGTTTTCTGCAAAAATTCCATTAGTGGCTATCTCAATCATTTCCGGAATTGCCTGCGCCGCATTTGCTTTTGCTTTTGCATCTGCTCCTTTTAGCTTCTTTGTGTAAATCGAACCTGTATATTCACTTGGAAGCTCTGACCCAATATAAATGATCTCATTGTCTTGAGCTATAGAATAAAAATCCCCCACATACCGTTTTAGATACTTTTCAACATCCTCCCAGGCAATGGATCGTCTTCCTTTGAAAACAATATCGTTTATAACAACAATCTTATTGCCGTCTACATCTTGTATCACCGATACATTTCTTTTTGCTTTTTCATCATAAATACTCTCAAATCTTATCTGATATGCCAATAGTCTCGGTATATAATCCGGCGGCGTTCTTCGACCTGCCTCCCAATCTTCCAATGTACGAACAGGGATGCCCGTATGCTCTGAAAACACTTTACGTGACATCCCTGAACTTTCTCTCAAGTCTTTTATCAATTTGGCTATATCCATATCATCACCTCGCATTGCGTGTTTGTAATGACAGTATATCATTATCAAACTATTCTCGCAATGCGTGGTCATTATGGTCGTTTCGTTCTACTCCCCTTTGATCCTATAGTAGTCTTCAGCATCTATCCCTATTTGCACATATTCTTTAGGTTTCGAGAAATTCTTGCTCAACAAAACTACAGTCTCGACATGCAACGTCAGTAGCTTGTTGTGACAATTTGCTGCTGTCGTCGGTAGGTTGTGACGACAATTTTTTAGACTTGGAATTCCTCCTCGGAGGCTTGTA
>ODAI010810424.1_pt1 | contig 43436 bp, 53 predicted proteins | sample 1539321 | NCBI WGS metagenome assembly ODAI01 (sample SAMN02144231, study PRJEB22623) | gut metagenome | biome: sheep rumen | host: Ovis aries | place: New Zealand
ATTCGTTTTTGCAAACCATACACACCTATGTAAACGACGTGAGAGTATTTATTAGAAGGCGTAGTTCTTCAGTATGGGGGGCGTGGGTAGAGTTAGCCGTAAATCAATAATAAGGATGCCGGGGGACAGAAGGTAACTGATAGTTCCGCGAAAATCACAGAGAACACCATTGGTTCATATCTCTTCTCAGGTCAAGGCTGTAGTACGGTTCAAGATATTCAGAATACAAGCGTAACTATCGGTCAGAGTAGAGGTAGCCGTTGTGCTGTGCTAATTGTGGGGTGTAACTCATACACACCAAGCATTTTCGTTTTGAGCCGAACTGCTGTTGCTGGCACAGTATTTCAGGGTTCATTAAGTGCATCAAATATAGCAATTAACAGCGATGGTTCAATAACAGTAACAAAGCCAGCTGCATTGAGCCTATATTACAGATTAATCGTGATGGAATATTAGCCGGGGGACTACCTTATGTTGCCACCCTCACAGAGTCGTATTCTGAAAGTGACACATATACGCAAGGTACATATTATATTTACTCTGCTTTCGCAAATTCAATAGGATTAGGTCAAAACGAAGGTATGCTTATCACACTGAAGCCTATTATGAGAACTGATGGTAAAGAAAGATTAATGTTACAAATTTTTCTCAAATATGATGGTTCTATTTTTGAGAAGCGTGTGTTCAACTGGAGTACACAAGTTTGGACTTCTTGGACTGATATTTAAAGTAATGAAGGTAGGCTTAGACCTACCTTCATTATTTACAGAAGAGTCGTCCATGCTGAATATGATGCTCCATATCTCCTTCGATATGATATATTCGTATTACTTATGCAGAATTGTAACCTCAAATCTGAAGAAAGGTAAAAAGTAATCACGTAGGAAAAGTCGAAATTATCAGATGGAATATCGCTTGGTTTGTGGTCACTGAATCTGACAAAAGCAATGGATTGTTCAAGTTCAGCTAAAGTCCCTGTTACCACACCTTGATATTTCAGTCCCCCGGCAACTTTTGCAAGTGCCGCAATACTCTGCTTCTGGCCGGCACCGCCAGAGCTCAGACCAATGTAGCTGCCGAGGGCAGCACTCTCGTTAGCAGTGAAGCCTGCGAGGGCTTCTTGTAATGTAATTGTATCCATAAATCTACAAATTTTTACTGATTAAACATTCTTAAATATACTTCACCCACGCATACGGCTTGCGATTGCGCAGATAGTCCTCATCAGCCTCGTTGGCATACGCCTCACGCTCCAGGCTGATGTTACGGTAGGCGGTGTGCCCATTCGTGTACTTCCACAGCTTGACAAACCACTCTATGAAGTACCACAGCAGGAATCCCACTATAAGCAGCTCCAGCCACTGTCTGGAGTGAATGCGCTCATGCCGAAGCACCTCTGGCTTCAGCTTGCCTCTTTGACCCTTGCGGACGAAAAGCAGTCCGCAGATATTCATTGCGAGGTATCCCTTGAAAGGGATGATCTTGTTTTCTATTATTATCATAGCTATACTTTTTACCAAGTGATTGTCAGTGAATCCTTCAGGTAACCGCCAACGTAGTGCAACATGATGCGCGACATCAAGCCAGTGTCATCGTCAGTCTCCCTGATGGTCTCCATAGGTGGACCAGGGCTGCAATAGTAGCCGTCATCTATAGCTGCACCTGATACGCTGGCTGACTTCTGGGTATAACCCAGTTCCTTCGTATTGGTGCTTGCCTTGCTTGTCAGCACATAGTAGGTGGTGCCGGGGAAGTTGGTGGTCCTCTGAGCTGCTGTCTGTGATGCTGTAGCATCAGTCCCCAGCTTATACAATGACTTAGGCACCCAGCCGTTATTTGAGCTGAGAATATTGATGACACCCGCTGCACCCAGCTGCCAGATGGCCGTGCCATCGGCCTTGTAGTAGCCAATGGTACCACGGTCGATGCGCATGAATGCCGTGACATTACCGCTCTCGTCGTAGTCGTATTGCGTAATGCCAGATTTGCTGATGACCATCTTAGCAAGGTTGGCCGTCTCATCCATCACCTTGATGCTCTGCGACTGGAGCAGTTGGATAAAGCCACGCTCTGAGAAGATCACCTCAGACGCGATAATGCGGAAATTCTGGGCTACTTCCCATCGAGAGGTCAGGCTTGAAGGCGGTGTATTGTTTGAGCTGGCAGTACGGGTGTACTTTGACTTGCAGCCGTACCAGAGGCCTTTGTAATAGGTTATGTTCTTATAAGGAGCCCCAGACTCCTTACCAGACCAATAGGTGACGGAGCTGACTCCTTCAAGGTCCTCTTCCCACTTGCTCAAGAGTACCCATGGTCCTACGGCTCCCGTAGCACCAGGCGATCCCTGCTCACCTTGCGGACCCTCAATCAACTGTGACACCGTGAACTGTGCCGACGCAACTCTCTTCATATCAAGCTACCAATGCCGTTACATAACCAGTTATCTTACCACCAGCTGCTGCTATGGCTGCAGAGGTGAAGCTCATCGCCCCCGTAGAGGTGTTGAGCGAGATGCCACTGGCTGTGTTGCTCAGTGACGAACCTGCAGCATTATAGAGCTGGTAACTCCACGTCACGCCTGTCGTCACCTGCGTACCGCCAGCCATCTTCATCAGCTTGCAGGTGCCAGACACATTTACGCCTACGGCTACCTGCGGGCCTGATGTCCACGCAAAGGCTATCGCATAAGGATCCGTGAGGTCGAATATCTCATGGTATGCCGTATAGACCACCTCGCTGCTCACGCTCATCGCACAGCTGTAGGTGGCGTGGCTGTCCACGTCATCCTTGACGATGTCCAGCGTGCGTGCGGTCTTACCGCTCAGCGCCGTGCCGTTCTTGTACCACTGGTAGCTCACTCCGCTGGTCCTCACGGCACCATCGCTGCCGTACAGCGTGGCCGTTAGGCGGATGTTGTTCGTGTCATTGTCGAACTGAGCCGTAGGTATGTTGCCGTTGTCCAGGTCGATGGAGTGGATGCCGCCCGCGTAGCCTGCCGATGTCATCTCCGACAGTCGTACGTTAGTCTCGGCTGCGAAGGTCACGCTCTGGCCATTCGTCTCAACGGTGGCCTCCAGGCGTATGATATCGTCGTCTGTATTGGAAGCCGTGGCCAGGTTCTTGACGATGCGCAGTGCCTGCACGTTGACCGTGCCGTTATTATAGCTGTCAACTCGCTGGAACGCTCCGCTGAAGTTCGTACTCGTGGGGTTGGTTCCAGAGCCAAAGGTGATGGCGGTGCCGTTGTAGTACCAGGTGTAAGCCGAAGGTACCTTGCCCACGCTGCCGCCTTGGCTGGCCATATAGATGACAGGGTACACCACAGGCTTGTCTGTCGTGGCTGCACCTGTCCAGTTGGGCACACAGGTACCCGAAGACGCATTGTACATCTGGCTGAGTGACTGCGAAGCCACCAGTCCGCCTTGTATGGAGTCGCCGTCGATGATCTGCACGACGGTGAACATGCCGCTCGCTTGATTAGTCTGTGCCATTGTCTGCCTCCTTGTTTATTTCCGTTTCTGTTTCAGTACCGGCATCCTCTACTGGGGTTTCCTCGACCTCTGCAGGGGTAGCCTCTGTCTTATCCGCAGCCTTTGCTGCCTCTACCAGTTCCTGAGCCTTCGCCTCAGTAATCACCTCTACACCTGCCAGCCCTGTGACATACTCCTCCGGCTGGAGGTGCACCATCTTCAGGTCGCCCTCGTAGAGGACGTACCTGCCATCATCCGTGCGTGTGCGCAGGTCCTTGAGTCCTGCACGCTCGGCTATCTCTTCGCTTACCAATAAGAATTTCGCTGCTCTCATATCTCAATGTTTTATCTGAATACTGCTGCCTTACCGCCGCTCATCACCAGCTTGCCACCGCTCACCACAGCCTTATACGGGCCACGCTCATACACCTCAGGTATGACATCCACCGTGTTCTTCCAGTTCGTGGTGCGTAGCTGTGAGGCCGGTACCGTGCAGGTCAGTCCGCCACCGATGAGCTTACGAGTATCACCAGATGTGTTGGCCAGTGAGTACCATTCGATGTAGAAGTGGGTGGTGATTTCAATATCTGTCAGCTCGCGCCCACCTACGTTGACTCCACACTTAAAAGTCTTACTGGTTTCCGATGCCAGGATCTTGTCACCGGTTGGCGACTTGGCATAGGCGGTGATCTTACCGCTCATCAGCCAGGACAGCGTGGACTCTATCCAGTAGTTGGGGTTGTCTGGCGCCGACGGGTTAGAGCTGGAGGTGGCCTTCAGCGCTGCCTTCAGGCGGATGCGTGTCTTGTTGACATACATATTGTTGACCTGCAGCACTGAGTTGGTCAGGCTGATGAACTCCAGCATGTTTACATCTGCGCCGGGATTGATCAGCGTCTCTACACCGTTAGCTGTCACGATGTACCAGAAGAACTTCACCTGGTCATCTGTCAGAACCGTGGTACCAAGGCGTGCCGTGGCCGTGATGGTGCGCAGGGTGGAATCGTCAAGCACATTGAACGTGCAGACCTCTGGGATGTCCCATGAGAGATACAGCGCCGTGTCTGTCTTCATCACGAGGCTGAAAGGTATCGACTTCTCCCGCAGATAGACCATGCCCGTGCGAGGATCGGTGTACTTGGCCACGCAGATGATCTGCAGCTTACCACTGGTAGGCACGTTCTTCTTGACCGTCAGCGACCCGTCGGTGTTTACCGTGTAGTCGTCACCAGTGCTGATGACGGTGTCCTTGTTGTTCTCGTACCATGTCACCTCCAGCCCTGATGTCACCTCATTGGAGCTGCCGGAGTCAGGATTGACGATACTCATGCGGGGCGTGAGCTTGCAGGGTGCCAGCGCACGGTTCGGCTGGTACTGCGAGGCATTGGTATAATAGAACTGCTCCGTGGAGCCACCAGTCACGCTGATGTCGAAGCCGACGGTCAGCGGAGTGTAGCTGGTGACCATGGTCAGCGGTTGCGCATTGCCTATTCGTTTCATATTTTTTTGAATTAAAAATTATCAAAAGTTCACTGTATTCTGTGCGCTCTGCACGCTATCATCACCCACACGGACATAGGCCGTGATGATGAACTTACAGGGGTTTGTCCTGCCCCAGTTCGGTGGCAGATCCGCCCCCGTGATATGGAGCACACGGCCATTGCCTTCATGGGCCGTGTTCCAGGCTGCATCAAACTGGGTGTCGGTGCCGCTGCTGACACGCGTCCAGCTCCAGTCATTGGTCAGCACGTCTGAGCTGATATCCATCTGCCCGTAGAAGAGCGTAGGCGTCACCTCTGTATCCACCGACGCACGGTTGTAGAATGCCGTGTTGGTGGCCACCAGCTCCAGTGTCAGACCACGCAGGCCCTCGAGCAGCGTCCATCCCTGCGAGTTCCACTTAGGTTCGAGGGTGGTGCGGTCTATCAGGCAGCCCCATACGCAGCCGAGGTGGCGTACCGTGTGCTGCTCGGCCACCGTGGTCTTGGTCTGGCCATCCTCCTGCACGGCCTCGTAGGTGATAAAGCGGTAGGGCTGCTCGCCCTGTGCCACCTCGAGCGACCAGTCACCGCGGTCTGGCTTGTTGACCTGTACATCGCCGTTCCAGTCAAACTGCAGCAGCTTCTCTGCGACCACAGTCTGCGCCAACAGGCCGATGTCACCCTTGACAGGATAGTTCTGCAGGGCGCGGATATTCGGCAGCTTGCCGAGTACCAGCTTGTAGTTGAAGTCCTCGAGTACGGGCTTCACCACATCTGCCAGCAGCATCAGTCTCTGCTCACGTGACGACAGTGCCCACAGGCTGCCACGCTCACCGTAGTTGGTCGGATCGAGCAGGGCATTGACATTGCCCCTGCGGGCCACCGTGAAACCAGCCACAGGCGGATAGTTGGTACCGCCGTCCACCTGTGCGTCAGTCCACAGCACCACGTCAATGGTGTTGTTGGCTGTATTACGAGAGACCACACGCATCCAGCTGGTATAGTAGTCACCACCGCCTGACTGGAGCGTGTTCACTATCTGGTAGAGCACATCGCCCTCATCAAGCGTGGTGATATCGATGTCCGACCGCTTGTCGATGGTCAGTCGGTAGGTGGTGGCATCCAGCTGCTCCACTTCGTTCACATCGCCCACGTCGCTGAAGAGGTAGTCGCCCTGCAGCCCGTGGATCTCCTGTATGATGAGCGACATCACCTTCAGCGCATTGCGCACCTCGAGCGTGCCGACCTGCAGACGGCCATCGGGCGTGGCCACGATACCCTTGCCTGCCAGCATGGAGTCCACCGCCTCGCCTATCTCCAGCCCACCGAGGAACTTCATCAGGTAATTGGTGGAGTCCGGCTGATCCTTGCGGAGAAAGAATTGTGACAGTTGTTCGATATCTGCTCCAGAGTCAATGAGATTAAGCAGGAAGGAGCCGATACGATAGGCTGTATTGGCTGCTTTCTGCCTCTCATCTCTAATCTGTATGGCTTTTTGCCGAAGCTCTGTCTTATCCATGTTATATTAACTTATCTCTTCACGAAGATACAACTACAGAATCACACCCAAAAAGACTATTTTTTTGCCCACAGTCTATTTCTTAATGAAGAACCACTCACTTCATCTGAATAGCGGATGGCATTGGAAAGCAAGCCTGCGAACTCCTCACCATACATATATGCCATCTGTTCGCGCAGCACCATGACAGAGGCATAGTAGGCACGGGAAAACCACTCACGAGGCTTACGATGCTTATTGGTGTAGTCAGGATCTGAAGGATCCATGAAGTGCAACTGGCCACCATTGCCCGGCGTATAGCCACGCCCCACGCCCACATCCTGGTATATGCCGTACATCATAAACTTGTGCATGATGACATGCATATCGGTGCTGACATTTCCCTGCACAGCCTGGGAAAACTTCTCATGCAGCTGGCCTGTATCGATAACCCCCAGACGGATGATGCGCTCACGCCAGATTTCGACCATCTTCTCAGACCAAGCCTGCATGTACCGCTGGCGATCCTCTGCGGTTGATTTAGGCCTATTCTTGTCAACTGTGCTGCGTCTGCTCATAACCACTCATCTGCATCGTAAGAAATATCGATAGGCTCCATGACATCTGTCATGAAGTACAATCCCGTGCAGGATGTCAAGAATAACCCACCCAGTTCACGTGACATCACATCATTGACGTTTAGGTAGATCATATCATTCTCCAGGTCATGCTCATCGCGCAGCATACGGCTATGAATCTGCCTAAAAAGATCACGGCAGATATTCAGCTTCTCTTGGCGGTCAGCCATGTCACCATGCTTGTAACGCATGAAGAGGAATACCGTAAAGGTACGCTTCTTGAAGAAACCACCACCACGACGTACCGTCCGCCCATCGTTAGTATCATCGACAGCCAGAAACGCCGTCTGCCGACGTAAGTTCTGCTGCACCTCCTCCAGAGAATTTATGCCGCTGCATTGGCATGGAAAAAAATCATGGGCTATGGCGAGCTTGTTATGCTCACACAACCCTTTGAAATAAGCTATACTATCAAATAAGGTCTTAGCGTTCATTGTTTAGAGTTTAGAGTTTAGAGTTTAGAACTTTTATGCTTCGACAGCTGCTGCTGGAGCTCCTGAGCCTCACGGGCTTCGGCATCCAGCTCCGTGAGAGCGCGCCACACATCAAGCTCCAGCACTTGCTTCTCCTTGGTCACATCACCTCCTGTGAGGGCACGTATCTGCGCATTCATGGCCTCCATCTGCGTGGATTGCTCCACGCTGCCACTTAAAGGGCGGTAGAAGTTAGGGAACTGCTGCATAAACAGGTTCTTGACAGCCAGCAACCAATAGAAAACAGACAGCAGCTCAATCTGAGTCAGGGGCAAGCTCTTCGGATTGTCACCATTGCTATCTAAATAAAGCAAGCAGGCAGCCCGTTTCAACGGTTCACACTCTTCAGGCTTTCGTCGGCCAATATACCCCTGATAATAGTTATCAAGCTGGAGCCACTGCCCGAAAGGCAGTCCAACGAGTCTGGCATCTATGGCCTGAAAGTGCCCGATACGCTCCAGACGCACAGGAACACTTGGAGCCATAGCCAACCAGTCCAACTGGCTTACAAACTCCGCCACTTGCCACAGTGCCATGGTAAACTCCATTGGACCCTTGTCACTCACCGTCAAGCAAACATAGCCAGATGCCTCTTTGCCCACTACTTCTATGCCTGCCCAGCGGAAGAAAGCCCGTGTCTTGAGCTCATCGATATTAAGGTGTGCCATCCAGCCAAACACCTGTCTGAGCTGCCACTGGCTTAGCTCACCCCACGACTTGGGGAGTATGAAGTTCAGCTTACCCTCCGAAAAAGAAGGTCGTATCTTCTTGTCTGTTTTCATAAGGCTTGTAATGATTTGCTTTATAAGTACTGCTCTCGGCATAGGCCGTGAAAGTATCCAGATTATCCTCTACGAACTTCAGCAGCAAGTCCTGTTGGTATCTCTCAGCCCTGCGGTCTTGCTGCAGATGCAGCCTGACCACCTGAATAATCCTCACATGCAAGTGTCTCCAGACCTCCAAATCACCATAGTTAGTGCGGATCTTCACCAGCAACGCTTCGAACAACTCTGGTGATATGCGGCTCATGATCTGCGTCTCAGCTTCAAGGATCCGAGGACGCAGAGCCACCAAGTCACTGCGATGGGCACTCTCCCTGATGCCATACTGCGCCAGTTGGATACCCGTATAAAACACGCTGGTTATCCAAGTCGATGCCTGAACCTTCTCACCCCACTTGTCAGGCTGCTTCTTGATCAAGTAATACAGCAGCCCGTCAATCGCATCTGCTGCCGCATTTGTGATGGCACGCAGCAGGTTGCTCACACGCTCAGGCGAAGCAGGTGCCAGATTCTCTGTACGCACCACTCCGAAGCCCGTGGGTGTGAGAATCAAATCCAGCTGTGGGATAAGCTTGGCGAAGGCATTGTAGCACACGAACTTCTTGCACAAGTATTCAAACTGAGTATCAGCATCCTCTGTTTTGAAGCCCAACACAAAATCTTCGAGGTACTCAATCTCAGCATCGAAGTGTGGCTGCACAAGCTCAAAAACCTCAGCAGTGGCATCGGTGGCCGTAGCCACACACTCTTCAAAGAAACTCTTACTTATTGTCATCATGGTTGTTGATATTAGTCGTTACTTTCTTGGCATCTGTATTCTGATCGAGTGTGGTCAGCATGATGATGGGCACATCTGGGTACACCTTATCCTCCCACCCATTGTAGTAGATCACCACGTTATGCACCGTGTTCATCAAGTCATGGAATGCCCGCTCAATGCTCTGTTTGAGCGTGAACAGCTCACGTTTATCAGAACCAGAGTTGTTACTCTGACTTTTGCCTGGCACAGCGCCCACAAGATTCGGATGCACATTATCACCATAGCAGGTAATGTTAGATGCCTCTTCGATATCCTCAGACCAGTCGCCTCCCTCCTTGGAAGTATCTATCACATTGATGCGCACCATGCGCGTCTCCTTGCCATTAGGATCGATGTAATAGCCCGATATCCACACCTTGCCGCTGTTCTCAATACCAGAGATGAAGTTCTTGATATTCTCCTTCTCCTTGTTGATGCGCTCTTTGCGCTTCTCTGGATCCAGGATGTTTTCTGAGTCACACAGCTGGCTCCAGTAATCCTTGTGCACCTCAACCTGATAGCGCACAGTGGCATGGTTGCGTAGCTTAGCCTTCTTGCCCTTACCGATGAGTCGCTTAATGTCGAACCAGTCGCCACGGAAGATACTGGTATAGTAAGGCACAGGATAATAACGGTTACCTGGTGTAGGGAAACGCACCACTACGGCGAACTTGCGCTCACTTGTCCGCACGCGTTTCAAACCGTCGGTACCATAAGCACGACCCATACGCACCTCAAGATCGCCCAACGGATCACGCTCGTCAAGCAGTAAGATGGATTCTATCTCGGAAGGCTGCAACGCACTCTTACGCCAGTTGGCATAATACACTCGCTCAATGCGCCCCTTATCATTGGCCTGCTCAAAACGGCAGAAACAAGCCTCTTTGTGTATGATACGGTTGATCTGCGAACCATCGCGGCTCAACAGCAGGACAGCCACCGTAAAGAAGAAATACTTCATGTCTGTGGCCTGCTCCAGCATGAAAGACGGCACATTGCTATGCATCATCCAGCGTTTAATCGTCTTATCCGTAGTAGGCTTATTAGTCTGCACACCCATGTACTGCAGTCCACTGCCATAGCAGGTCAGTACGTTGAACAGCTTATTCTGGCTCATCACCTCGTCACAGCCCACCATCGAGATGATATTGAACGGCAGCTGATTGTCTGGGCCGAAAAGCACGAACTTGCGGGACGAGCCCGGCACTGTACCCACAGGGACAACCCCACTATCCTCTTCAAACACATCGGAGGAATCACGAACATCATCTGCCGATGCCTTCAGCTTACTGGATGCGGTTTCTACGTTGTAGATACCGCTTGGCATATAGGTAAAAATCTCTTTCTCGTCTGTCATAGGTATATCTCCATGTTATTAATTGAAAACAATGTTATGTCTCTGAACTCTCTGATCAACCCCGACCGTGGCAATCTGACCCTGTGCGTACCCCCTCTCCAGTGGCTGCCCACCACCTGCGCCCCCTTGTACTCCAGGATATCACCTGTAGAGAGCTTCCACAGTTTGAGGTCGCACGGCTGGCCTGACTCCAGCAGCCGCAAGGCATCTTTTTGGTGAATCGCTTTAATCATCAATCATTAACCTCTGAACATCAGTTGAATGTATCATCAAACGTATTGTCGAAGATGCGACCTGCCCCAAACTGCATGATATTGTTATTGCGCTGGGCATAGCGATATTCGAACGTAAATTCAGGTATGCTGTCGAAATCGTTGTCACGCTTTGCGTCACAGTCTGTGATAGCCACCAGCTTGCCTCGCTCACTGCCTCGAAGCAGGTAAATCTCCGTACTGCGGAATAAATCATCGGCAAACTCCGCCATGGCAAAGGTCAGATGCCCCGTATTAGCCTTGAAAACCTTAGTCTCATCTACCCTATACACCACCAGCTTGCCATTCACCAGAGCCTGTGCACGATCAAAGTCTGGATCCAGCGTATGTGTGCCCGTACAGTAGAACGTCTCCTGAACCCCGAAGCTGTTGGTGAATATCAACGAAGGAGCCACATCAGGATGCAGCTGGTCTATCACATAGTCCATACGTCTGTCACCTGCCACAATCTGATACTTCAGCAGCTGCAGCCCATCACGTGCGAACAACGAGGGAGAGACCTCCACCGTCAGTATCTGGTTAAGATCTGTGGCATGCAGCAGCGTCACACTGTCTGTAGAGGTGGCTGCCCCATCCCAATAAGTTATATAAGCACGCACATACTCTTCGCTACTGGTCACGAAGTGCAGATACTCCGCACGACCGATATCGGTCACCTTCTCGCCCCTCAGCGTTGTCAGGAAATGGTTCGCCATGAAATCATCTGCCGACATATCATCGGGCATCTCCGCCCTGCAGAACTGCACCGTAAACGTCCGTGCCACTGAATCCCCACTACCACCTGTCGCCCTGATGGTAAACGAATCCACCACGTTGTCAAGCAGATAAGGCTCAATGAGCGACTGCAGTTCAGTGATGACCACGTTATTGTCGATGTCTGGCACATACGTCTCTGCCAGCAGTTCGGTGCCGTCACTACGCGTCAGACTGACCTCAAGCTCCGTCTCGTCAAACGTGCTGAACACTATCTTTTCCAAACCCGATGAGAAATTATATACGGGTATGCTCGTAGTCAAAGAAACACTCATATCAAACTAATTTTAAGCAAATATAACTCACTGACCACTTGGTCAAAAAGACTGATTTTTCGGCTCTGTCGGCAACAAAGTCGGCGGAGCCGAAAATTTTTTTTCAAACAACTGCCCTTTAAGGTTTTACCAGCCCCAAACGCCATTTTTCGCCCGTATTTTTTGGGGAAATCCAGCTTAAGCCAGCTAAAACGCATAAGAATCAGCCCTTTCGCCTGCCCAGAATCCGCACGAAGTGCGGTTGTCACGGAGTGCACCCCACCCCGCCCTATCGCCTGCCGCTCATTACCCCCTCTCTTAGCAGCGGAATATGTAGGAGATTTTTTGTTACGATGCACGGTAAACGGCAGCGCACGACTCAAAAACTGGAAACCACACCCATCTCAAAGCTACGGCGTGGGAACTTCTCGCATCCGATGCAGAGGGTATCGAAAGCATCAGAGCCATCGGTGCGGTTCTGAAGCTGGTCCTCGGTTGTCTCTGCCAGCTTCTCCCCACGCTTATCCTTCTGGCCATTGTACACAGCTGCCGTCTGGATGGAGATAATCAGATCCTCGTTGTTCTGCTCATTGATCATCGGCATGAGTGAGGCACGGCCAGCGAACATGCGGTTGATAAGCAGATGCTTCTCGATGTGCGCCATTGGACGACCGATATACACCTCATCGACCTCCCATCCATGCTTGCGGAACTCATGCACAATCACCCAACGGAAGTCCTCATCATTCACGGCATAGTTTGAACCTAATGCCGTAGAGTCATAATAAAACACGACACGCCGCTTGCGGTGCTTCTTGTAATACTTGCAGAAGTCGCTCACCAGCTCAGGCAGTTTGCGCTCATACTTCACATAGAAACTCTTAAGTACATCGAGCCTGCGTCCATGAGGCTGCCCAGCCACCAGCCAGTTGATATTGGCATTGAAGTCGAAGGCTATGCATATCGGCTGATCTACATCGACATCGGCATCAGCCTGTGAGGTAGGCTCTCGGAGCTTATCGAACTTGTACTCCAGACTGTCAAGATAGGCAAAGTTAGTGGCCGAATACTTATTACGTGATGTCATGGAAGAATAGAAGCCATCTTTGGAGATGCCAATACGTCGGCACATGATGGAAGTCCAGAACGTCAATGGTGGCAGGTCACGCTTCATCTGGTTGACCCACTTCTCACCCAGCACCTGCATATTCCAGATGCTGGAGTACTCCTTATAGAACAAAGCCACTGAACGCAAGCGACAGAGCTTCGTCTGAAGCTCCGCCATGTAGCTGCGCAGGTAAGGCTTCGGCTGCTGCCCAGCTGCCAGCATCTCAGCTATGCGCTTACGGATGCGCCACGTCTCATACACCAGCCCCTGTATGACCTGTATCAGCTCAGGGTCACAGTGCTTATCGTAGTCCAGGAACCAAGAACCTTTCTTGGTGACGGGCATATCAGAGGTAATGAGCATGCCATGGTGGAAGTAGTGCTGACCGAAGTGCTGCTTATTGCCACGGTTGGCAGGCAGCGTCTCATCCTTAAGCTGCTCGAAGTCTATGAACTTGGCTTCGTCGATATCTACGGCATCGTAGGAATGCGAGTTTGAAGTACCCTTGCGATCCTGCGACACGATGAAGCCGATGGACCCATTGTAGAACGACAGCACATTCTCATAGTTCTCTGGCTCAAAGAGCGGTCTGCCCCACCCCCATGACTCTGGAGGACGGCGCCCCACCTCCCAATGCAGTCCTCGCTTATAGCCCCAGTTCTCCCAATGGATGAGCATGGAAGGCAGTGTATTGGTCAGCACACGTTTAGTGTTGGCCCCCACAATGGCCGTGATAGATCCTGGCATGCGCTGCATGTTTCGAAGGTTCCAGTAAGCATGTATCACACCCTTGCCGAAACCACGCCCAGCCACAATCACGTTATCCTTGGCACCCGTATAGGCCACCTCAGCCTGTCCGTCATTAAAGTATTGCTTCATCTGGTTTAGTGTTTAGAGCTATTCGGTCTCTGGTTTGAGTCCGAACACATCATCTTCGTTATAGTCTGCTTCTTCGAACTGCACATCCTCGATATCCTCAGACCAGTACTGTTTCAGCTTGTCTGCGATACGCTCACGGATATTCGGCACCGGCTTGATGCCCAGCACAGTAGGATCATCTGTCGGAATAAAGGGCTGCACCACGATTTTATCATAGCCCTTATCGATGGCCTCTTCTTTGTCAAGCTGGGTGTACTTGGCATAGTGCGCTGCTGCTGCCGCCATGGCACGGGCATCGCCTATACGCTTGGCTGTAGCAAACGTCTCCTCGATCATGGCGATGAAGTGGAAGCGATGATAGTCCTTGGAAGCCTTGGACATATTGCCCAGCAGCGTCTTAATGATGCGCACATCCTCATAGGCGGTGGAGCGTGACACCTTGTGTTCACGCATCAATTTATCGACTATCTCACCGTCTGTCTTGCGTGGGAACTGCAGCCAGAACGTATGCATAGCTCTGATGCGCATCAGTCTCTGCTGGATAATGCCAGGCAGACCTGCTGCAGCCATCTCATCAGTATCGGCATACAGGTATTTTTCACAAACATCTATCGTAGCAGGGACCATTTGGTTTAGAGTTTAGAGTTTAGAGTTTAGAGTTAAGGGCTTAGAGATCTTCGTCAGACTCCATGGTACGAAGGTAATCAGCTGTGAGCTGGGCAGCCAGTGGGGAACCCACACGGGCCAGCTCCAGCTCCTGACGGCGCATCTTCAGGGCGGTCTCTGCCTTGGCCATGCGATAAGCCTGACTGACAGCTGTGCTATGGTCACGGATATCGACGCGCAACACATCTTCGTCGAGACCAAGCAAAACGGCAATGTCTGAAATGGGAGTCAGCACCGAAGCCAGCTCTGCAATACTATGTAATATCTTCTGATCGTAACTCATTCAAATTCGCAGAATTATCAATTAGTGTTTCAATCTTTTTACTAAGTGTCTCATACACGCTACTGTCAGTAGTGATAACCCCGGCCTCTGTACGGTTGCCTCTGGTTTGATTCTGACTAGTGACGATGGACACCCGAGCCGATGCCCCGTCAACCAACACCACCTTGGAGTGGTTTAGAGCCAGAAACACCGCATCAAACACCTCGGACATAAACTGGTATAGCATGGCTGTCTTCTGGGCGGCTTTGAAGTCAGTAATAAGGCGGGCATGAGTAATCAACCCACGACTTCGCAACCTATACATGCGCCTAAGAAACTCCTCAGAGGTGGAGAAAGTCGTAATGGTCAGCTTGGCAGGCCCCGTCTGCTCCAGCACCCCAGCGATGATATCATACAGCTGCACCCTACCGTCAAGATACACTTGTAGGGGATGGCTATTCAGGTTATCTACAGGAAACATACTCAGAACCTTATGCCTAATTGCTTAAGTTCGCTTATAACACTATCCGACAGTGAGCTGCCCAGTGTCTGAAGCTCATCGACACGCTGTTGCATTTTGGAAAGCAGCATGTTAAACTTCTCTTGGTCGCTCTCACGAAGTGCCATGAGCTTAGGTTTGTTGGTACTAATGAATTTACGCGCGGCACTCACCCGCTTGGCGATATCGTCAGGACTGGTCACCGGCTTGGGCACCTGATTAGCAGGGATGTCAGTACCAAGCACGTATCTGTCATACTGCTCCCATGCCTCACGATACTGTCTATCCAGATCTGCCAGCTGCTTGAGGTACTCGTAGCGATCGCACGGTGCAGCGTCATGCATGCCCTTCAGCTGGTTGAAGAGCTGCTTGATCTTGAAGTAGCGGTCGCCATTGGTCACATAGAGAGCCTGGATCTCGAGTGGCAGGCGGTCATGATCCAGACGCTTGCCACGTGCTACTTTAGCTGTTGGGGCATCGGCATCGGTACTGATGACCGGAGCATCCTGCACCAACATCTTATCCCCCCTCGGTACCAGCTCTCGATCCATACGCACCACGTCATCCATGGTCATCTGGTCCAGTCTGATGCGTAGGTGCTTCTGAAGCTCATACTCCAGCTTAGGCATCATCTGCTCTGGCTTGCGGAGAATATTCTGGTATAGTATCTTATTACGGTTGAGCTGGAGCAGCATGGTAGCTCCAGCTTGAATGTCGCGCTGCTCACGTGGCTGACTCAGCCAATCCTGCAGCTTCTTAGTAAAATTATGGTCCATTTCTGGTTTAGAGTTTAGAGTTTAGTGTTTAGGGATAGCAAAGCAAAAGGTGGAAGAGAACCTCCTGGTTCTCCACCACCTATCTATCACTAAACACAGAAAATCAATTGCCTGTCACTGGTGAGCCGTCAGCACCACTGATGGTACCATCTGGTGTGACGATATTGCCAGGATAGAATGGCAGCGGAGCCTTATCGAGCACGGCTACCTCAAGGGTTGTGCCAGCTTCGCCCTGAACGCCCTCACCCAACGTGATGCCCACTTGGGTATCGGTGGCGAACTCCTCGTTGCCAATCACACGGAACTTGCCGTCACGACCCTGTACCAGGTACACCATATCGTCGTTGTTAGCCTGCATGGCAAAGCCTGCAGCTTCTTCGGCTGTGCCCGGGTGTACCAGAGTCGCCTGGTTGTTGTTCAAGCGAGAAGGCTTCTCGCCTGTTGCTTCGGTGCGCACGTTATTACGGGCATCGAGCGTCATCAGTGGCAACCAGGTCTTGTCTGCAGCCAGTGTGAAGTTACCCGTATAGACAGGCAGGCTGGCCATGGTAGAGCCGCTGGCACTGGCCTTAGGCAGCACCGGCCAAGCAGCGATATCGCGCTTGGGGATGTAGTAGGCCTTCTTGCGTATGCCAGGAAGTACAACGCTACCCTCGCAGAAGTCGAGGGAAGCGTAGAGGTTCTCAGAAGAACAATTGTTAGCGTTAGCCATATCTCCTCCTTTCTTTAGATAGCGGTTGTACCATCGATCGTACCGAACAGGATGCGCTCCTTGCTCAGTGTCTCATACTGCACACCGAAGAACATGGTAGCGATGAACTGCAGTACGAAAGCCTTGAAGCGAGCCACCTCGATCTGCTCCTCCTCGCCCGTCTGGTTCACACCCACGAGCATGTTGTTCTGGGTGGTCAGCTGGATGAAGGCTGAGTTTTTCTTGTTGGCCATTGGTACCAGGCGGATATTCTCGAAGCCCTCTATGAAGTACTTCTTGAACTCACGGTTGTATGGGATGGCACCCACGGTAGCCTGGTAGTCATCGCAATAGTCATAGAAGATGTGCTGTGGCACGAAGAGCTTCAGGTTAGGCTCCTCGAGCAGCTCATCATCAGCAGCACGGCAGAATGCCTTCAGTGCATCTACGGCATTCTCCTTGGTGATGGCACCAGTCAGGGTGTGGAGATTGCCTTTGGCAACAGCAATATTGCTACTATCGAACTCTGTCTTGGCAATGGTATCGAAACCATTGAACAGATCCACAGACTTATCACCGCTGTCGTTGCGAACTGCACTCCAAAGTACCTTGTTGAGATTCTTACCCAGCTGTGCAGCCAGGAACTGCAGCACGATGCGGGTGATCTCTGTACTCTTCAGACCTTCGCCCTTAGTGATGGCAGAGCCCCACATGGACTTATAGATCTTGTTAGGCGAGAAGTTACGCACTACGCTACCGAAGTAGGTGTAGAGCGTACGAGGATTGATAACCACCTCGTCGTTGTCCTCACGTGTCTCGCTGTATGGACCGAACTGGATGTCACCAGAGAGCTCACCCACGGTCTCGCTGTAGCGGATACCTGGGCGCAGGCGCATGTGCTCCAACGAACTCTGCAGACTCATCACAGGCATCATCAGCAGTTCACGACGGTACTTGCGTGCCGTAGTCTGCAGATCCTCGGTCTGAATGTTCACACTAGGTCCGATGGACGGAACAGTGCCACCGTCACCATCACCGTCACCATCACCGCCGGTATCCTCACCGCCAGTACTTTCACCACCGGTACCCTCACCGTCTGCGAGGAAGTGGTTCAGATCATCTTCGTCAATAATCACAAACTTTTTCTTACTCATGGCAAAAAATTGAATTAAATAAAATCCTTAACCTCATTGTACATAGCCTGTACAGACAAACGCTGTGCAGCCTTCTTACTCTTCTCACGCACCTGGATGGTCGCACCACCGTCACCCTTCTGCAGAGCCTCAATCTGGCTTGTCTGGGTGTCGATGGTCTGCTGCATGGTGGCAGCATTTGATTCCAGCGAACCCAGGCGGTCGTTGAGTGCCTGCACCTGGTCAACAGTCAGCGTTACCATGCCATCCTCTGAACACTCCAGGCCCTCAACTCCGAGTACCTGGTTCACGCTAACAAAATCATCTCTCATAACTGTTTGGTTATTAATCTCCGTATTGGAGGGTTTATTGTCATCTTTGAATACCCCTTTGATGGAATTGGCCAGCTTACCCAGGAGCGATCTCTCTGCCCCCTCATTCTCAGCCTGCTCCTCTTCGGTCACGAAGCCTTCTGGCAGTTCAGGCAATTGCAGGCGGTCGAGCACGTTAGCAATGTTCTTGACTGTCTGCTTCTTGTCATCGCGCTTCTCGACGTAACCATCGACAAAACCGAGTTTGACAGCATCCTCTGCGGTCATCCATGCGCCACGCTTCATCAGCTGGTGCATCTCCTCGATGGACTTGCCTGTACGGTCAGCGTAGATTTTGGCAATTACGAGGTCGATGGTCTTGAGGTCAGCCTGGTTCTCCTGCAGCTGGTCAATGAGCTGCTGTATCTGATCAGCATTCATCTGCCCCCATTCATCCACCCAGTTGCTCACCTGATGGATCAGGAACATGGCATGTCTGCTGATGAGCACCCGCTTGGCACCCATGGCCACCACAGTAGCCGCCGAGGCCACCATGCCATAGAGGTAGGCAGTCACCTGTCCGTGATCGATGAACTGCTGACGGATATCCAGTCCGTGTACGATCTCTCCACCCAGTGATGAGATACGTACATTGACCGGCTTGCCCTTATACGACTTCAGTAATGAGCGTACATAGCCTTTGCTGTACCCCCACGTGCCGATGTAGTCATTAATTTCGATCTGATAATCCATAGTTACTCACATTAATCTGAATGCAAGTATAACTATATGGAAAACAGCCAAAAAAGACCTCAAACCTGCGTCAGAACGTGCAAAACAGCCCACCCGGCATAGTTCACGGTCATGGTCACCGCTGCTCGTGAAGCTCCAGACTCCGGATGGACGTCGGAGAATGTGGTGATGGCATAGGGACGCGAAGAAGAACCTATCAAGGTACGCTCACCCTGATCATCGGTACAGAGGTAGGCATACTTCTTAACCCCCGTATCGATACGGCAGCCCAGCGTGGCGGTCAGCTTCGCTGTCTGGAACAACCCCTTGTTTTCTACTTTGTCATCGACCTGCAGGGATGCGAGGCCTATGATCTCTATCTTCTCAGTGGTCAGAGTCGCTGGGAGCATCACTCCCAGATTCTGGATGAAGGAGGCCTCTGTCAGGTCGCTGACCAGCACGCGCTCCAGTTTGGTGATGAAACGAGTCTTCATATTCAGTACGGTTTGTTCGTTTTAGTACGGTTTGTTCGCTTTAGTACGGTTTGTTCGCATTTGTTTTTTTTAGCCTCTATCGTCCCCTCTTTTTTTGGTGTTTTTTATCAAAATAATCCCAGATTTTGTATAGGCACGTCTCAGGCGGTAGAACATCTGGCGCACGGGCTCCACATGGTCCAGATCTATGCCATGCATCTCGCACCAGGCATACACCTGTGCATTCACCCCACGTGTATCCTCTACGAGGGCAGCCCCCAGCTCGTTCCAGAGGTTGATGCGGAACAGCATGCGGATGCTCTGCACCAGTGCCTCCTTACCCAGCGGTCCCATGTAGTTGTAGTAGGCAGGATCCTTAGCCTTGCTCTCTGGGATGCAGATGGGTGTGAGGCCTTCTGCAGCTACATCAGGGTCGGCTCCTTTAGGCAGCCGCTGGATGAAGCGGGTGATCACCGCGTTCTCGGCCGACTTGGCTGGAAAGCGCACGGGAGAGCCCAACGCATGCGTCAGCCACTGTGCAATATGGACAGGCAGATCCAAGTATATTACAAAATTGCTCATGAGATGAAGATTTGAGGCAAAGTTAGCAAATTAAACTAAACTTATACCAAAATTACAGATTTTTGATATTTTAAGTACTCTCCCCCACCGTCCATGTTAACCAACATCTGCACAGGGCTGATAATTTCGCCCAAAAAAGTTGCAACTTTGTAACGGTGTGCAAATAATCTTGTTACACTATATTTATCATACATTATTACTACGAAACAAAATTTGTAACAAAAACGGGATTGAGGAAAAAGGCCGTAACAAAGCGCTCTGAAGTTTGTTACACTGCTATTTTGTAACAAACTTTGTAACAAAAATTTTGGGTTTGTTACGGATTTGTAGCAGCCTTTTAGCTTATCTATTCTTTATAATTATTATAGCTTTTTATCTTTTTAGAAAGGCCATTCAGATAGCCGTTACAAAGTAACAAAGTTTTTGGGTAAAATTGCTCAAAGGTGTGGAAAAGCAAAACGGCTGGGCGTAGTTGAGTGTATAAAAATTACAGGTGCCAACACTCACGTGCTGACACCTGCGTCACCCTGAAAACAATATACGACCAATGGCCGTCAAATGAATCAGAATTATGAAAACATCAAAGTTGCAGTCTCATGAATATGCTATAGTCATCGCTGAACTCCCACTCCAGGAAGCCCTCTTCTGAGCTCATCAGGTCGGCCATCACGGCCACCGCCCACGGCTGGCGGTCTGGATTGCGACTGGGCATGGTCGTCACCCTGCTGCCTGGCTTCAAGCTGCAGAGATACTTCTGTAGCCCGTGTGCGAACTCCACGAAGTCAGGATTGTCCGCCCACAGGTCTATCCACTCATGGCAGTGGTGCGCGAAGTCAGAAAGGCAGTTTTTCGGTAACGGTTCCATCCTCGTTGACTATAGGTGTTTCGGGTTTGGTCTGAACGTATATCCACTCCTTGGTCTCGCCCTGCTCGTTGCGTCGGAGAATGCGTCCGGAGTTGTTCTGCATGCTCTCAGGATTGAGCTTAATCACGTAAGGGCACATCTCGCAGAAGCTGGACAAAGCCTTGGTGAAGCGCTGCATGGTCCAGAAAGCCTTGCTGGTCTTGGCAGATGCCAGGAAGTCATCGTAGGCCATGTCACGCTGTATGAGCGTATCGACGTGACCCAGCTCGCGGTCGAAATACATGTAGGCCCAGTCCTCGAATGCGCTGCCCATATCCGCCTTATATTTACGCTGGATGATATTCTGCATGTTGGGCTGCACCTTGCCGTGCTCCACGGCGCCGAGGTAGAACTGCAGGCACTGTGCGAAGAAGTTGATATCGGCATTCCACATCTGCTCTGTGTAGGTATCACCGAAGAGGTCGAAGCCGAAGTCATCATGCACAGAGCGGTTCTCGGTGTAGTCTGGGCCCATCTCATGGTAATAGTCAGAGAATACGAGGTAAATCATTCGGCCACGCGTGGAAGCCTGGTCGAGGTCTTTAGGCACGTAGTTGGTGGAAAAGGAAATCTTGGGGCTCTCCTCGAAGCGAAGCTCATAGGAGCGGCTATTCTTGGGGTTGACCACCATGCCGCTGGTGATGATGTCGTAGAAGCGGTCGGTACTCATGTACTTGGCGCAGTCATCGACGAACACATAGTCTGTATCTCGGGTCACACGCTCGAACACATGGGGATTCTCCATGACCTTGGGGTCGCGGCCAGAGATCTTGACTGAATTCTTGAACAGCCGGAACGACTCCATGAAGATGGACTTGCCGGAGCGACCGTTACATTTGTCTTCTTCGTCTACCTTGCCATCCATGGCATAAAGAGCCCAGGCGCGTGACTTGACCTTATATGCGTGCATCACGTAGCCTATGGCAAAGATCTTGCTCAGCAGGTTCTGCTTCTGCTCCAGCCTCTCGTCTTCGGTGAGGTTAGGCCCATCGATGTCGAACTTATGCTCACGGCGGTACTGCTCGCGCTCCTCTGAGTCCATGTCGGCCAGGTTCTGCTCCAGCTCCCTGCGCCAGTACATGCGTGAGGTGTTGATTATGTAGTCGAAGAACGGGCTCTCTTCAGAAAGCACCTGCAGATCATAGTCACCCGTATCAGGTCGATACTCAGCCTTAAAGAGCGGATCCATCACCTTGACCCGATGCGGCACCACCTTGTCGGCCCATACAAATTTATTGTCGGTGGTCAGACCCTTGGACACGCTGATGCCCTGCTTGGTGACACACCACGTCTCATTGTCGAAGAAGAGCAGCTGGCTGTCTGGTGTACAGTCGGTGAAATCCAGATCCACCTCATCGAGGTAGGCCAGCGACGACTCACCCAGCCTGGGTGAATTGAGCAAGAGGTTACGGATGCCCTTGTCGAGAAAGCGGGAAGCTGAGAAGGTGCGCAGATAGCTATGAATGTCGCGCCCCTTGACGGGAGTCACCTTGCATCCGTCAATATGGATGAAGCGTGGCTGGTCGCTGTTGTCATCGTGCAGCGTGTGGAAACCAGAGAGCCCTAGGAAGTAATGCAGGCAGGTGGAATCTATCTCATAGGTCATGCGCTTGACGCGATCGCTCCAGCTCTCCTCCCAGAAACGGGCGGGATAGGCCAGCTTAAGCAGGTTCTTGAAATCCTCTGCTGCGGGGTATATCTCGCAGAAGTCGCGCAGATCCTTGCGTGGGCGGCCACGATTATCTCTGTAAGAGCGGAGCTTCTGAGGAAGCCACACGGTATAGATATCAAGGTACTGCAGTGCCAGCTCAGTGCCACGTCGCACGCCCGTCTCGTCGATGTCTGGGATATTATAGATGCGCTCCACATACTTGCTGATCTGCTTTATCTCATGCGGCTGTACCTGGTACGTCTCACTGTTGAACCACAGCGGGTGATAGCCCAGCGCACGGCAGCACAGCGCGTCGCGCTCCCCGCTGCAGATGAAAGCCTCGTCGAGTTTCTTTTCACGGTAAGGCTTATTCTCATTGACGGGATCAGACTCCCATGCCTGGCGCTCCTGCTCATTATACTTGGTATAGGCCGCCGCCAGCTCAGACAGCCCGTTGATGAACTCCTTAGGCTTCACCCCGTCGGGTGTATAGGAGAATCGCCAGCGCTTATCGACGTTGAGCGGCTCATAGATCTTATAGAACGACTTGGTCTCACCGCCCTTGTCCTGGAACGTGCACTGGCGCATGAAGATGGGGTATGTGTCGGTGGCATACTTCACAGTGACCTTGCGGTCTTTGATATAGGTGATGCTCTTGGCAGCAAACCAGTGGAGCGACTGCATGATCTCAGTGGTCACCTTAGGCCCCATCACACGCAGCTGAGTCTCGGTGAAGCCGTCGGCCAGCTCGAAGGTGCGCCCCTCTGGTTCATCGGGCAGCGCCTCACGGGTACGGATGTCAGGCTTATTGATGTTACCGTCTATGCGGTCTGAGACCACGCTGTAGCGGTCGGCCAGTATGGCCACAGCCTCGGCAAACTTAACCCCCTCCTCACGCATCACGATGTCAATGGGTGAGATGGCCGTGGCCTGATCACCAAAGTCTGTCACCTTGTACACGTCGCCATACTTCTTGATCGATGCAGAAGGTGTCTTCTCATTGCGCATCTTGAAATGCTTCTTGAGGCTGCCATCAGTATCCGTGCAGTCGGGATAGTAATATTTAATGATGTCGAGGCCGTCGCCTGTCGCTCGGTAGATGTCTTCTAATTTAACCATATCACTATTGCTTTTAGGATGACTCTGCGAATATCCTGCCATTTCTCCGTTTGGGAAATGACAGGATACACGGTTACAGAATCTCAATCATGTAGGTTTTTTTAAGGGGTGTGGGGAGCTGCACCATTGACTGGTTTGACCCAGCTGGCCACGCCACCGAGAAACCAGTGAGAGCAGCAGTCTGCCAGAGCACGACCATCAACGAATAAGCCCTTGTCTCCAGGAGTGGATAACTCCAGCTTACGGCCATCATTGTCGAACCTCACATTAATCTCATGCTTCGTACCATCGTCACCTACAATGGTCACGGTGGCCGTCTCCACGGGGTCGCAGAAGCGCTCGCGTGGCATCCAGATGCCGCCCGGGTGCTTCTGCGTCACTATGCGGCAGCTGATGCACCTCTGCCCATGCAGTGTGACTATCTGCTTCTCTGCGATGGTGCCTATCTCTTGCGTATCGATGATCATCACACGGGTCCCCTTGCGTAGTGTCATGCGGCACCTCCTTTCTGACTCTGTTCCTGCAGCAGCTGCTCGTGGAACTCCTGTTCAAAGAGCGCTGGCAGATCCTCTACCAGACAGGTGAGGGCGCGGTCTGTGCGGGCGGTCATCTCCACGGTGCTGCGCACGTCGGGTGAGAGCTCCTTCTCATGGTTCTTCACTGCGGTCACTATCACATAGGGCAGTTCGTTGATGTCATCCACGAAGTGCATGTGACCAGCCAGACAAATGCTGGTATGCAGCCGGATGCGCTCAGTGTCATCATAGAGGCGCTCCAGCCAGAGCCGATGCCCCAGAGGGGTATCGATGCGCACGGTGTTGTCCGTGCGACGGGTCTTAGTATAATTGCTCATATTGATCGAATTATGGGTTAGTTAGTTCATGTCTGGCATCTTGAAATCGATACCCTTATTACAATTATCTTTTATTTGTTCAACCAAACTCTGAATAAACGAATCGCGCCGGTCTGCTTTTACGCTTATTAAGAGCACAGTTGCAAGGATTAGGCAAGCGTGGTGAGTTATTAGGTGAGAGAATTCAGCTCCAGTGAGACCTTCAGCCTTCGCACGCTCATCAACAATAGCCGAATATTTCTGGTTTATCTCAATAAGCAATGCCTTCATTTTGCTATTCATTTCCATATATTTCTTATTTAAGAGTTATTAATCCGTTAATTAAAAAAGGTGCGGTCACGCCTTCTGCCGCTCCCCCATAGGGGGCAAGCCATGGCATTGGCAGGTGGTAGGCCGGCGACGTGGCCGCACCCCGAACACGAGTAATTTGAAAATGTTGAAAAAAATCATACAGGCTTCCCAGGACCTTGTCTTAGGGTGGTATCCTACAACCTCTATGCTGTGAGCCAATGCGGCAGGCCGTCGGCCTCCGGATGGCGTGTGATGTAGCTCTGGATGCTGCGCTCACGTCGGCGCTGCTGGCGGCTGTGTATGCCCTGCAGGTGGCGGCACCGCTTCTGCATGGCCTCGACGCAGAGCTGCTCGATGCTGGCAGCCCCCACGGAGTAGATGAAGCCGGCGATGTTGAACTGGCCGCTGTAGAGCGTGCCCGTGGCGCGTGCCCGCGGCTTGATGCTGATGGAGCATGCCGCGAGGTGCTCCCCGCGAGCCTCGAACCAGGCGTAAGGATCTGTGAACAGGTGGCAGGGCAGTGCCAGCTCAGCCCGTAGCTGAGGGGCGGCCAGCCCGTAGCCGACGGCCGATGAGCCCGTAGCGGGCTGTGTGGTGAGTGACTGTGCGGATGTGTCGCCTCCGCCGATGGGCGCCCTGCGGTCGCTGGCTGCAGCGAGAGCTGGGAGATTCTGGATTTCGTTACGCATTTTGAAATACCATTAAAATAAAAAAGGTACCAGAGCCTGACCCGCTGCGTAACACAATCCAGAGAATGCTGTGGGCGCATTGACGCTCCACGCGGGGGTACACTGATACCTGTACTATTCTTTAACTGCTCAGCGCCGGGCAAAAAAACTGCCTGACATCTGGTGAGATGCAGGCTGGCGGCGCTGCATTCTCTGGAATTATTTTTGTTACGCACTGCAAACATACGACTTATTTTTGAAATTACTACTATGCGGAGCAAATTTTTTTTCCTCGCGAGGGAAAAATTTTTTCCTCACGGGGGAGGAAATGCTGGTGCCAGTTGAGGTGCTGAGCCCCTCAACTGGCATCAATCCTCGCCCCCCGGCAAAAGGAGCTTCATCTGCCCGTTACTAGCCCTCCACTGGTCTATGGTGACTGCCATCACCTGATTAAGCTCACTTTTGGCATTGTTCATCAGCTTTTGGGCATCCTTAAACCTGCGCTGGCATTCCTGATATTCTGCCACCTTCTGCTCCATCAGCTTCTGCTTCTCGGCCAGGAACGTCTGCGGATCCGTGAAGTAGCTATACAGCACCTCGTAGCACTCTTCCTTGTATCTCAATACCGCATCATGTGCCTCTGGACTCACCCTCGTGGTATCAATAGAGAACAGCCATCCGAAGACATATTTGAAGGGGATGCAGAACATATCTCGACTTTTACCATCGGCAGCAACTGTGTTCATGATAAACACGGTTGAAGACAAAATCTCGTCTCTCTCTATTCTCAATCTTTGGCTAGCAAACTCTACCCCTATCGCTTCACAGATTGGGCGAATGGGTATAAATCTTTCGTCATTGGTGGCCACGATGTCCACGCCATTAACTTTTGCAATAAATTTTGTATCCATAATGATATGATTTAAAGTTTACAATCTATTAAAACCAGGCAGCTCCAGTTGTCCCCCTAAGGGGGATAACTGAAATATCTCTAGAACGGCAAATCCTCTGTTTCATTTACAGTCATCTCTGCAGCCTTGACCTCTGTAGGTGGAGGCAACTGCGCAGGCTTGCCATTGCCCACGAAAGGCTTCTGCTTGATAACCTCCTCACCTACTCTCTCCCTGTAAGGCTTAGAGAACGACTGCTTCACGTTATGGGTGTCACCATACAGTCCTGGTTCACGTCGCTCCCAAGCTGTGAGGTGTAGGTAGGCCGCTTTGGCCCTACCCTGATCGTCGGCACTAAGGTAGATGTCATTATCCTCCACCGGTATGACCACACACTTCTTGGTGGCCGTCTTGCCTTTGATGGAGACCACTGCCGCGCCATCGAAGGCCAGCAGATTGATGTCAATGTTTAAATTCATAATTTAAGAATTTTGAAACTTTTATTGTTGATTAATCGTCTTCATGAGAAAAGATCTTCTTGCCTGCAGCTTCTTCTATTATATGCTTGCAGATCCTCGGAATCTTGGTGGCACCAATCAGCCAAAATCTTACTACTTCTGAGCTAACCATGCAGATATCCGCTATTTTCTGTCTCCAGATCTTATAATCCTTATGAGGGACATTATCGAGAAATTCCCTCAATTCATCCGCAGATTTATAACCTTTTTTGTTCATATAGTTGTTTATATTATCAAAATTTAGTAACTTTACGACAACAAAGGTAAAGAATATAAATATAGTATCAAAATATTTTAACTGTAAATTTCAAAATAATTTTATTCTGTACTATGGAGGAAATCGGAGGTAAGCTGAAAGATCTGCTGAAGAAGCGCAAGATGCAAGCAAAGGAATTAGGTGAGCGCATGGGGCTGTCAAAGGTCACCGTCTCTCATTGGGCCACCAACTACAACAACCCATCACTGGAGCAGCTGGAGCAAATCAGCCGCATACTACGTGTGCCCATCAGCTATTGGTTCGATGCAGATGTGAGTGGTGGTGTGAGCTCGCAAGTGAATGGAGATGGCAGCGCAGCCTCTATCTATGGCGATGCCATAGTAGCAGGAGAGTTGGCCACCTGTAAGATGGAAAATGAGCATCTGAAGCAGTTGCTCGACGAGAAGGAACGTCTTATCCAGGTGCTGCTGGAGAAGAGCAAATAATATATATAATAAGGTGTGACAAAGAAACGATAACACAAAGCTAGTTCACAGCGATTTTTATCAAATCACGCTTGAAAATCAGGGATAATCAACACGCCAGCCCGTCCTGGTACCCCGACTAAGGAGCCTGATTTCATTGAAAATTAAGCTCTTTTTTATTTAAAGTTATCAGTAACTGGTTATCAGTAGTGTGAACTCAGCTTTTATTGTTGATTAATCGTCACCCTCAACAATCAAAAACTGAAGCAAAATGGCTAGAAATCAACTGATAATACTGCCACGCCTCAATGACCGTGGTGGTGAGCTTAATAAGAAATGGTATGTGGAGTATAGCGTACGCGATCCGAAGACACTGAAGATGGTACGCTTTAGGGATTCTCATGGACTCACAGGAAACATCCCTGCAGAGGAGCGCTATGCCAACGGCGAGAAACTGGTGGCCATGTATAAGGCCAAGCTGGCCGAAGGATGGTCGCCTCTGGATGCGGAGAAGGTATCTTATACCGACCAGCTCATCTACAAGAAATTTGCCGAACGCTGGGGCAGCGACCGCCTGGAGGTAATCACCATCCGCAAACATCTCTCCGACTACCTGGACTACAAGCGTGCTGAGATCATACAGCACAGCTACCAGACCTACCAGAGCAAGCTGCGCATATTCAACGAGTGGGCAGAGCATGCGGGCATAGACTCGCTGCACATCACGGCCATCACGCGAGAGCACATCGTGGAGTTTATGCACTACATGGTGGAGCACAACAACATCAGCCGGCGCACAGCGAAGAAGTACCAACAGATACTGCATGGGTTTTTCGAATACATGATCCAGATCCACCACGTGGACATGCGCAACCCCGTGCACAACCTGCCCAAGGTGGGCTACCTCACCGACGAGGCTGCACGCCCCATCCCCGATGAGATACGCAGGCCGCTGCTGGCAGCCATCAAGCAGAAAGATCCGCAGCTGTGGCTGGTGTGCCTGATGGAATACTACTGCGCCATCCGACCCAACGAGCTCCGCCAGCTGCGCATACGTGACATAGATCTGGAGTACGGCACCATACGCGTGCCGAACACCATCAGCAAGAACCGCCTGTCTGAAGTGGTGAACATGCCAAGGCAGCTGCAGAACATCCTCATCATGCTGTGCCTGGACCGGTATGAGAAGGACTGCTATCTCTTCGGCAAAGAGGGCAAGCCTGGCAAAGAGATGCTGGGCAAGAACTCCATGCGGTTTCGCTTCGACAAGATACGCAACGGCATGGGTATCTCTGCAGAGTACAAACTGTACAGCTTCAAGCACACTGGAGGCGTGAAGCTGGTGAATGCCGGCATAGATACGTGGGAGCTGATGCGCCACTTCAGGCATAAGAGCATCGACACCACGGAGCAGTACATCCGCCGCAACTTCGCCCCGAAGAGTGACACCATCAAGAACCACTTCCCAGACATCGACGCATGAAAAATGGGACTCCCCTGCCCTGTGGCAGACGGGAGTCCCACGCACTCAAATCAATGCATCCGAGGACCTTTACGGCATATTGAGCATCCAGCGCAGCTCACCAGCCTCATTGAGGCCTGTGTGGAAGCCCAGCTCCACGAGCTTCTCTGACACTTCATCATTGTCCAGGCACACCATCTCAGACAGTTCGTCGGCAATGTCCTGGCTCGACTTGTACACGATATCCTTATCTCCAGGCATGGCTGGTGTGTAGGCCTGCAGGTATTCTATGAGTATCTGCAGGCGGTAATCGGGGCGGTCAATCTTCTTTTTGTTCATCGCTTTCTGTTTTAGGTTGTTTGAAAAACACATCGTTGCCCATGAGCATCTCTATATGCTTGGCCACGAAGCGCAGATTCTGTATGGTGTGCAGCACAGCCTCTGAGGTGATGTTTTCGGAGCTGTCGCTGGAGAAGGCCAGTATGAGGTCTATGGCATCGTCTATGGAGTCCATGTAGGGAGTGCCGCAGTCTGTCTGCAGGTCACGCAGTGCCTTGCTGATCACAGGGGTCATCACAGCCCCGTCGATATTCATCTTCATCGCTCACCTCCTTCCTCGCTGCTGTCATCGCTTCCTGTCTTGAAAGGCAGATAGGGCTCCGGCACCCCCATCGAGCGACTATACTCGCTCTTGATTTCGATGACATCCATCAGTAGCTCCAGACCGCCGGCTGCTGTATTGGTGTTATGGTAGTCTACACGTATCTGCGAGTCGTCTATAGTGATATCTATGCGATTGGGCGAGGGTATGCCTCCCAATAGACGCCCATTCAGTTTTTGGGCGAATTTCTTTGCAGATTCTATAAAGTGAGCCCAATCCTCCTCGGTGAACATACAGCCATTGAAACGGAGCATCCAGCCCACCATCTGCTGATGGGTAGAGTTCACCGTGTTGTTTCGCTTGGGGCTGCCCACGACTCTGATCTTACTCATACGCGGCCCTCCTCTCTCCAGTCCTGGACGGTGAAACATACGGTGAGGAAGATGGCAGCTGCAGAGAGCAGCAGCAGTGAGAGGTCGGCGCTGATGAGCGCGTGACGGCTGAGAGGTACGCTGACCAAGGCAGCGATGGGGAGCCACCATTTGGCTGACGTCAGCAAAACGATAGAGAGGCTGCGGCTGTGCGCAGCAGAACTTGCGGCAGCACGCTGCAACAATTGTTGCTGTGCGCTCGCGCAAATGAGGCCCCGAAGGGCACTGAGGGAGGCTCCACCCTGGGAGCCTGCGCCTTGTACGATTAACTTTTTCATAAATCACGATATGTTAGCAATGCGGCGGAAAAAAAGAACGGCCGCCACACCCGTTGCTAACACATCGTGATTCAACCCCAAGGGAGAGAATTAAATGTCGGGTAGGCGGCCGTAGTGTTATGGAAACTTCCTTCTACTTGCCGTTGGTTTCGTACAAGGCTCCGCGCCTGATCCGAGGCTTATGATCCTATGCAGGGCGGTGGCCGATGGGCATAAAAAAGGCCCACATTCGCGGTGTGAGCATCTGACCCTATGCCCGAGGGGATTGAATTTTGTCTCAATCACGACATGTTAGCGCTACAAAGGTAGGGAGATTTTTTGGAATTGCAAGGGGAAGTGGTTATTTTTGTAGAAAAAATTTTCTTGTGGATATGAAAGATAGCAAATCTCACCTTTCAAAAGAGAGCATCGACAGAATTACTCCTGCAGTAGCGAACTTTTATCTTAGCGAGGGTAATGAGATGCTGAGAAATACCGTGACAGTGGGCAATCACATCACAGAGAGGGCATATATTCTGCTGACAGCTATGGTGACCGTCATGACTGGTTTCGGCTGGGTGCTGTCAGGAGACAGGGGGTGGCTTTACCTGGCCTGTTCAGCCATAGGTCTCATCGCCAGCCTGACTGTCATCGCAATACTCATATCGAAAGTCATCACCATCCATACTATCTGCGTGCCAGGTCAGACACCGTCTGGTTTCAAGATTGACAAGTTCATGGATTATTATCGCCAGACGGGCACAGATGGAGAGCGGATGTATGTTGATTTGGTTGTAGGGCACCTCGATAATGTAGAGACTGCCATACAGCACAACCTCAATGACATCAAGCAGCGCACGCTATGGTACGGGCGCTGCCTCTATATCATCCTTTGTTCCAGTATAGCCATTGGCTTCTTGCTCCTACTGTCCGGACTTATACAGGCTTAGGCTTCCCGCCGCCGTTGGTCTGTATGCTTATGGGAGGCTCCTCCGTGGGTCTCTCAGGGCGCTCGCTGTTATATACTATCATATCGCAATAAAGGCGAACCCCTTGCCATAGCGCGCCAACTGGAGAATGAAACCAGGACCCGACTCTCACGGGTCACACTACAGCAAGGGATTCATATATATTCATTCTATTATTTGGCGCTACAAATATAAGCAAATTCTTTCAAATCTTGCAAGAACTGGAAAGAAATAAATATTAATGCTTTGGTTGACTAATGGTAATGCTAAGAGGCTTAATGGTAATGGTTAGAGGGCTTAATGGTAATGGTGAATGAAAAAGGCTCCCAATGTGGGAGCCTTAACCATATTTGTAGGTTTATTCAAACAAAACTTACGGAACTTAGATCGTGAGCAAATGCCTGTATGGCAGTCTGCATTTTCTCTACCGTCTTAGGTGATGGGTGACGGCGACCAGTGACATAATGACTCAGCTGCTGCTGGTTGATGCCTGTCAGACGAGACAGACCTGCCATTGACATCACCTTAGAATAGTATGCCAAAAAGCTGGCCATGTCATATTTATAGGCCATCTCTACTTCAGTAAAAGGTCTGCCCTCTTCAGCATAAACTCTGCGCATATCTTCATAGCCGCCTTCAAATACCTTCTTAGCTTCTTCTACGGTGCTGCCAGTACCCGTAACCAAGTAATCCAAATCATCAGCATCAGTATAAATACTATAAGTGCCATCGGATGCTCTCTCAATAATTGCGTTTATTTTTCTCATGTTGTTTTAGTTAATGTAGTTATAGTCAGTTAAGCAATATTCTTATGGCAGCAGGGGGATTACTTAATCCCCGCTGCCCGCTTGATCTTGTTCAGTGTGCCCGTCGCTACCTCTTCGCTTGGATGGTGGCTCATCTGGAAATACATCCCCGTCTTAGGGCTTTTCCAAAGCGGGTGGCCCGCCTGATCTTTGCCAGTGTTGTAGCAACCGGCTTTCTTTACTAATCGTTCCAACTCTGAATATTTCATAAGTATTTTATTTTTACACTGCAAAGATATAAATATTAATATCATCTACCAAATAATTTGCAAAAAAAATGATATTTATTTTTATATCATCACACTTTTTCGGCTTCGTCGGCACGGAGTGAGTCGGCGAAGCCGAAAAATTTTTTGACCACCTATATTATAAAGTGGTCAAAAAGTAAAATAAGCAGGTCGAAACCTGCTTATTGTTTAAAGTAGTCCCTCATCATTAAAGCTGAAGAAACCGCCAGCCGATACGATTACATGGTCGGTCAGTCTTATATCCATCTGCTCGGCTGCCTTTTTGAGTGCCTGCGTGAGCTTCTTATCCTCGTTGCTTGGCCTAAGGTTACCGCTCGGGTGGTTGTGGATAGCGACTAATTGCGTGGCTCTGGCCAGCAGGCACTCCCGAAGAATGCACCTAATATCTACCGCCGTTTGGCTGATACCGCCCACGGAGATACGCACCTTTTTTATCATCTTGTTGGCTTGGTTCAGTAGGATAATATAAAATTCTTCGTGTGGCTTATCGGCCAAAATTGGCTGCATAATATTGAAAGTATCTGCGCTGCTGCGTATGGTTGGCGCTTGCTCCTTGCGTCGCTGGGTGCGCTTGTACATCTCTATGGCTGTAATTACGAGGTTCTGCCGTGCTGGTGTAAGGGTAGAAAGAAAGTCCTCAAAATCTACGCCCTCGTTACTGTCGAAGAGTCGGCCCTGTGCCATATAGGCACGGGCATGGCTCTCACTTGCTGACAAGTTGCGGATAATATCTACATCTGTCAAAAATTCGGGTTCTCTGATAATATCCATATCTCAACGCATTAAAGTTCTACCTAAGAAATAACCACTTTGCACCTCTGCGCCCTGCGCTTCAAGTGCTACGGCAAAACGGGCGTATGTGTGGCCGTTGGTAATTATATCATCGAAGATGACTACCTTTTGACCTTTCAAGGCGTCTGCGTCAAAGGTTATTACCTGCGTGTTCTTGATGTGCTTCCCGTCTTTGGCTTCGTGTATCGCCAGACGTCCGCCCTCTACCTTTACCGCTTCATAGCCGTTTCGGATACCTGAAAGGGCGCTCACTTCCTCGCAAAAATGCGCATAGCGTTGGCGGTTCTTCTCCTCGCTGCTGGCAGGTACGCAGATAAAAAGCATTTGATTTGCCTTGTCTCCGTACTGCTTGCGGATTTGCTTGGCAATTAAAGTCGCTACCTTTGAGGTCACTTTCTCATTATCTCCGTCCTTAAAGTGCCATATCAAATCACGGATTTGCCACTCTCTTTTGTTCGCCATGTACTTGGTGGGCAGGTAGTCATAGAAAAACTGCATGTCCTTGCGCCACACCTTTTGCCAACTCTCTGGGATTTCTCTTTTTGTCTTCATAACCTTGCTTTTTATTAGTGAAACTTTAATTATCTATGCTGGTTCAGGAGCTGGCTGTGGAGCCTTTTATCTTTTTGCTCCCGAACGGAGCTTTTTTTTATCTCTGCCGTATGACTATCGCAGTATTGTTATCGCCTTTGTACTGCTCAGAAAAGGTAGGCAGAGAGCGGTCAGCAAGGTTTTTACCTAAAAGTTTAGGGTTGAGAGTTTAGAGTTGAGAGCTTAAAGTTTTATGGTAAAACGTGCCCCGACCTTGTGACAGGTGAACGCCGAATTACCTTTGCAGCACAAAGGCATAACACTACGCAGTCAGGAGACAGGGATGGAAGGCGACGCGAGGAAAAGTAAAACGAAGAGCAAAAAAAAACGCCGCGACCCTCACGGGCTGCGGCGGTAAGACAATGAAAAAATCACTTTCAACTATGTAACAAAAGTTTCTAAGTAGCTTCGTAGAACACACCCTTCTTCAGGGCAGAAATGCCAGTACGGGTAATCTGATACTCCAGCTGCTTGCAGTAGAACCGCTTGCCACGTATCACGAAGATGCACGTAGGATCCAGCAGCTGGTCGGTGATGAATCTCACCGTATATTCCACCTGACGGTTGCACGACACACGCTGCACAGCAGCATACTGGTAAAGCGTAGCCTCTCCGCTCACCTCATTGAGCTCCAGGGAGAAGCCCCTGTTATGGTCAGCCTGCCACGGAGAGCGCGCATCCTGCGAGGTCGTAAACGGGTATGGCATGGCAGGCAGGCCACTGTGCACGACAAAACTATTGCCATCACAGATGGCCAGCTCGATACACTCTTTGTTGACCGCCCCACCAATCTCTGCAGACCCCTCGATGAGCTGATACACATCAGCACCCCCATTGACCTCAGACTCCTCATTGACCTGAGGCATGGGCACATCGACCAGGAACTTATCACGGCTATCGCCCCCATCAGAAGGATAATACCCCTGTGACGGATCACCCTCCTTGACAGCCACCAAACCCTCCTGCAGCAGCTGGCCACACACCATGCGCACAGGCACGATGCCCAAGCTGACCGTCTCAGCATCGGTATTGTCACTCAGGATCAAGTCACGCAACCGATTCACGCGGATACTGCCAGAACGCTCATCATCCTGATAGTAGATGTATTGCTTGCCGCTCAGATCATAGATCACAGAACTATTGAGAGGCGAAGGCAGCGAGGATACTGGCAGGGTGCGGACCGCTTCCAGGATCTCGTCAGAAATCTGCTGGTAGGGGTCTGGATCCGGACAGTCGAAATGCAGGTTGGCCGCCTGCTCACCGCTGTACTCATCGCCGTCGCACGCTGCGGAATACTCGTCAACGATTTCATTGATGTGTATTTCGCGGAGGCCAGCAGGCGATGTCTTAAACCGTATGCTCAGCTCCCCTTTGCGATCATTGAAATAGAACGACACTCCGAAGAACCTGCTCACCTGCTGGATGAACTCCTGAAGCGTCCAGTGCGGCAGGTAGCCCACCTTGATGCCCGTGGTGCGCCTACGGTACGAGGTGCGCCCGTAATGGTGCGTCTCAGTCTCCTGCTCACTGTTGGATCCGAGATGCGTGCCCCCATGGGAAGTCACCACATAGCAGTTGCGCATCGGGCTATTCTCGATATCATTCACCACGATCTTATAGCCCAGCGCCCCGAAGATCTTGCGGAGCAGGTAGCAGAAGTAAGGCTGGTGGGAAATCTTGGTAGGAGTCACGCTGCCGATGGAGCCATTCAGTTTATTGGAGGCTGTCTTGGCATAAGAGGCATGCGGCAGGAAGATGGCATAGCTATTGAGCCCCAGCACATGCCAGGCGATATTATTATACACCTCACCATCGTTGGAGTTAAGCACAGGCAGATAGACAAAGTTAGTATCGCCATACGCCCCGAAGAGCCGTCGCTGCCGCTCAGACTCTGTCAAGGTGTTGGCCTTGGCCACATCACGAAAGAGACAGTCGATGTCTGCAGACAAATCTATGTAAAGCTCGTCGATGTACAGCTCCTCGAACTTGGAGAGGAAGTTATACTCCGAGTTGCCACCCACCAATTGTATCTTGATGCTGTCACGCGAATACGAGGTAGCTGTGGCAATGCCAGAGAGGATGACATGGTTGTCTGCCAGGAGCCGTGCCGACCAGGCACGCACCCCCTTGCTCACATCGAAGCGGTCGAGGGGGCCGAAGACTTTTAGGTTCTGCGCACATCCCCGAAGTGGCAGCTCTATGTCGAAGGAATACTTGCCCGACTCGGTGAGGATAGGATTCTCATCGGTCAGCTTGATACTGAGATTGGCAGGCAGTACCACCCGCTTATTATCTATGAAGAGTTCGACCATTTGGTTTAGAGTTTAGAGTTTAGAGTTACTTATTCTCATGGAGACGCTGCCAGTGGCGGTACTGTCTATCGAAGCCACGGGGGCCATCGATAGTGACATAACTCTCGATGCCCTCGTCGAGCGTCTGCGTCAGACGATCAACTGTCTGCTGCATGCGCTCTGAAGCCGCCACCATGACAGCCACAGCCTCGGTTGTGTTGTCTGAAGATGGGGCAGCTGAAGCAGCTGGTGAGGTAAGCACCATCGGATTGACCGCCCGTGACACATCTGCAGCAGTCAGACTGCCCACCGAGTTATTGCGCTGCGCATAGTCTATCAGTCGCAGCACAGGCAGCAGGTTCGGGTTGGCCACCGCCTCGTGATTAGCCACGAACTCACCCCGATGCACTACCCCAGCCTCTTTGCGGTAGTCGCCCGAACCCGTAAAGCCACCCGTATAATACCCCTGCTGCTGCGCTTGCTGCTGCTTCTGGATGGTGGCCACCTGAAGCATGCCCGCTGCGATGGCCGCTGCTGCAGCAATGGGAGCCATGGCAGGACCCACAATAGGAATCTTGGCTGCAGACGCATAGGCATTGATGGCCGCCATAGCCGTGCTGGCCAAAGCCTGAGCCACCTCGATGCGCATGGCCTGTCGGTTGTATTTATTCTTCACCGCAGCCACCTCTTTTTGTTTCTTCTCTTCTAGCTTCTTAGCCTTGGCCGTATTGCTGCCTGCCCGCTCTATCTCACGGTCGTAGCGCGCCTCGATGGCCGCTGCCTCTGCCTCGCTGGCCGCAGACACGAAGCTGCTATAGGCCGACACCATGGAAGTAAGTTCGGAGTACATCATCTGAGCCGCCTGCATGGAGTTTTGAAAGCTCTCCTCGCTGTAGCGCTTGATGATCTCAGCCCTAAGACGCTGATACTCCTCTTCGGAAATCAGTCCATAGTTATGGATGGCATCCAGTTGGGAAATCTCCTGCATCTGCAGCTCTGCAGCCGACTTCTGCTGATACTGCTCACGCACCTGTTCCAGCTGCTGCTGATACTCCTGGTACTTAGACATACGGTCAGCATACACCTTATCATCTATCTGCTGCTGCAGCTTCTGGAACTCTGCAGAGTCACTGGTATAGAGCGACTGTCTCTGCTGAAGGAAACGAATCTCCGCCTCGAAACGTGCCTGGTTATAAGCCTCGGTACTGAGCTTGCCAGCCATGAACTGATCCTGTAGCTGCTGGTTATTAAGACGCTCTTGTTGGCTAATCCACGCTAATTCGCTGTCAATGCGCTCTTTTTCGTTATCAGCAACCTGCTTGCGCTCATCTTCACGCTGCTTCATCACCAGCTGCATGCGCTGCTTCAGTGCAGAAGCATACTCAGTGGTACCCTGCTCGTAAATGGTAAGCAACTTATCCTGCAGGTCTATCTGGAGCTGCGCGATGGCCGCCGTATATTGCTTGTAGTCTATCTGCCCCTGGCTATATTTGGCCATCAGCACCGCCTCTTCGGCATCGGCCTGCGCTTTAGCTGCATCTACAGCGGCACGTATCTGCTTCTGACGGTCGGAATCGGATGTGCCTGGAGTAATGTGATTGTCGATGGTAGGCATGTTGGTATCCGCATTTTTTTTAGCCAGCTGATTACGCGCAGCATCAACCTTCCATTGCAGCTGAAGAATCTTCTGATTATAGTCCCATGCCAACTGAATACGTTTCTTATAGTCGGCCTCTATCTCCTTAGTCTCTTTTTCGCGCATGCCTCGATTGAGATTCTTTTGGCCCAGCTTAATTCTAGCTTTTGTGCGCTCTTCTTCGGCTTCTTTTCGCTCCGCATCTCTCAGTTTGGTCAGTCTGTCAATCTCTGCATCCATCTCCGCAATGGATCCTTCGTCACCACCACTTTTATTCCACTTGTCTAGAAGCTTATTGGTACGCTCCATCTCATCGTTGAAACTACGCTGACCTGCGGTCGCATCATCTGTCTTACCGCGAAAAACAATCAAAGCGGAGACCAATGCAGAGATACCGGTAGCTGCCCACCCCCAAGGACCAGCCTTTACTACGGCATTAATAACCCTTGTAGCTACGGCAGCAGCCTCTGTTGCAACAGTATAAGCCTTAGTAACTAAAGTATGGATTTTGACAACAGTAGTCAAAGTTGCGATGGTAGCTGCAAGTGTCGCAATGAAACCTATATGCTTTGCTGTGAAATCCGCAACTACTATAAGTGCTTTGCTAACCTGTGAATTCAGGTGCAAACCATTTGTCACCACGGGTAAAAGCCGCTCCCCCAATGCTACAGCAAGTTCATTGGCAGCCTTACGTGCTTTCTCCAGCTGGGCTTGAATGGTATTATTCTGTATATCGAACTCCTCTATCGCAGAAGTACCCTCATCGTATGCCTGGTTAGCAAGTTTCTGGGCGCGAGTCACCTGATCAAGGTGAGTGGCCACTGATGACAGTACACCAACGGCACGGGTACCATTCAATTTCATCTCCTCGAACATCGGAGCGAGGGTATCAAAGCCACCCTTGCTCTGCATGGTCTGCAGGAACTGTAGCAAGGCCTGGTTAGCATCGGTCTTCAGCAGGTTGGTAAAATCCTCGACAGCCATGCCAGCCAACTTGGCGAAACGCTCAGGCTGCTGGAAGAACTTGGTGATAAGCTGCGAGAACACCGTGGCAGACGTCTCTACCTGCTGCATGTTCTGATCAAGTGCCGAAGCATAACCCATAATGTTAGCCTGGCTAATACCCGCCTGCTGCGCCACACCAGCCAAACGTGAAGTGAAGTCTACCAAGTAGTCAGCCGATGCGCTGGAGTTCTGCGCCAACTCATTGACTGCGGAACCCGTAGCCAGCATCGCCCCACGAAGACCCTTGGTCTTATCCTCACCGAACATCTGCGCCAGCTTACCGATATCTCGCACGGCCGTCTCACCCAAATCATCGCCCAATGCCGTCTTGATGATATCAGCCCCCTCGACAAACTCCAGCACCATCTCCTTGGAGGTAATGCCCAAACGGCCAGCATCACCAGCGAGGGCATTGAGCTGCTCACGGCTGGTACGGGTGTCGATTTTCTTCAGCTCCTCATTAAGATCCTTGACCTGTTCCTGAGTCATGCCCGTGTATTTACGCACCTGCGCCTCTGCCTCCTCCATCTCCGCATAGGCTTGGACACGCTGGTTTAGCCGGGAACGGACATTGTTGATAGTGTCTGTAGCGATTGAATAAGCACCAAACAAACGCGTAGTGAAGTCTGTCACTTTGATAAATGTACTCTTTTCTGCCCCTCGGGTGGCATCAACTTTAGATAAATCCTGTATCGATTTAAGCTCTGCTTTAGCATCCCGAAGCTTAGAAATATATGCATCCCACTCCTTTGAATCTCGAGCAATACGCCCCGAACCCAACTCCCTGTTGATGGCCCTAATCGTGTCTTTGAGCTCTTTTGGAGTGGCAGTATTGATATTTCTAACGGCACGATCTACATTCTGCGTATAAGTTTGCAGTTTTGTCAACTCTGCATTGGTCTTGTTATACTCCTTCTGTATCTCACGCACCTTTTTCACATCGCCATCACTGTTGGCCTTAGCCTTAGCTTCAGCTAACTTTTTCAGCTTATCGGTAAGCTCATCCACCCTTTTTAAGGCCTGCTGGTCATTGACCCGCACCTCGATATTAGCTTGTTCGTTTATCATACATCTTTGTTTTTTTTTCAAAGATATTAATGACGCCATGTTCTACAAAAGACAAAAAAAAGGCAGCCAATAAGCTGCCTTAAATGAATCGTATATTTCAATCAATCTTCTGTCCACCACGGGCCATTGGCTGGAGGAGACTCGTTGTGAGCACCACTAACTAAGCCCCATACAATCAAAACCAATATGATTAATACGCTTGTCATAACTCTTATCCTTTTTGTCTATACAAATATAAGGATAATAAATATCATATCCAAATAAAATCGTATAATTTTATCAAAATATGATAAAAGTGCGTCAATCTTGTTTTATACTATCCGGTTGTGGTGGTACCTTATCCCAGATCTCAATAGTAATCATGTCACCATGATCTTTTAATCTATAATCAAATCGGTAATATTGTTTGGCTTTCAATATGACAAAGTCCTTCTTAAAAACTAACCTTTGCAAATTCTTAACTTTATCAGCAAGCTCTCTATAGCTAAGCTCATTACCTTCTTCATCGAGGAGTATCCGATAGCTACTAAGCCCTAAAGAATCTAATTCAACGCCCATCAATGTGTCAAGATGACTATATCTTTCAATTTCTTGTTGATACTGTTTAATAACAGACTTATACTCTCTAATACTCCAATGCTGCACTACTGAAACTGCAATCAAAGAAGCTATAATTGCTATCATTATGTATATTATTTTTTTCATTTTACGGAATCATTTAATAGTTTTAATTTCAAGTCTAAAATTTCATTTTGAAGCGAGAAAATTTCGTCTTTATAATTTTCTTCTATATCCCCCATCTCTCTATACACGTTGATAAGTTCTTTCTCGTGCTTCACTTCATCGATATAGCCTTTTACATACCATACCGCAGTAATGACAGGTATATAAAATGCAACAATCTGAGTAAGCCACTTAACTAGAAGATTACCATTAAATGGTATTATTGCTTTATTATTAGTACCTTTTTTCTTGGCCATATCACCAATTTAATATATTATAATTAATCCCAACACCGACATATGCTCCGTATGGATAGCCATAACCAACCTGAAACCCTAGGCCAAAGCGTCTCTTTTGAACAGTTTCCTTTATTGTAGTTTGATATACAGTAGAAGGATAAACCATTATACTATCCAGAGATGCCCTATAGCCACTTATCCATGCGCTATAATTACTATCCTCATACATCTTACTCTCAATAGGAATATTAGCCCAAACTGTATCGTGGCAAATTGTTTCAAGCTCAACCGTATCATATCTAACAATATATTTGTAGATATATGAAGGTTTGTCAACGAACAAAGTGTCATGAACAATGCTATCCACGTATATTATATCATAAAACTTATCATCATTCGATTTGTTTATAATGGACAAATATAAGGAAAAACCTAATAAAATAACACAAAACCAAAGTAAATATTTCATAGTATTAATTTAATCGAAACACAAACACAAAATAATACCAACGATGCCCCAGATCAGGGCATGCGCCATACGCCAGTCATAATCCTCTTCATTCATAACTTAAATACCTGTTTACGATTACCTTTTATTCTGAAGCTCAGATGCACCCACTTCAAGCCCTTCTCGTCGATGAGCTGGTCGAAAGGTAGGTCCAGAGACTGCACGAGGTTGAACAGACGGCGGTTCTCCTCTGGGGTGTTTGGCGTGCCGACGATATCTGCAGCACGGCCTAGCATGTGGTCACTGGTGGGGCTGCCACCCACTGCCTTATTGAGCGCTGGGCATCGAAATCCACTGGTGATGCGTATAGGTTTGCCGTACGCCTCGCGCAGTGGATCGAGCACGTTGGCCACCAGTGCCAGGATATTCGGGACGTGCTCCATTTTGCAGCGGTTATCTATACCCATGCGGGCAGCCGTATCGCTGCGTATGAACTCGCCCATGGTGAAGTACTTCATCATGCCAAGCCCTCCTCGCGAACCTCACGCACCACTTGCTTTATTTCATCTCGTGTTCGCGTCTCAAACTCACCAAGCTTGGTCTTGAAATACAGACTCACGCCGAACACGCCACCCGCATAGATGAGCGCCTGGGCGATGTACCATAGCACCCCATCAACGATATCTCCATTACTGAAGAATGAGAGAAATGCCAGCACGATGCCGCTTATGATCATGGCAATGGCACTGCCATATTGAATCAATTCTTTTGTAGAACTTTTCATAATGAATCAACTTTGTACTACAAAGATATTTGATGTCTATCTCTACAGAAAAGACAACTTAGACCACCTCTAAACTTGAAAATCAGGTAACTATTGGGTAACCTATACAAGTTACCCAGCGGTTACTTTCGTCTATTTTTGACCCCTTTTAAGTCGGCCAAAACGGTGCTGTCAAGCAGGTCCACATAGCCCATGGTTGTCTCGATGTCGGTGTGTCCGAGCAACCGCTGGACGGTGGTCACCGGCACACCCTGATGCAGCAGGTTGCAGGCGCAAGTATGTCTGGCCGTATGCCAGGTGACACGTCTCTCAATCCCCATCGATAGCATCAGTGTCTTGAGCTTACGGTTGCAGGAAGAATTACTGCCGATTCGTTTCAGCATCTCTATGCTGCTCCAACGGTCTAACACCTGCAACGCTCTGCCACCGAAGAGATGGTCGAGAGGCAGGGCGATGTCTATGCCCGTCTTGATGGTCGTGAAGCGCAGCCAGGTGGAGCGTCCTTCACGCACCAGGTTCTCGGAGCGTAGCGCCTTGAAGTCCGAGAAGCGGACACCCGTGTAGCAGCAGAACAGGAAGGCATCTGTAAGTCTGGTTGGCTTGCGCTGCTCCAGCCGATGCAGCTCCGATGGTGTAAGGAACTCCGTGCGCCTGGTCATCGAGCGCATCTTGTAATTGGCAAAGGGGTAATCCTCTGCAGGGATGTATCGCTGGTTGATGGCCTCTTTGACCAGCGTGCGCAGCTGCCTCATGTGCTTGATGATCGTATTATCTGCAGAACCCGTCTCGGCCAAGTAACGCTCGAAATCAATCAAGTAGTTATAGGTGATATCACCGAAGGCCACCGTCTTACGGAACGCCCGTAGCTTGTGCAGCGTGGAGCGCAGGTTGTCGATGGTGCCACGCTTTCGGCGGCCCACTGCACTGTCAGCGACATAGCGCGAAGCCCAAGCAAGGAAGTCATTCTCTGGCAGACGCTTCTTCTTCACAGCCTCTTTGAGTGCTGCCAGCGTGGGCGTAATGCCACGCTTCCACATATCCACCTCTATACCCTCCAGCTGGATGATCTGGTCATATAGCATGGCATTGAGCCCTGCAGCATTAGGGTGATTGACAATCAGCCCTGCGTGCCAGGACTCAGGCTGAACATAGATACCCGAGCTGAAGAACACCCTACGCCCATGGAGGCGCGCCTCTATTTGAAGCAGCGCGGTGCCATCCAGTCGCAGCTGCTTCTTGCGGTCGTAAACAACCCTGTAATTGATTTTATCGCTAATCATTTTTTTTGGTCAAAGATAATAACAGTTTTGGTTGTGAAGGTAATTTCACAACCAAATGCCGGGGAACTACCACCTATAATGGGTAGTGAAACAGACATGAACAACTACACAAGCCCTGGCGTTTATAATATCGAAAACTCCACAGGGCAAGTTGCTAACTGCCCTTACCAAGGAACAATGCGACTTAAGGTGGAGTATTTTAACGCTACATATTCGTTTTTGCAAACCATACACACCTATGTAAACGACGTGAGAGTATTTATTAGAAGGCGTAGTTCTTCAGTATGGGGGGCGTGGGTAGAGTTAGCCGTAAATCAATAATAAGGATGCCGGGGGACAGAA
>ODAI010521902.1_pt1 | contig 43387 bp, 38 predicted proteins | sample 1539321 | NCBI WGS metagenome assembly ODAI01 (sample SAMN02144231, study PRJEB22623) | gut metagenome | biome: sheep rumen | host: Ovis aries | place: New Zealand
GAGTGGCGAATGGGTCGTCCTCAAGGATTCTCTGCTGCAGGGAAGACTCAATGAACTTGCCGTAGTCGTCGCGGCTGAAACCGAATGTGGTCTGAGTAAGGTCGTTTGTTCCGAACGAGAAGAAGTCAGCGTATTTTGCGATTTTTCCTGCGCTCAAAGCGGCTCTCGGAAACTCAATCATTGAGCCAATCTCGAATTTGAGGTTGACTCCCTTCTCTTTGTTTACCTTATCAATTACAGCTTCTGCCTGCTTTCGGATCTGCTCGACTTCGTTGTAAGAAACGACATTCGGAATCATAATCAGGACATTGTGCTTCTTGCTCTCTTTTTCCAGCTGTGCCGTTGCCCGGGCGATTGCCTCAACCTGCATTTCGTAAATCTCAGGATATGTGATTGCAAGTCGGCATCCCCGGTGACCAAGCATCGGGTTGTGCTCAGCAAGCTGCATGACTTTTCGTGAAAGTTTTTCTTTATCAACACCAAGTTTTTCTGCAAGAGCGGTAAGCTGTGAGTCGCTTTCTGCCTGAATGAACTCGTTCAGTGGCGGATCAAGCAAGCGGATTGTGACTGGCCGGCCTTCCATAGTCTTGATGATTTCGTAGAAGTCTTTCTGCTGGAGGGGAAGAATTTTCGCCAGATTTTCCTTTCGGCTTTCGGTGTCTTCAGAAATAATCATCTTCTGGAAGGCGGTGAGTTTCGGCTCATCGAAGAACATGTGTTCCGTGCGGCAAAGACCGATTCCGTTTGCTCCGAAGCGGAAGGCATCCATTGCGTTCTGAGGAGTGTCGCCGTTTGCGTAGATGTCGAATCCCTTTACGCGGTTTCCTGATTCAGTGACTCGCTCTGATTTTTCGCGGATTTCGTCTGCCCAGCCCAAGAATGTTTCCAAATCGCCTGAAATAGTAGCTGGTTTGACCGCAACTTGTCCTTCGTAAACGAGACCTGTAGCTCCGTCAATCGTGAGGAAGTCGCCTTTTTTGTAAGTTTTTCCCTTGATGATGACAGTCTCAGCGTCTTTGAAAGCAACATCTGAGCAGCCGCAAACGCAAGGAGTTCCCATACCTCTGGCAACGACTGCCGCGTGGCTGGTTCTTCCGCCAGTTGAAGTGAGGATACCCTGAGAGACCGCCATTCCCGCGATGTCATCTGGAGAAGTTTCTTTTCGGACGAGAAGGACTTTTTTGCCATTCTTTGCCCACTCTTCGGCTTCTTCTGCGGTGAAAACAATCTGACCACAGCCAGCTCCCGGTGAAGCGTTCAGACCAGCGGCAATTTCTGTAGCCTTTTTGACGGCTTCTTTGTCGAGCTGAGGAAGCAAAAGCTGGTTCAACTGCTCAGGCTCTACGCGCATGATAGCCGTTTCTTTGTCGATGAGACCTTCTTTGACCATATCGACCGCCATTTTGACAGCCGCCGCGCCCGTTCTCTTTCCGTTTCGGCACTGGAGCATGTAGAGTTTGCCTTCCTCAACGGTGAATTCCATATCCTGCATGTCATGATAGTGTTTTTCGAGGCGGTCACGAATCTGGCAGAGTTCGTCATAAATCGCTTTGTTTGTCTGCTCCAGCTGAGCGAGTTTTTGCGGAGTGCGGATACCTGCAACGACATCTTCGCCCTGAGCGTTCATCAAATATTCGCCCATGAAGATATTTTCGCCTGTTGACGGGTCGCGAGAGAAACAAACGCCAGTTCCAGAAGATTCGCCCTTGTTTCCGAAGACCATTGCCATGACAGTGACGGCCGTTCCTTTGAGAGCACCTTCTTTGATGTTGTTGAGTTTTCGGTATTTGATTGCACGAGGATTCATCCATGAGCCGAAGACCGCTCCGATTGCTCCCCACATCTGCTCTTTTGCGTCCTGAGGGAAGTCGCTTCCCTTTTCTTCCTTATACATCGCCTTGTATTTTGTGACGATTTCTTTGAGTTCTTCGGTAGTAAGCTCCGTGTCCTGTTTTATTCCACGGTGAGATTTTACTTCATCGATGATTTCTTCGAATTTTGCGTGCTCAACGCCCATGGCAACATCGCCGTACATCTGAATAAAGCGGCGGTAAGCGTCCCATGCAAATCGCTCATTGCCAGTCTTTTTTGCAAGACCGAGGACAGCCTTGTCGTTCAAGCCGAGATTGAGGATTGTGTCCATCATGCCGGGCATTGAGATTGCCGCACCCGAACGGACTGAAACCAAAAGGGGGTCGCTTTCGTCGCCAAGTTTTTTGCCCATTACGGACTCAAGTTTTGCAAGATATTCGTCAACCTGAGAAGCCAATCCGTCAGGATATTTTTTTCCTAATTCGTAATATTCCTGACACACATCGGTGGTAATCGTAAATCCAGCAGGCACTGGAAGACTCAATGGAGCCTTTGCCATCTGCGCAAGGTTTGCGCCCTTTCCACCCAATTCTGCGCGCATTGATTCATCGCCATCTGCGTCGCCGTTTCCAAAAAAATATACATATTTCATAGTATTTTAAGTATAACACAGAAAATCCAAAATTATAGCAATTTAATGTTTTTTATATAAAATTTTCTGCATTATAAGAAATATGTCTTCATTTCGCCTTTGCCTTTTACCTGAATCTCAACGCCCTCACTGTAAGAGAACAAATCCTTTGTCTGGGCAAAAGTGCTTTCAGTAACATGAATTTTCATCGGCTCGCCCGTGCTTTCCATTCGGCTGGCAACATTAACAGTGTCACCCCAAATATCGTAGATGAACTTAGTCTTTCCAATGACGCCAGCAACAAGATTTCCAGTATTGATTCCAAGACGAATCTGAACATTCACTTTGTACTCTTTGTTAAAGGCATTTACATCTTCAATGAGACCTTGGGCAAAGCGAACCATTTTTGCAGCACCACCATTTTCTGCTTCTTCAGTAAGACCGCAAGCCGCCATGTATGCGTCACCAATCGTCTTGATTTTTTCGATTCCTTCATTTTTTGCACGATCATCGAATCTTGAAATCATCATGTTGAGCATGGTAACGACTTCTTCCGCCGTCATTTTATCGCTCATTTTTGTAAATCCAACAATATCAGTAAAGAGAACCGCCACATTGGGGTATTTTTTAGCGATTGTCTCTCCAGGATGATTCGTAAGCTCGACTGCAACATCAGCGGGGAGAATATTCAAAAGGAGACTCTCAGATTTTTCCTTTTCCAGTTTAAGTTCATGCGTTCGTTCCTCGACTTTTTGCTCCAGAACAATCTGATAACGGCGCATAGTATAGATTTTTCGCCAGACAGCCGCCAGAGCCAAAGCAGCAAGCAAAATCCAGAACCAGGGTTGCTGCCAGATATATGGTTGTTTTTCAATGGTAATGGGAATTGAAGGCTCGCTCTGAACACCATCACTGTTCTGCGACATGACCGTAAAATAGTAAGTTCCAGGTTTCAGGTTCGTGTATGAAACCGCGCGGCTGTCTGCCCAATCAGTGTATTCGTTTTCAAATCCAGTTAGTTTGTAACGGAAGCGCATACTGTCCGAAGAAATAAAACTTAAGCCAGTGAATTTTATGCTCAATCGTTTTGCTGAAGGCGAAAGCAGGATTTTTTCGCCGTGATAATCGAATTTTGCGTTGTCAATTACATAATCCTGAATCTCGATTTTTGGCGCGAATTTGTTTGTGGCGGCTTTTGCTGGATCGTAGAGGGCAAATCCGTCTGTAAGCGTGAACCAAACACACCCCCTTGAATCAATTGCCGAAAGGGATGTTGAGGTGACACCGCTGGTGATAAGACCGTCCGAGTCGCCGTAATATCGGACTGATACCCGCTTTTTTTTGCCTTCGATAACTTCGTTTATTTCTTCAAAAGGCACCGAACAAATGCCTTTGTTTGATGTCAGCCAAATATTATCCTGGCGGTCACAGATTATCTGGAAAACACCGTCCGTGCCTAAACCTGTCCGCGAGTTGAAATTCACGAATGAATCAGAATCTTCTATATACTTTGAAAGCCCCGTACCTGTTCCAATCCAAATTTCATTTTTGATTTCAAGGATTTTGAAGATGACATTGCCGGCCAGTCCATTTTCTGTGTTGTAATGCTTGAGGATTTTTTCGTTTTCAAGGACAAAAACTCCACCTCCGTTTGTTCCGACCCAGACCCGCTTTTTTGAGTCCTCCAGAACCCACATGATATAATGATTTGAAAATCCGTCTGCGCGAGTAAGAGTGGAAATATGTCCGTCTTCATGATGAACGATGCTCAAGCCCTGTGGAGTGGCAATATAATAATCTCCATTGGAAATTTTAATCGCAAGCCGGCATTTCATTATCGGTAAACCGTCTTCTTCTGACCAAATTTTGACCTTACCGTCCGAGCTAATACAAATCTGTGATTTTTCTGAATAGGAAGAAATAAGAAGCTCTCCGTCACTTGTCATTCCCACATGGCGGATTCGAATATTCTTGCAGAGTTCAGTGATTTCATTCTCTATAAATCCATTATTTTTATAACAATACACTCCGTTATCCGCACCGAGCCAGGTAACTCCACGAATCGGGTCTTCGCAAATCGCATTCACCGAGAAAGACATTTGAACCGTGCGGAATTTGCCCTTGCTCATTTTTTGCAGACCGCCACGGTTAAAGCCAATCCAGACATTTCCTTCACTGTCCTTAAAAAGCTTGGTAATTCCGTTATCAACGAGACCGTTTCTGCTGTCATAATAGACAAATTTATCGCCATGCATGATGGTAATTCCGGTGTCAGTTCCGAACCAGTAATTTCCCTCGGCATCTTTTGTCATGGCATTGACGACCGTTCCGTGCAAGCCTTCATGGCTCACATCATAAACTCTTTCCTGACCATCCTTGAGCTTAACTGCATAATGGGGGCTAACTCCGAACCAATATGAGCCGTCCTCTTCTTGAGTGACGCCGAAAATCGCCGGATCTTTTATCTGCTTGAATCCGTCAAAACGAACGACTTTCTCCGCATTGTGGTCATAAATAAAATTTTCGCCCTGCAGACCTGTTATAATCCAAACATTTTCATCATTATCACAAAACAAGCGCGCAACGAGGATTTTTTCCTGACCTAATTCAGCAAGTCCGTCTGGAACAATAATTTTATTTTCGGGAGTGATATAGCAAAGACCAGAAGATGTTCCGATCCAGATATTTTCTTCTCCGTCTTCACACATGACATTGATTTTATTGTTGGGAAGACCATTGTCCACCGTAAACTTTACTATATCGCCATTCGCCCGGAGACAGGTAACGCCCTCATCATTATGACCGACCCAAAGGTTTCCATGAACATCCTGAATTATGGAGCGAGCCGAAGCAAAATCATATTTTTCATCAATCGTTCGGTTGTAAGTGGTGAATTCTACGCCGTCAAATCGCACAAGACCGTCATAAGAGCCGAGCCAGATGTAGCCTTTTTTGTCCTGCATCATGGTTGTGATTGTCATGCCGGGAAGTCCGTCAGCAGTAGTCCAGTTTTTGCGGACAAAATCGCTCAAAAATGTCTGATTAATCGCTTCCTGCTTGCTTTGAGAAAAAATACTTCCTGAAAAAAACGAAAAAATGCATATAAATAGAAAAAATCTCTTCATTATTTGAATATTCTACTCTGTTTTTATAGGATAAGCAAATTTTCAGGATTCATTTGAAGTCTAATTAAATAGAAGACAGAAGATACCCATAATTGAACTAGGCTGATTTTTCCAGTAAAATAAGTTTCTATGAACAAGAACGCTCCGAAACCAAATTTCCGTGAATTTTTAAAATCTCAACTTGAGGCAGGTCTGCCAGTTTTTTTTGACGGCGGAATCGGCACCATGATTCAGAAGACGGGCTATACTGACTACGACATTCCCGAAGACCTTTCCATCGAAAAGCCTGAGATTATCGAGGACATTCACAAAGCCTATCTTGAAGCGGGGGCGAATGTTCTTACGGCAAACACTTTCGGCGCTCTTCCTTTAAAGCTGATTTCGGCAAAATACACTTGCAAAGAATACATTGAGGCGGAAATTGCCCTGCAGAAAAAATGCTTGCAGGAGGCGGAGGCGGCTGGAAACACCCGTCCCCACTACATTTCCTGGGACACCAGCCAGATTGGCCGGCTTTTGGAGCCAATGGGCGACCTGACTTTTGACCAGGCCTACGAGACTTATAAAGAAGCGGCCCTGATTGCAGAAAATGCGGGGGCGGAGCTTGCCATTATCGAGACTATGGCGGATTTGCGGGAAGTTAAGGCTGCGGTTCTTGCCACAAAAGAAAACACCAATCTTCCGATTTTTGCCAGCATGACTTTCCAGCCAAATTTGCGAACTTTGACCGGCGCTGACATCCGCACGGTGGTGGTCTATCTTGAGTCTTTGGGAGTGGATTTAATCGGCATGAACTGCGGCGGTTCTTTGAGCGAAGATGACAAAATCGTTGCTGAGTTCATGCGCTACGCTCACCTGCCTGTTTGCGCCGAGCCGAATGCGGGCTTACCCACGGTGATTAAGGGCAAGGCGGTTTATCTCGTAGGCCCGGAAGAATTTGCCTCTCATCACAAAAAATACCGGGAGCTGGGAGTTTCTGTCTTTGGCGGCTGCTGCGGAACGACCCCTGAGCATATCGCAGAGATGGTTCGCGTGATTGAGGCCATGCCGCCCCAAAAGAGAAAGCCTTGCGAGTTTGAGAATGCCTGTTTTATCTGCTCTTACAATTCCAGCGTGCAGATTGGCGGAAATGCGGGGCCTCAGATTATCGGTGAGCGAATCAACCCCACAGGAAAGAAAAAGGTAAAAGAAGCACTCCTTGCCCACAATATGAATTTCGTGCTGGGTGAGGCGGAAAGCCAGATTAACGCGGGCGCACAGATTCTTGATGTGAATGTGGGATTGCCGGGAATCGATGAGGCTCAGACTATGGTGGACGCGGTAAAGACAATTCAGGGAGCCTTTAACACGCCGCTTCAGATTGATTCCAGCGAAGGACCGGTTTTGGAAAAAGCCCTGCGCTACTACAACGGAAAAGCCCTGATTAACTCGACCAACGGCCGTCAGGATGTGATGGATAAAGTCCTGCCTCTGGTGAAAAAATACGGCGGAGCGGTGGTCGCCCTTTGTATCGATGAGGCGGGAATCGCACCCACTGCGGAAGGCCGGGTCGCCGTTGCCGAAAAAATCATCGCGGAGGCGGCAAAATACGGAATTCCAGTTCGTGACATCGTGATTGACACCCTTACCCTCACGGTTTCAAGCCAGCAGAAAGAGGCTCTGGAGACCGTGCGGGCAATTCAGATTCTCAAAGAAAAATACGGAGAGCAGGGATTACAGTTCGTGCTTGGTGTTTCAAACATCTCGTTCGGAATCCCGCGGCGCGACATCATAAACTCAAGATTTTTCGCCATGGCTTTGTACGCTGGCCTTTCAGCCTGCATCATCAATCCGCTGATGCAGCCAATGATGGAAACTTACTACGGCTACCGGGCTCTGGCAGGATTTGACGAAAACTGCCTTGACTACATCGAAAAATACAACGACACCCCAGCCCCGGTTTACGGACTTACGGCGGAACAAGCGGCTGCGGCAAAGGGGAACGCCGTAAAGACCGAAAATCATTCACTACAGCGCGACAAGGATGTCGCGTTCTCTGAGAAGCCAGAAAACTCCGCGACAACCCCTGGGTTGTCGTCACGACACGGAGGTCGAGGAACGCCCAAATTACCTGAAAACCTGACTGACTCGGAAAACTCGCTCATAAATATAATCTGCAAGGGATTCAAGGATTTGTCGTCAGAGGCCACAAAAAAACTTCTGGACGAGGGAAAAGAGCCGGTTCAGATTATCGACCGCTGCATCGTGCCGGCATTGGACATCGTGGGAAAAGACTTTGAAATCGGAAAGAAATTCCTTCCCCAGCTTTTGCTCTCGGCGGACACGGTAAGCGCAAGTTTCGCGGTAATCAAGGCCTTTCTGGAAGAGAGCGGAAACGCCCAGGAGTCAAAGGGAAGCATCGTAATCTGCACGGTTTTCGGCGACATCCACGACATCGGGAAAAACATCGTCAAGGCCATGCTGGAAAATTACGGCTACACGGTCATCGACTTGGGAAAAAATGTTCCGGCAGAAAAGGTCGTGGAAACCGTGCTGAAAAAAGACATTCAGCTTGTGGGACTAAGCGCCCTGATGACAACGACTGTGGCCAACATGGAAGACACAATCAAACTTTTGCACCAAGAGCTGGGCAAAGCCGGAAAATCCTGCAAAATCATGGTGGGCGGAGCTGTCCTCACGGCGGATTACGCAAGCCAGATCGGGGCAGATTATTATGCCAAGGATGCCATGGTGTCGGTCGCCATAGCTAAGGAAGTGTTTGGGAAATAGATTGACAAATTAGGATTATATGTTATAGTAAAAATGTCGGGTAGCCCGCCAGACTGCGCAAGGGGGATTCCGATTGGAGTCGATTGGCATGCGCCCTTTCCTGCACCGATATTTCAAACGCCATTATTGGGCTTTTTTCCATAGTGGCGTTTTGTTTTTTACAACATTTCTGCTTGAAGAAACCACAGTCTTTACATCATAAAAATCGCCATCAATAGACGGTACAAGCTGAACATAAGCCGTATTAAATCGGGGACCCCTTCTAAATACAATCAGACCGCTTCTATTTGGGTAAATGGCATCATAATCAGAACAAACATATTCAACAAAATTTCGGGCATTATTAAAACCTGCCGCCTGCAAATCTTTTAGCCTTGCCGTGCGTTCTATATGAGCTTCACCGTAATTCTCTTTAGACGACTCGTCTTGCTTGCCTATTCTAAGACGGATTTTTCCAGCTTGTCTTTTGATTGATTTTGCAATGTCCTCTGGAATTTCGCCAAAATCAATGTTTCCGGATTTAGTGAGTACGAATTCGCCTTAGTAGTGACAAGAATTTTTTGACATTTTAGAGAGAGTCTAACAAAGAAAATTGGAGATGACAAGACGAGCGATTGCAAAGGAAGTGTCCGCTGACTGCCCCGCTTCATTCTTTTCACCTTATCACAAAATGATAGACTCCCCATGTTATAATATTCTCATAAATACATGATTTGACACATGTTTTCAGGAGGAGCACATGCCTATTCTTAAGGATCTTGAACAAGAAGAAAAATATGAAATGCGACGGAAAAATCTCGATAGGGAATTCAAGTGGACACAAGGACAAATTGAAAAACTCCGTGCCTTGAACAGCGGGCTCTTAAAAAAGCAGGAAGAACTTATCTCGCAAATGAAAAAGGTCTCAGATTTGCTTACGCGGCTTGAAAGCGAAGGCTTTTATTTTCTGCATGGCTTCAAAGTTATCGGAGTCATCGAGTTTTGGAAAGCAGAGCTGGACGAGGAGGATTTTGGCAAATCTAAATTTTCCGCTTCTGAGGACTTGGAAAAATGGCGCTATATCTCAGAAGAAGCAAATTCTCGGTATTGGTCGCTGATTTTTGATTCAAACACAGGCGATTTTATGACATTCTCAAAGATATTATTGTCGGATGCAATCGATACGCCCTATAACTTTAATCTTCCAGAAGAAAATAAGGTAAAGCTTTGCAGTTTTCTTATCTATTTTTATGAGTATATTTCAAAAGCAAGTTTTTCCGACCTCTTGGAGTGCAGCGCGGATGACTTTTTCCCATGGGTCATCGTAGAAATAAACTGTGACACGGTAGAACTGAAAGACTTTAAGGTTCAACAAATTTACGACCATCGTCTGTTCGATGAAAGTCCTTTTCCATCAATTTTGGAGGACAGAAAGAATGCCCTTGACAGCAAATTTGAATGGTCGGAGGAGAACATCAAGAAAATTTTAGCCATCAATGCAATCGTCTGGAAAAAATTCTATCAGGCGAAAGAAAACTTAAAACGACTGGCGAGTGTTTTTCGTGAACTTTCTAAGACCGATTCCTTCTTTGAACCTTACGGCATTGAGGCAGAAATCTGCTATCAAGGCAAGAAGCCGACTGATATTGCAAGCATCGAAATGCAGAAACTCTTGTGTCAGTATACGCTGGACTTTGGCACATATCTGGGGATTAACGAAAATATTCCAGAAGTTGAGATGGGCAATGTCAACAAAAACGAAGATTTGAACTGGAACTTTGAGGTGTATGCAGACCATTTCAATGAAGATCAGAAAAAAATCCGCTTCAACTATTTTATGCACAGGGTCTTCATCGATGGCTCAACATTCAGCCTTGAGGATTTGGTCCGCATGGAAGAAGAAGGATTTTATACCAGATACGAGATTAATTTTTAAAGGAGAATTAGCATGAGAAAACGACGATATGTTATGGATGAAACTGAAGAAAAAAACACCTGCGGCATCAAAATCTCAGGGCAGCCTCTTGATGGTGAGACGCAAACAATAATCACTTTCGATATGCTTGAAAAACTGCACACAATTCTCTGCTACGATTACGAGGACGGAAAGCCTTGGCATGACATGACCTGCGTAATGGAGCTGATTTTTCAGGAAATAATTTATAAGGATGACAAGTGCATAAATTCGGACGGGGTACATTTTTCAAAAATAAGATACTTGTACCCGCATCCGTGGTCGCTGCTCTCTGATTTTCATGATTTTGCGGAGAATTTTACTTTTTACTGCCCCTGCCTTACCGCTATCCGAATGGATTTGACGGCAAATTATTTCCGGCACGACTACAAAGACGAGGGTATTTTCTTTGATGAGTTTGAAAGTTTCAATTGCACCATAAAGCACAAAAAACGCTACTTCCCGAAGAATCCCGTCATGCCGGATGATTAAGGGAAAATCGCATGAAAAAGGATGCCACAGGCCGGACTACCACAATCGCAATCGCCTAAAGTCCAGCGTGAATGGGCTTGAATAGTAGTATCCTTTTTCTACTGTGTCATACTCAATCGGAGCGCATAAATCGAGTCTCATCATACTTATATCGCGATTAAGAGAAGGAATACTTGCCGAAGTAACATTTTTCATGCATACATCCAGAAAATCTGTCAGTTTCGGGAATGATTTCGTTCGAATCATTTCATCAATTATTATCATTCTCCGTACCATATCCCAGCTTGATGTTTTTCCTTTTCTCGTCGTTTGCTTAGGGCTGTCCTTGCAGACAATTTCGCGTCCGTCATGATGGAATCCCGCGCACATGTAGAAAGCCCATTTACTGACTTCGAGGTCTTCAGAAAATCCTTCATAGATAACTTCTTTGAGTGAATCACAATTCATAAATGCAAGGTGATTAATTTTTCGGACACTTGCAGGAATTATGACTTTTTCCAGAGATACCATATCGCTAGAAAGTGAAGTTTGCCTGTAAAACTCATAAAATGTATTTGTTCCGATTACCTTAATTTCTTCCGGCAGCCGTAATTCCGCTTTGTCAAAATGTAAGCGAAAAAGAGAAACCTGATGTATTTTATTTACAACAAAACCGTCAATAACTGTATACGCAGGATTTGAAAGCAAAACATCGGCAAGAAATTTCGGTTTTAAAGTCATCACCTTTTTGTTTTTGCCGAAAAATGTCAGATTTACAAAAGTAATATTTCCACCCACACGAATTGATTTGCACTTTGTCGTAAAACAACACGCAGAGATGTCTGTTACGCTTTCTGGAACAACGATTTCTTCAATAGCTGGACAGTGCTTAAAGTCAATGACGAATTCTTTAAGTTTATTGGGGAACTTAATATCTTTGAGTGCCTTGCAGTATGAAAAGGCATTAGCCGTTATCTCCGTCACTGAATCGGGAATGATAATCTTCTCAATCGTCGTGTTCGGTTCAATATCGTCAGCAAAAGTAAAATCCGCGATTTTATTTACGCCATCTGGAATCGTGACAACAGGCTCATTTCCCTTGTAACGACGGAGCACATGCTTTTTGGAGCCAGTTTTTTTGCTAGTGAATGTTTTGATGATAAAATTAGGGTCGGTGAATGTCATAGGGCGACCTCCTTGTATTCCCGTTAACCATAAGAGCTTCCTTTGGATTAGAAGCACAGAGTTTAATTAAAAATTAGAACTTACAGTTTTTCAAGTATTCGTCTTTAAGTGAAAGTCTTTCCCCAAAAAGGAGAGTCGCAAAATAATGAGAGACAGGAAAATCAGACCCGAAAAGTATTTTTGACATGTCATTTGTGAGCGCGCGAAGTTTTTGCAGTTTTTTCTTTTCGAGACAAGCCGTATCGGAAAAAACATTTTTGTATTTATTAAGCATTTCAACTGTTTGTCCGACAGGATTTGAATGAGCCAAAATCACACGAGCATGTCTGTATTCAGCAAAAAAGGGCTCGAATCGCGTCGGCAGGTCACATTTTTGTGTTCCGCAATGAATCAGTACCGACTTTTTGTTGTCATCTGCCCAGCTAAAAATCTGATGAAGAGCCTTAAAATGCACAGGATTTTCTTCATCCCAATTTTGCCCGGCAGGATGTAATTTTATTCCGCAATAGTCAAAAGATTTTGTTGCACTTTTTATACTGATTCCTTGTTCTGCATATTTAGGAATGAACCACAGGTACGGCCTTATGATAAGATTTTTTGATTCAAAGGATTGTGCGTAGGCGATTTCTTCTTCTACAAGGGAAAGTTCCGCATCATCACGGCAACTTGATGTCGATGAATATCGTATTTCAGTTATATGCGTTAGATTCTGCGTAGACTCAATTAAATCGAACAGTTCAATGGCATCGTAGTAGATTTCGTTGAACTGTCCGATGTGGATGTGATGGTCAGTCATTTAGAGAAGAAAAGCTCATAAATGCAGACCGCAATTGCACACAAAACAGCTACAGGAACTACAAGCATAAAAAGTTTTGATTTAACACTGTATACCAAGTATTTTATTCCATTGGAGCCGAAGTACATCAAGAAGGCAAATACACTCAGAAAACTGCTCATTGCATGAATATTCGCACCAAAGACAATCAGCGAAATCGCAATTATTATTTGAATAATAAGGCCTAGCGTTAAAAGTGCCCTTGTTTCACAATGGGAGAGAAAATAAAACACCAAATTCCATAGTGTGAGCAATATGAGCAAAATGTTTAAAACAATGACTGGAGCCGTTTTTTGTAGATCTTCACCGCAGAACATCACAATACCACATAAAATGATGAGAGGCATTCCCAGTGTGAAAAGAATTCGTCGTATCCACATACAAAGTCTTTCAAAAAAATTCATGTTGTTTACTCCTTCCAGTTAGTCTTCACTAAAGTTTTATTTCTTTAATTTATCATCAAAGTATTCTGGTCTATATTTTTCTATGATTTGCTCTACAATCATTTTTTATTGCATTCTATGTTAAAATTTCCATTTTGCTTCCTCTAATTTTATAAGTCTGTAAATATTACAGTTTCATCTTCAACAGAAACCTGTGTTCCTTTATTAACCTGATTATTATCGCCATTTATGTTCACAGAGTTATCTATATTGCCCTTTCCGATAAAAATCTTTGCTCCAGCAGAAAACAAAGATTTTAGAAAATTTATGATTGTTTCAAAGCAGTTCATAATCATTTTTCTTTCTCATAAAAACATATTTAGGCGGACAGCCCAGTAATGAATTGTCCGCTATATTGTATAGTGTGATTACATAGCTACAAAGATATGATTACCACCAGTCACCTTACATCCTGATAGAATAGGTGCATGGTCTCCATAATTCCTAGCAACATATCCACACTTCACACACTGGTAATTTGTTCCCGCAAACACACCCTTTCCTAAGTTCACAGCATACTCCGGCTTCTTAATGTTTTTCATTGATTTCATAACGAAATCCTCCTTTGATAAAATTCTTTACCTCAATTTGAGGTTTCTCGAAAATATTGAAATTTACTTTCAGATTCTCGATATATTCAAGTATAGTACGATTTTTCTCGAAGTCAAGTCGGTTTTAAGTTTTTTTTCTCGATTAAATTGAGTGAATGTACAATTATTTAGATGATTTTCGGATGAATATGAAGTATTACCGTGAAAAAATGAGTATCTCTCAAACGCAGCTTTCAATTTTGTGTGACTGCGGAACTGGAACAATCGGTGGCATTGAAGCAGGAAAAGCAAAACCCTCTTTTGACATGATGACAAAAATCGCTGAAGCACTCAAAGTCAATCCAGCAGATTTGTTCATTCGGGATTCGTCAAAAGGAAAAATTCAGTTGAAGGATGTATTGAAATCAGAATTCGAAACAATTCTTGCTAAGATTTAGCCCAATCCTTGTTGAAGCGGCAGTAAAAGCGAAAGCAGGTAACACGCTTTAAACTCGACATTAGGACTAATATTTTTTTTCCTTTTTTTCAAAAATTTTCCTTCATTGTTGCCGAAAATCGATTTTTTTTCGCTATATATAGGCATAAATATCTTTTCACGAAAAAGGAGATTCTATGCCGAATGAAAACCTTACCCAAGACAATCCCGTGACCCACCTTGAGATGGGCGCTCTTCCCGGTGCCGCCACCAACAAGAGCTACAAGGACAGCTACCGTGATAAACATCAACCGGGGAGCCAATGAGACTCTTCAAAAAAAGTGCCAGTCGTTGTATTATTATACAGAGTTCGTTGCGCGGGTCAGGGAGAACCAGAAAAGCGGCATGGAGCCACCCGAATCCATCAACGAGGCCGTAAACTACGCCATCCGGGAGAATTTTCTGGAAGGCTTCTTTGAGGAGCAGAAAATGCACATAACGAACAGCTTGCTTACGGAATTCGACCAGGAGCTTCACGACCAGTCCTGCATGGAGCTGGGATACGAGCGGGGCCGGGCTGAGGGAATTAAAGAAGGTGCGCAGCAGAATGCGGTGGCGAACGTGAAGAATTTGCTCAGCATGAATCTTGGAACTTCCGAACAAATAGCACAGTGTTGTTCCCTGCCACTTGAACAAGTCCTTGCCCTAAAAGAAGAACTCGCAGTACACCCCTAGACTCGTGGTGAAATTTATTGTGCAGATTACGGTCAGATAGACAATATAGTTCGCAAAATTGCAATGAACGAAGTGATTACAGGCGAACGCCCAGCAATCACGGACATTCACGATATGTGTAAGTGTGAAAAAATTGACAATCCTGACGGCTCAAGATGCATGGGATTTTGTTTGTAGGAGGGCCGAATGATTTACATAACCGGCGATACTCATAACACCGAAGACATGTCGAATCTCTCCACAAAGAACATAAAGCTCTGTTGCATGGAACAAAACACTGATTTTCATGCGATTACAGCTGCAATCGTCCTTGGTGATTTCGGGCTTCCATGGAGTTCTGACTGTTCAATCGATGAAGCGGGAATCCATCCGACTGACCATACAGACCGCTATCTTCTCAAATGGTACAAGCAGAAGCCTTTTAAGATTCTGGCCGTAATGGGCAACCATGATAATTATGACATCATCGAAAAATTGCCGGAAGTAGAAATATTTGGGGCTAAGGTTCTGAAAGTCAGCGATAATGTCTTTTATCTCAAACGAGGCGAAGTCTATATAATAGAAGATAAACGATTCCTTGTTCTGGGCGGAGCCATGAGTGACGACAAAGCCTGGCGCAAGGCTCACGAATCCTGGTGGGAACAGGAAGAATGGAGTGAAGAAGAAAAAGAAACCTGCTTAGCAAAAATAAAAGAAAACAACAGTTTTGACTATGTTCTGTCTCATACAGGCCCGTCAGTCGGCATCACCCTTACGGATGATTACTTCTGCAATGAAGAAAACCAAAAGCAGCTCCATCGCGATTCTAATGCAGTTTTCAACGACAAAATCGATTCTCTCATTTCATATAAAAAATGGTTCTTCGGGCACTGGCACAGCGATTGGGGCTACGAGCATTACAAGGAATCCAAATACATTCCGCTCTATCATCAGGGAATTGTAATTTGAACTGACAAAATTGAACCACGCTCCCTGCCCTTCCTCTTACAAAAAAAAACTGACAAGTAGAATTTTTCTCGTATTTCTGATATTCTAAACCTTCCCGAATCAACTTCGGGCAAATGGAATACATGAAACCAAGAATCTACGACAACAAGCCATTAAAATCATTCAATCCTCTCGTCGCTTATGCGGGCGTTCTTTTCGGGCCGCCTAGTTTTATCACGAATTTCAAGTGCTTTGCCACGATTCTCAAGGAATTTTTCTTCCTCCAATACTTTGAGAAATTCCACATCCTGCATATTCCAGTTATTTCTGTTGATCATCCGCTGGACAAAAAAATTCCCTTTACGCCGGAAAAAGTTTCTGTTTACCTTGATTTCATAAATCTCTGGGTACGGCCGCTCGCCATGCTGGTCAAAAAATTCGGATTCTGGCACGCGAGCCGCCTCACAAAAATGTGGATGCTCCGCTTCCGTAAGCTCTACCAGTGCTGCGGTAAGATTTACCACTTCCGGCTGACCACAACTGACCGCCCAAAATACAAGGAGATGCGGGAATTCCGCCAGATTCACGCTTTGGATCCCCACTTCCTATGCGTTCCCAGCCTGCATGTGGCCACGGTTTTCCTTGCTTTCGGCTTTTACCGCCATATTTTCGACAAGGAAGATTTTACAGAAGTCGAAAAGCGTAACTGGAGCGAAGAGCTTTACAAGGGAGCACTTGAAATCACCGAGACGGTCTTGTATGTAAAGCAGCACTCGGTCAACTGTATTCCAGCAGCTCTTTACCTCGTGGTCGCCAATTTTCAGGAATGGATTTCCGCCGATGATGCCCGCAAATTTATCGGCCAGCTTTTTGCAAATCCCGAAGGTTTTTCGGCAGAAGAAGCATTTCAGGTTCGAGAGCATATCCGCGCGACTTTTGAGCAATATCTTACTGACGGAGCAAAAACTCCGAATTGGTACGATCCTATCCGGGAATTCTTAATCAATTACGAAGATAAGATAAATATAAAATAAAATTCGGGCACTTCCCGCTATCGCGGGTCGGGTCTTTCGGGGTTCCGCTGCCGCTTCATTGCTTCGCTTTGCTGCGCAACTAACGCCCCTTCAGCCCCTAGTGCATTGGAGTCTATATGAAATATTTCTTTGAAACTTATGGCTGTGAGATGAACATCGCAGAATCGGCCAGCGTCGAGCAGCTTTTGATTTCCCGCTCATGGGAAAAAGCCGAGCATCCCGAAGAAGCAAATCTCGTTATAATCAATACATGCTCAGTCCGTGGAAGTGCCGAGCAGCGTATTTTGGGACGCTTGGGCTATTTTGAGGGTGTCAAAAAAATTCGCATGGGCGACATGAATTCAAAAATCCGTCTCGAAGACATGAAATATGCCGCCGAATTCTACAAAGAAAACGGAGCCGTCCCCCTCACTCTGGTGGTCATGGGCTGCATGGCACAGCGGCTTCTGGACGACCTCAAAAAACAATACCCTGTCGTTGATTATGTGGTGGGCACTTTCGGAAAATACAAATTCGGCGAAATCATTCAGGCCGTGGAAAACGGCAACAAGCCTTTCAAAATCAAGGACGAAGAGACCTACACTTTTGCCCAGTACTCTTACGAGCAGGGAGCTTTCTCAACTTTCGTGCCAATCATGCACGGCTGCAACAATTTCTGCACTTACTGTATCGTGCCTTATGTCCGTGGCCGCGAAGTCAGCCGCCGCGTAGACCAAATTTTGGCTGAAATCGACTTCCTCACCAAGGCAAATGTCAAGGAAATCACACTTTTGGGGCAGAATGTAAACGCCTACAAGGGCGAGGACGGAACCACATTTCCCCAGCTTCTTGAAAAAATCTGCCGCCACATCGACGAGACAAAATCTTCTATTAAGTGGGTGCGGTTCGAGTCGTCAAATCCCAACGATTTCTCTGACGAATTAATCGAAGTCATCAAGAATAATCCCCATGTCTGCCGTGGCTTCCACATCGCAGCCCAGCACGGAAACAACGAAATCCTAAAACGCATGAACCGCAAGAATACAAGGGAAGAATTCATCACTCTCGCAAAAAAATTGCGCTCGGCCCTGCCCGGCGTTCAGCTTATCACTGATTTAATGGTGGGCTTCCCCGGCGAAAGCGAGGAGCAGTTCATGGACATCCTCTCCCTCATGGAAGAAGTCAAATTCGAGTCCAGCTTCATGTATTTCTATAATCCCCGTGAAGGAACTCCGGCCGCCAAGTTCGAGAATCAGATTCCCGTGGAAGAAAAAAAGGCCCGGCTTCAGAAAGTCATCGATTTGCAGTCAAAGCACACCACCGAGGTCATGTCAAAGCGAATCGGCGAGACAATCGAAGTCCTCTGCGACATCGTTTCCCGCCACGACGAATCGGAGCTTTTGGGCAAAACCGAACAGAACGAGCGTGTTGCCTTCAAGGCCGACAAAAAACTGATCGGAACTTTCGTAAAAGTTAAAATTATTTCATTGCAAGGCAACACTTTTAGAGGGGAAATTATTTAAAACTGTTTTGATTTCATGTATACTTCTTTTAGGAGTTTTTCATGAAAAAAATCGTTTCTTACTTTCTTTCTGCTTTTGTGGCCCTTTCTTCAATTTTTGCACAAACTTCTTTGGATAACGATGTTTACAAAAAAGTTTCAGCCTCAGTTTTTGAAGTCGTGGTCGAAAAGCATGAAGACACTAAAATTGTCTACGAAAAAGAACTGCCTTTAGATCGCATTCCATTCGCAATCCGAAATGATAAATATATGCCGATTGGAACAGCTTTCCTCCTAACAGATGGTTCCTTTTATACGGCTGCTCATGTAGTGAATCTCTATGGCGAAAGTGTCTACAACAAATATTTCGTTCGAGATATCAACGAAAAAGTCTATGAAATCGACAAAATTCAGGCTTTTTCTGAACGTCGTGATTTTATAAAATTCTCAGCTAAGGGCTTCAAATTCTCAAAAGGAATGGGCCTCGAAACCGACGACAATTTTGAACTTAATTCTGATGTATTCTCTGTAGGAAATGCCCTCGGCGAAGGAATCGTAATCCGAAATGGATCCCTTACCAGCCAGACTTATGAACAGAAAAACGGTGACTGGAAATGGCTCAGATTCTCTGCAGCAGCAAGTCCAGGAAACTCAGGTGGCCCGCTTATTAAACCAGACGGCAAAGTAATCGGCATCATCACAATGAAAAGTGAAAACGAAAATCTCAATTATGCACTCCCTATCAAAGAAATAAACTCAGAGAAAGCGGGCACAGGAAGTGCTTTTGCGGATTACAAGTATGTTTTGCCAAATATTTTAAGCTATAAACATCCCCGCAAATTTGAAGCAACAATCACACTCCCAAAAACTCTTGCAGAAGTCAACAAAGAATTAACTCAGCTTCATAACCAGAACATTATCGACTGTGTAAATGAGATGAAAAAAGACTACGGAATCACAGGCGCAAAATGTTTTGACAATTCTCAAGAAAAAGACGAATTTTTTATGCGGACACTAGGAGTCACAATGCCACTTTTGATATATCATAATCAAAGTGGTGTATGGGATTATGCCCGCCCAAATAATATTCAAACATACAATCTTGAAGAAAACGGATACATTGAATACGGCTCAATGGTAAATTACTATTTTGCGCGTATTCGGCCGCCAGATTCAGTTCCACTTAAAGAGCTTATCATAAATCCCAAAAAATGTACTGACTATCTTACAAAGCCATTTAATCTCTCACGCAATGTCTATGGAGAGCAAATTAACATACTCTCTTTGGGTGAACCAGAAAAATCAGAAACTTATGTCGATTATTTTGGCAGGACCTGGTATGTGAATTACTATGCACTTGATTTTGCTGATGCCCTCTTTATGACTTTTTCTCTCCCGCTTCCTACAGGTGTCTTTCTCTTTGGCACAATTTCTACCCGGAAGTCCGTCACTGCAACAAATTACATCGATGCTCAGTTCATGACTGATTTTATCTATCCCCGTTATGGTGGAAAACTTAAGTTCTGGCGCCAATATTTTTCTCTTCCTTCTGATATCCGCAATAAATTCTCAGTTACAGAAAAGCAAATGTCCATGAAAGAGTCAAAAGATTCACTTTCTCTAAGCATCGGTGATATCACCCTTTCTGTATCAAAAAAGGATATAAACTATAACGATGAAAGTGCAATTACGGTACGAACAGGCTACGACAAAATTGACGGCAAAGTCGTTATAAAAAACCGCAATCTGGTTTTCACGACAAGCACAACCGAGGCTGACTTTAAATCAGTATCAATCCTTCAGGTTAAGAATCCGGGGGCAAATGCAAAAGAAACTCTTACACAAAGTTGGAATCAGCTAGTAAATCAAGTTTCTCCCTATAACAACGAGCCTTACTGTCAGGAATCATACACTTACCTTGATAAAATCGTTTATCCGGCCGGGCCTGATAAAGACAAACTGGAATACCTTTATGTCCTGACTTTCGCAATCGAGGGGCAAAATAAATTCGATGAAATTAAAAAATTTGCAGAAAACATCGAAAAGGGAATCACACTCAAATAGGAGAAATATATGCCTATACGACTTATTGGAACAATTATTCTGCTTATTCTCGTAACGATTTTTGCGGGCGTAAACTTGGACAACAAGTGCGACATCACATTTATCTTTTATACATTTGAGCAGGTGCCGGTCTTTATGACGATTATTATTTCTTTTGCAATAGGACTTGTCCTCATGCTTCCCTTTACGCTCGGCCGTGGCAAAAAAAACACAAGAAAACCTGTCCAAAGCCAACAGAATAAGTCAGAGCCAAAAGAAGAATCAAAAACTCTTTTCGATTTTAAGATTAAACGAGAAGCAAAATCCGAAAACAGAAAAAAGAAAGAAGAAAAAACCGCTGATTCCAGCACTGACTCTGCCGAGAGCACAGGGGAACCGGTATGAGCAGTCAGTCATTCCCGCCTTTAAAGCGGGAATCCCGTTGCGTCATAATCGGGGCGGCTCCCATCAAAAATTATAAAAAAATCCGCTCGTTTTTAGGCAATGATGATTTCGTCATTGTCTGTGACGGCGGATTAAATCATCTTCGCAAGCTCAAAGTCAAGCCGAATTTAATCATCGGCGACTTCGATTCCCACAAAAATCCTCATTCAAAAATCGAAACCATCGTCCTTCCCCACGAAAAAGACGACACCGACTCAGTTTTTGCCCTCAAAACGGCTCTTTCCCGCGGTTACAAAGATTTCCTTTTCATCGGAATGATTGGCGCGCGTCTTGATCACGGACTGGGAAATCTCTACATGCTCGTCAAATGCCAGAATGATGGGGCAAAAGCCCTGATGATTGATGATTTTTCTGAACTTGAGCTTGTGGGTAAAGAAGAAAAATCTATTTCAGACAGGTATGCTTACTTCTCTTTGCTGAATATCACCGGTACAGCCCGCGGAATCACGATAAAAGACGCACTCTACCCTCTTGAAAATGCCGAAATCACGCCAGAATACCAGTACGGCGTAAGCAACGAAGTTCTTCCTGGAAAGACAGCCCGTGTCTCAGTGACCGAAGGAAATCTTCTCCTAGTGAAAGTCTGGATATAATTTTTTGTTAATGGTAGACGGATTTGTTAAAAATATCAGCGGAATGAATGAAATGGCAACTGGTGCCGACCAAATTACCGAAGCCGTAAACACGGTAAACGCAGAAATTTCCCCAGAATATAAAAAGGTATAAGCAATTAAGTTATTCTGGGGAAATCAGCGTCTGTTTCCGTTTGTGAAGTAAATCTGCTTTTACTGAAAGTCTGGAAGTAATTTCCTAAGCTTTCAAGTATTTTTGCAGAGTTCTTCTAACTGCCCCAGTTCCGACAATTTCTTCGCAGAACATAGCTTCGATTTTTTCTCCAATACCAGCTTTATAGAGATCTGAACCAAAGATGTTCTCGTTTGAAAGAATCGGCTTCAACTGACCCTTGTATGACTCAGGCTTACCAAGTTCAATGTCCTTGAGTTGCGCAGTCAATTCTTCCAGCATCGGATCAGGAGAAAGTTCAAACGGATTTCCCTTGTCGTCAAGTGCAAGCAGATAGCGGCACCAGCCAGCAATTGCCAACGGAATTGCCTCCAGTTTTGACGCATTTCCATCGCGCTCGACATACGATTTAATCGTTTCACCAAAACGAATACCTACTTTTTGCGAAGTATCACATGCGATTCGCTGCGGTGTGTCAGGCATGAATGGGTTAGGAAGACGCACTGAAATTACTTCGTTCACAAAATCCTTTGGTGAGAGGATTTTTGGATCTGTAACAACAGGCATTCCTTCCACAGGTCCAATTCGATGCACAAGCTCAGAAAGTTCCTTATCTTTCATTTCATCAGCAATCAGCGTATAGCTAAGGAGGCAACCATACACTGCAAGTGCCGTATGAAGAGGATTTAAGCAAGTAGTTACTTTCATTCGCTCAACATTATTCACCGTGTCGCGGTCAGTCATGTAGACTCCGGCTTTTTCCAACGGCGGACGGCCATTCGGAAATTTATCTTCAATAACGAGATATTGTGGCTTTTCGGCGTTTACAAATGGAGCAATAAAGGTCTTTTTTTCCGTTACGAACGGCTGCATTTTCTCAATGCCAAGATCTTCAAGCTGTTTTCCAATTTCGACGCTTGGACGAGGAGTGATTTTATCAATCATCGACCATGGAAAAGTTATTTTTTTCTCGTCATTCAGATACGCAATAAATTCTTTGCTGACAAAGCCTCGCTTGCACCACTCTTCTGCAATAGTAAGCACAGAATTCTGCAATTTTTCTCCGTTGTGAGAGCAGTTATCCATTGAAACAACTGCAAGCGGAAGTGCTCCATTCTGGAAGCGATGCAAAAGAAATGCCGTAACCTGAGCCATTGCAGAGCTTGCTTTGTCTGGACCGCCTTCCATATCAGCTACGATGTATGGGAAGAATTCGCCCGCTGCATTTTTAAGGGCGTATCCTTTCTCGGTAATCGTAAAGCTAATCATCTGAAGGCTGGGGTTAGCGAAAATTTCTTTCATTCTCGCCCAGTTTGATGTGGCTTTCGGTGTAGAATGGATTGCTTCTGTAAGAGAGGCAATCACCTGTTTTGAGACAGAGCCGTCTGGATTGAGCGTTACTCCCAGCACAAGATTATCATAGGGTTTGTAAATTTCCTCGATAATATCCGCGCTGAATGTTTCTGCACAAACAATGCCCGTCTTGGTCAGGCCATTTTCCAACAATTTGTCAGCAATACCTCCGATAAACATACGGAAAATATTTCCTGCACCAAAGTGTACCCATGCAGGATTTTTTGCCGTATATGCACGGACTGTCGAAATATCATAAGTTGGAATAGCTACTCCTGCCTTTTTCCAGCCGGCAGTATCCTTCAAACCTTCTACTGTCAGTTTCATATATGCCTCTTTTACGCTATTTTCGCGCTTTTTTTTCGATAGATTCCCACAAGCCGCAGATATAAGCCGCCCCCAAAGCGCGGTCATACAATCCGTAACCCGGCATTGCCTTTTCTCCCCAGATCATGCGTCCGTGGTCAGGGCGAATCGGCCCCTTGAAGTCAATGTCGTAGAGTGCTTTTACAATCTCGTACATATCGAAAGAGCCGTCGCTTGACAGGTGAGCCGCCTCTTCGAAATCATTTTTGCCGTCATTGAACTGCAAATTACGCACATGGGCAAAATGAATTCGGCCTTTGAGCGCACGAATCATAGCAGGCAAATCGTTTTCTGGATTTGTGCCGTAGCTTCCTGCGCAGAATGTAACACCGTTGTGAGGATTATCCGTCATCTTCATCATTCGCTGAATATTTGGCAGACAAGTGATGATTCGCGGAAGTCCAAAGACACTCCATGACGGGTCATCAGGATGAATCGCCATGTTGATGTCGTATTTGTCACAAACCGGCATAATCGCATCCAAGAAATACTTGAGCCTTTCAAAGAGCAAGTCTTCTGTCGTACCCTCGTACATCTTGAACAAATCTTTTATTTTCGCCATGCGCTCTGGCTCCCAGCCCGGCATCACGGTACCGTTCATGTCACCCGAAATTGAGTCAAACATTTTGCTTGGGTCAATAGCATCCACCGTTTTCTGATTGTATGCCATAACCGTAGAGCCATCAGGACGCGGTCGAGCAAGCTCAGTGCGTGTCCAGTCAAAAACCGGCATAAAGTTGTAGCAGACAAGGTGAATGTCGTTCTTGCCGAGATTTTCAAGCGTCTTGATATATGCATCGATGTCTTTGTCACGGTCATTTCCGGCCGTTTTGATTGCATCGCTTACATTGACGCTCTCAATTCCGTCAAGGGTAAGACCTGCGGACTCTACTTCGTCTTTAAGGGCCTTTATTTCACTTTCGCTCCAGACCTCGCCAGGCATTTTATTGTAAAGAGTAGAAATAACTCCTTTCACATAAGCTGTCTGCCGAATCTGCTGCAAGGTTACGGTATCATATTTTGAACCGAACCATCTCATTGTCATTTTCATAGAACACCTCTTTTAACCTGCGACACCGAAAATCATATTCGGAATGAAAAGCACAAGTTTCGGACAGAAAACAAGTATCGCAAGTTCAAGTAAAATTGCAATGAAGAAAGGAAGACTTTCCTTCGTATATTCTTCAGGCGGACAATCGATGATTCCACAAACCGTATACAGGGCAGAACCAATCGGCGGAGTCATGACACCGAGGGTAACGATTGTTGCCATCAAAACACCAAAGTGAACAGGGTCCATACCCGCACTTGTAACCATTGGAAGGAAGATTGGGGTAAGGAGCAAGAAGTTTACATTGCTATCAACGAACATTCCGGTGAAGAACAAGAAGCCGAGCATAATCAATGTGAGCAACTGAGCATTGTTAGTAATTCCGAAGATGAAAGAGCTCAATGTTGCAGGAAGTTTTACCCAAGTAATCGCATAGCTGAATGGACCAGACATAGCGATGATAAGCATGATTGCGCCGTTATCTTTAAGAGTAGTGATAAGAGCTTCCTTGAAGTTCTCCCAGTTCAACTTTTTATAAACAAATTTTCCGACAACCAGTGCATAAACTACAGCGAAGGCACCAGATTCAGACGGAGTAAACACACCGAAACGAATTCCGACAATCAAAATAATCGGGAACAAAAGCGCCCAAATTGACTGCTTAAGGTTCTCAATGATTTCGCGAATCGTCAGTTTTGGTGCATCAACTGCCGGCGGATCAAATTTTCTGATGCGGCTGGTAATTGTGGTCGTTGCCATAAGGAATGCCATCATGAGGATTCCAGGAATGATACCAGCGGCAAACAAACGACCGATTGAAACTTCACCGACAAATCCAAAGATAATCAAACCTAAGCTTGGCGGAATAGTAGCTGTAATAAGAGCGGTAAGGCAGTTTACAGAACATATATAACCTTTTGTGTAACCGCGTTTCATCATCTCAGGTGCAAGAATTCGGGTTTCCATTGCGGCATCAGCCGTTGCAGAACCAGAAACACCGCCCATGAGCGTAGACATAACTACAGAAATTTGTGCCGTGCCGCCATACATTCTTCGTGTCAAAAGACGGGCAAGACTCAAAAGCTGCTCGGTGATTCCCGAAACATTCATCAAGTTTCCCGCAAAAATGAAGAAGGGGACAGCAAGGAAAGCAAATGACTGACTCTGAAGCACGACCATCTGAACGGCGGCCTCAAAGGGAAGAATCGGCTGACTCAAGAAATAAGCAAAACCAGCGATTCCGATAACAAATGCGATAGGCATTCCCATCAGCAACATTACGACAAAACTTATCAATAAAAGACTCATGGTTTCCTCCTACGCCTCATTCTCTGATTCAGGCTTAGACTCAGATTCAACTTCATCTTTGTTGAAATGCTGAATACACAGTTTGATTTTTCCGATTGTCGAAATCGCCATCGAAAAAGTCGCAACAACAAGGCTCAAGCTGACAAGCGAGTATGGAATCGGCATTGACTGGTAAGTGCGGACTCGTTCAACCCATACAAGGCGACAGCCGTACAAACATGTGACAATGCACATTCCAAAAATAATTGCATATACCGCAATCAAGACAAGTTTCTGTACTTTTTTAGGAAAATACCTCGTAACAAGGTCAATTCCAATGAGCTGACCGCTTCGCCAAGCGACATCTGCTCCCAAGAAAGCTGTCCATGCAAGCAAGAGCATAGCTAAGTCAATATTCCATGCCATTGAAACCCTCATAAATCGAAGGATGGCAGAACCAAAGACAAGAACAACAAGAAGGATAAAACCGACACAACAAAAGCCGACTTCGATTTTACAGAATTTTTCATAAATCTTTTTCATATATTGATTTCCGTTTTTGACAAGTAATGCAGGCTAGAAAATAACCAATCCGAAAAGAAGCCTGTGTTTTCTGTGTTTTAGAAAACACAGGCATATTCCATTTCTAGTTAGCCAACTGTGTGAAGAGTCGGTCTTTCAAACCGTCAGAGAAGCCGAGCTCATTAGTCTCGTAGAGTGGTTCAATAGCTTTTTTGAATTCATCGATATTGACCTCTCGTACTGTAACACCATTTTTCTTCATGTTGTTATAGAAGCCCTCTTCCTCACTCTGAATGATTGCACCATACTCAACGGCAGCATCACGCATAGTTTTTACGAAGAATGCCTGATCAGCTGGTGAAAGGCTATTATAGAAGCTAGCTGAACAAACGAATGCAGACTGGAGCATGTAGTGCTTTGTCATTGCCAAGTTCTTTGTAACTTCATAAATGCGGCTTCCGTCAGCGGTAGCAACCTGAACTTCACAACCATCAAGAGTTTTCTGCTGGATTCCAGGGAAAACTTCACCCCAAGAAATACCGATGTTTGCAAAACCAAGATATTTTGCAAGCTTGTTACCGATTGTGTTTCCAAATCCTCGGATTCGCAAGCCTTTCAAATCAGCGACATTTCTTACCGGAGTAGTTGTATAGAAACAGCGGAAACCGTTGTACATATTCGTGATATAGATAATGCCCTGTTTTTCAAGCTCAGCAGACCACTCTTTGAAAATCTGAGTATCCGGAAGCTTTTTCAACATAGCAGGATCCGTAAGGATATACGGAGCCATAAGAATGTTCAAATCAGGAATATCAAACTGGCTTGCAAGTCGTCCAGGATCGCTCGGAACAACAAGATTGATTCCGAGTTTTGCCTGAGTAACAAGCGCATCAGTATCTCCAGAAAGCGCACCGGCAACCTGTACCGTAGCATCGAATTTTCCACTTGCATTCAATCGATCCGCAACAGCCTGCATCATACGAGACTGACCAGTTGTAGCGGCCTCAGTTCCAGCAAATGTAACAGCAACCTTCTTTTGTGCTCCGTCTTTCTTTGTGCAAGAAGAGAACAAAAGACCAAAAACCATAGCGGCGCTCATTACGCCAACAGCAACCTTTTTCATGTTAAGCCTCCTTTTAACTAACATGTTAGTATATTAGCTCACAAATACTTACCTGTCAACATTTTTTTTAAAATTTTTTATTCTTGACATATTTGTTTTTACCAAGCAAAATAAAATCAAAATTCTCAATAAGGACGGTTTAATGGTAGCGGAAAAAAATACTGCAACTGCTCAATCAGCGGTTTACCACGCACTCAAAAAAAATATAATGTCTTTACAGCTAAAGCCTGGCACCGCAATGAGTACGCAGGAAATTGCATCGAAATTAAATGTCAGTCGCACGCCTGTTCGAGAAGCCTTTATTCGCTTACAAAGAGATGGTTTGGTTGACATCTTCCCTCAAAAAGAAACTCTTGTCTCAAAAATAGATTTCTCTAAAGTCGCACAAGAACGATTTATCCGTGAAAGCCTTGAATGTGCCAATGTTGACTTGCTTATAGGAAAATTCACAAAACACGACTTGTCAATTATGGAACTCAACATCGAAAAACAATTAGTTGCCATGCGCAACAAAGAACATTCGTTACATATTGAACTCGACAATGAATTCCACAGTTACATGTTTAAAATCACTAATCAGGAGCTCAGTTGGCAAATAATCGAAAATACCAGCAACCACTATGCACGAATTCGTCTTCTCTCTGTAAATGATGAAAATATCATGCATGAAACGATTTTGCAGCACCAAAAAATTTTATCAGCCATCTATGATGAAGATGCAGAACATGCAAAAATGTACATCAAAACGCACTTACATCAACTTGAAGGTCAGCTCCAGCAAATTCTGAACACCTATCCATCTTATTTTGACCAAAATCTCATTCCTGATGAAGACAGGTTTGCAGCCCTGCTTGCAAAATAGCACAAAAAAGGCTTCCCGCTCTGGGAAGCCTTTCGCTTTTAAGATGAAAAATTAGAACTTTGCCTTTCGCAAGCGGACTTCTTCAATGTTCTCGCTGAAGAGTTCACGCAAGTCGTTCAAGCCAAGAGCCATGAGTGCCATTCGGTCGATACCCATACCCCATGCCAAAACCGGGCAATCCAAGTCCTGAGCCTTTGTAACTTCCGGACGGAAAATGCCGGCTCCGCCAAGCTCAAACCAGCCCAAAACAGGATGTTTAATGTGAACCTCAACAGAAGGCTCCGTGAATGGGAAGTAGCCCGGAACATATTTAACTTCAGTTGCGCCTGCGACTTCTTTTGCGAACATTTCAAGCATACCAAGCAAAGTGCGCAAGTTTACATCCTCGCCGGCGATGATTCCCTCTGTCTGATAGAAATCGCTCAAGTGAGTAGCGTCAACCTTGTCGTAGCGGAAACAGCGGGCGATACCGAAATATTTGCCAGGAACTTCTGCCTTGTGAAGCTGATGTGCCGAAAGAACTGTGCCCTGTGAGCGCAAAACCAGTCTTCTTGTGAATTCATGGTCAAAATCGTAGTTCCAGCCACGGCTTCCTGTGTTGCCACCGTTTTTGTGGGTTTCGGCTACATTTGTAAGCCAAGGCTCTTCGATTTCTTTTGCATGGGTCGGATTTTTGATTCGATATACATCGTGAATGTCGCGGGCTGCGTGGAACTGCGGCATAAAAAGCGCATCGCCGTTCCAGAATTCAGTCTCTACGAGAGGACCGTCATATTCCTGGAATCCCAAAGAGCAGAGCTTGTCTTTAACATGCTCCAAGAACTGAACATAAGGATTCGTTCGCCCCGGAATGATTCGTGCCGGCGGAATTGCAATATTGTAGCCACGGAAAGTTCCGTTCTTCCATTCTCCTGAAGCAAGCATCTGCGGAGTTACAGCCCCCAATTCTTCGCCAGTGATTCCGGCTTTTTTGAGGGCGGCGACTACATCTGCGGCCTCTTTGTTCAATTTGTAAACGACTGTCTCCCGCTCAATGATTTTGAAAGGAGAATCAGCGGCACCTCGTTTTTTTGCATAATTTGTGATGACCTTCTGCTCGTCTGCGCTCAAAGAAGCATTGTCAAGCTGACCGTTTTCGGCTTTTGCGGCTCGCTCAAACAAGTCCGTTGCGATTTTGATATTTGCAGGGATTTCTGCCCCGGAATATTCTGCCTTTTTTTCGGCATTCATTTTGAGAACGCCAGCTTTTGAGAGCTGACCGAAAGCAGAGCCGACATCTTTCTGCTCAAGGCCTGTGCCTGCCGCGATTTCTGGAAGGAGTTTTGCTCCCTTTTCTTTTACAAAGTTGATGATTCGGACTTCAGGGATGCCGTCTTTTGCGTAAGCTCGTCCCAAATCAGTGATTTCATAGAATGTGTGGGGGGTTTTGCTCACAACAGAGAGCAATTCCTTTCCGCCAAGCCAAGAAAAAGCCTGATTACAGTGACCTTCTTTGTAGTCTAATTCTTTCTGAAGTTTTTCGGAAGTTAATTCGTCTTTTGCCGTGTAGTTAAGAAGAACTTTGATTTCAAGTGGATGAAGATTTTTAATGATGTTTTGAATGTCCATTTTATAACTCTGTATTTTGATTTGTTTTTATAAAAAAGTTGAGCCAGCTCTTTAGAACTGGCTCGTAGCTTTTAGCGATTTGAGCTTTAGCGGTTAAACTTTACATAAGAATGATAAGTTGCCCATTTCATATTCTTATCATCCTTGAAATATTTAACAGAATCTTTTCGCAAATATTTGTAGCTATAATACTGATATTCCTTTTGGAAATCCTGCAAGCATGCAAGAACAGTATTCATTGCCTCACCCTGATCATAAGATACTGCCATACATGTATAATAGACATGTGCTTCATCTGTAAGCGGCGTGTATTCAATCTGAACCTTTGCGGTTTTATTTGTCGTATGCTGATCCTCTGGAACGATTGTTCGCGTTGTTAAATCAACAGCGTTCGGATCCTTCTGCAACTCAGCCAAATCATCACCGAAAGTGACACCTGCAAAACAAAAAAGTGCGACTGCAATAGCAAAAATCTTTTTCATAGTATTCCTCCTTGTTAGAGAGTCGAACATCTCTTCAAGTCATTTGCATTTTAAAGTTTTAAGACTAAAAAAAGTTACAGAAAATAAAATTCTGTTTCTCTAAAAAGTCTTGTATTCTATTATTCTATCAGTTTCCATAAAAAAATCAAGGGTAACTTTATATCTGCCTGCATCTACGCCGATTTTGGGGGCTTCACTGATAAAGACGGTTCCACTAATTTCCTTAGGCTTTGTTTTAATCCATTTCCGCTCATAATTTCTGACGGCCATCTTCAAAGACTCTCCGCATGCTTTTTGAATTCCTTCAAATCCCTCTGAGAGTTTTGCATACCCTTCCCCTTTAATTCTCGGATGAAGGACAGATTTCCAGCCTCTATAAATATGAATTTGCGCATCAGAACGGCGAAATTCCACCCAACAATTCAATATTGAATCTTTTATCCAAGGTTTCGCATAGTTTATCGATTTGATTTCAGCTTCACTCAGTTCTTGAAGTGGCGTAAATTCAAAATATTCTGCTACTCCGCGGGCTTTATCGTAAGGAACATACTCAAAATGCCAACCATAAACCATTCCCGAAAGAATAAAAGGGGAAATTTCTTTGATTTTTTGTACTGGAAGGGCCAGTGCGTCCTTTTCGGGCTTTTCAACACCAGGATAAATTTCAGTAGAAGCCCATAAAGAAAAACGAACCATACGCTCCTGAGAAACATCTTGGGAAAAAATCGGAAGCAAAGTCACAATGAGAAAAACAAAAACTATCTTCTGAATGCGTCTTTCCATACTTGAATCGGATGAACTCCCATACGAACAAGAAAATACAGCCAAGCAAAAGCAAACCCAGCCAGATGAGTCATGTGAGCCACATTGCTTGAAAGCGAGAACTGGCTGAAAAATTCAATCGCCGCATACCCAATCACCATAATCGGTGCAGGCACGGGTAAAATTCCCCATATATATATTATCGACTTGGGAAAGACAACAGCGTAGGCAAAAAGAAGACCATAAATCGCTCCGCTCGCCCCGATAAGATTAATTACAAAGGGCCATGGCTGAATTCCATTCTCGATGAGAATCTTTCCGACAGCATAATAAACTCCGACAGAAAAGAGCCCGCTTAGAATTCCGATTGTGAAATACATAAGCAGAAATTCCTTTGAGCCGAGCGCACGCTCTAACTGTATGCCAAAGATAAACAAAGCAAGCATATTAAAAAAGAGATGGAGCCAGTCTCCATGAATAAACATATAAGTGACCGCTTGCCAGAAAAAATGATTGTAGACAAAGGTAATAACGCCCAAACCAAAAAATCTTTTATCGATTTGAAAAGTCTCAACGAGAAAAAAAACGACAGTACTTATGAGTATAATCGCAAGAGTCGCGTTAAAAAAAGAATATCTGAATGCTTTTCGTAAAATGTTCATTAGTTGTCTAGCTTCACATCAGAAATCAATTTTGGATCGGCAAAGGTTACTTGATTTCTTCCGTTTCTTTTAGAAACATAAAGAGCTTGGTCTGCCTGATCAACAAGCAATTTTGGTGAAGTAACAGGGTTTTCCTGTGTATCGAAAGTTGATACGCCAAGGGAAATCGTAACTTTGACATGCTGATCTTCGTAACAGAAGTCATACTGCTCTACTTTACTACGAATTCGCTCAGCGACAATCATTGCGTCATCAGAACTAGTGTCATTGAGCAAAACCGTAAATTCCTCGCCGCCATAGCGTGAAGCCATATCCTGTCCGCGAATGCTCGACTTGATTATTTTGGCCACAGTCTGAAGTACATAGTCACCGCAGGCATGACCATAAGTATCATTGAACCGTTTGAAAAAATCGATATCGAACATGATTACCGAAAGATTACCTTCGTTTGCAAGTGCATTGTCAAGCTTGTCTGTAAGCACATTGTAGAAGAAATACTTGAGTTTAAGGTGCGTCATCATGTCGGTTGATGAACGCTCAAGAAGAGCGGCATTGTTGATTGCAATTGAAGCAAGTGATGCTATAACAGTAAGCTGCTCTTTTTCATAATCGGTATAGCTCGCATCGTCTGCAAGCGTAATTCTTTCACCCAAAAGCAGAATTCCGTTCAGGTGATTGTGCTGAACGAGAGGAATTACAAGAGACGGCTTGAGGGACGAAATCATATTGATATCGGTGTCTTCTGGAAGATTGTCCACAAGTTCGCTCACCGTATACAATTTGTTGCTACCTTCAAGCAGGGTGACCACAGGATTTGAAGTGGGAATCACATAAGAAACATTCGGATTTGGATCCATGCCGTTATAGTTTGAATCAAGGTGGAAAGAATCTGCATCAAGCGCATTCAAAACGAAAATTCCTGCACCAAGGACATGGAACTGTCCCATGCAAGTGTAGAGAATAGATTCGACCAGTGTTGAAAATTCAAGCGTTGAGCAGAGTGAGCGGGAGACTTCGAGAAGCTGCTGGAGATCATAGATTTTCTTTTCGTATTCGCTTATGATATCCTGAACATTTCTGTTGTCGTTCGGAATCGGTTCTTCAAATTCACTACTCATGATTCTTATCTATTTCACCAATTATAGCATAATTTTTCATAATTTTAAGGAAAAGCTTCCAGTTATCATACTGCTGCTCGATTGTTCCCGCACCATCGAGATTTCGTGCAGATGAAAAAAGCACCTTAATATTAGAAACCATATCAGACTTTGATTTTTTGGAATCAAGAATTAACTCGCCAATTTCGATGTAAAGTTCATACAAAATTTTTGAGATTTCTTGAATCAGTTTATGAGCCTGATTATTAATATTATCGACCATAGAGCCGACTTTTTTTAGAAAATCCGCATCGGTACGGCTGTCACGAACCAAACCGCGCAACTCGGCTTCATCATTCTTGCCATTCCGCTCAAATGTCTTTTCAAATTCTTTGATAAGGTTATCGATTTCGTTAAGGGCATAAATCGTAGAAGAAAAATCCGCCTTGTAATTCTGATTATTGAAAAATCCTTCGATAACAATATTGTTGAGGACTGTTTTAACGCTCACCGTCATAAACACATCCATAAAGGTTTTGATGACTTGAAGGGGCGTAATCCAAATAAATGAATATGGGGTATTAACACGAAGGAATTCGTTTGTTTCGCTGTTGTAGACTCGGATTTCTTCCAGAGGATGCTCACCAAACAATTCTTTTATTTCAAAAGATACTGTGTAATCCTTAACCTCACCTTTAATACGCTCTGAATCAGAAGCAAAGCGTTTTTGCATGAATTCAATGAATCCTTTGAGGGAATTTGAACGGTATGTCGCAAACTGGAAAGAAAGCCCTGCATCCTTTTTACCATAGATAATAAGACTTTTGAACACATCTGAAGTAAGATAACGCGTAAAGACAGAATTAATTTTTTTAAGATTGTGGGAAATACCGTCTTTTTCTTCTTCAGAAAGGTCATGCCCCGAAAGAAGCTGCTTTAAAGCGAAAATTGCCCGTGATTCTGCAAGGTCTATCTTAAAATTCCCCGTAATGTAATACAAATCCTGAAGAATAGGAGCGACGGCTTCGGGTGAGACGGGCACAATCGTTCCAAAAGAATTTGATGTCATGCCATCGAAATTCTGGTCAAACAAACGGATAATATTTATGTAATTGAAACGACAGATATCTGAAAGTTGTTTGAGTGAGCAAAGCGTATCATCTATTTTTATGAAACCAGGCGCGCTGAGCTGCTTGAGTAGCGTATCCATCGTTCGTTTTTGTGAATCAATCAATTTGTTTAGCGGAGTGTCAGACTCCATGATAATCTTTTTTCGATTCTCGTATTCAAGACCGTAAATTTTTTCCTGGGAAGCTTCGTCAAAACCTGTTAAAATGAGTTCGTACTCAAAACGGCCATTTCTCTGTATATCTTCGGAACAAACTGTACTAGACAAGATATCATTGATAGGTTTGCAATTCTCGTAGAGAACACGGAATAATTCCGCAAAGTTCGCTTGCAACATGCCATTTTTAAAAATTTGAGACGGCAAAATCTTTAATTCATTTTCGACCTTGCGCATTTCCATTCGCTTTTTCACTTCTGGTGACGAGCTCATGAAAATCGACTCAAATAACTCTCTTAATGCCCTCAAAAAACCCATACATTCTATTGTAGTAGCTAAATGCTTTTTTTACAAGTTTTTACGAAATTTTTAAAATTCAGAACAATTATTTGCTTTTTCCAGGATTCACCCTTATCATTTAAGTATGGAATTTCTTGAAAACATCGCTGAATACTACGATGAGCTTTATCCGGCAAGCGATGAGCTAAAAAAGTTTTACAAAGAAGAAACAAAACTGTTTGACACACCAGTCAAATACCTTAGCATTGGTTGCGGCTCAGGCACTTTTGAGCATTTTCTTTCAAGAGAAGGCGCTGATGTCACTGGACTTGAGACAGTTTCTTCACTTCTCGAATCAGCTAACCGCAAACGGCGTACCCAACTCATGGCATTGCGCTTTTTTCAGATGTCAAGTCTCGAAATGTGCAGATTTTTGGGAAAATCTTTTTACAATATCATCTCAATTCCTAACGACCGAATTATTTTCACCCACGACAAAACTCTAATGGCAAAACTTTTTTATGATTGCAAGCAACTTCTTGCCCAAAACGGCAAATTAATTATCAGACTTCCAAATTTTGATAGATTTAATGCAGAGCCAACGGCAAAACTCCCGGTTCGCGAGAGCATCCGCGTTCGCCTGTTCTCAAAGGTTCAGACTACGCCCGAAGGCAAAAAACTACTCTTTCAGGAACTTGAGACAGGAAACGGCAAGCGGCTTGTAGTTACTCACGATGCCGAAATTCTTCCGCTCACTAAAAATCAGATAGAAAGATACGCAAAGGAAGTCGGATTCAGTAAATTTGATTTCTACGGTGACTTAAATCACGGAGAATTTAACGCCAGATCCAACGAATTAATCGTAGTGATTTCATAATTTCACATTATTCATTATGCATTAATTAATCCGCCATTTTCCGTTATCTTTGATGAATCTGCTCGCAGGGATTTCAAGCAATCTTCCGTCTTCGCTCAACATTCGCACGAGTTGCTTAATTGGATTCACATCGATGATTCTGAAATCGGAGCCATCGTAGCGGATATGCAGGCCTTCGCTGGGAAGTTTTTTGCGTGCCTCGGCGTACCAGTTGTACTCATAGCTCAAACAACAGAGCAATCGACCGCATTGGCCGGAAATTTTTGTTGAATTGAGAGAAAGATTCTGCTCTTTTGCCATTTTGATTGAGACTGGCGGCAATTTATCGCGGATTGAGTGGCAGCAATAGGGGCGTCCGCAAACACCCAAGCCTCCGGTGATTCGGCTCTCGTCACGCACGCCAATCTGACGCAATTCGATTCGCATTTTAAAGACGCTGACCAAATCTTTGACAAGTTCACGGAAATCAACGCGGTTTTCACTGGAGAAGAAAAAGAGGGCCTTTGACTCTTCAAGAAGGAAATGTACGGCCACAAGTTTCATATCAAGTCCATGCTCAGTAACCTTTTCTTTGAAGATTTTAAAAGCCTCGTCTTCACGGTCGGCAAGCTCTTCGAATTTCTTCAAATCTTCTTCGTTTGCCTTGCGCTCAACTTTGACGATATCACTCGGTTTTAAGCCAACTGGATTTTTTGTGCGACCGAGAACAAGGGCCATGTCCTTTCCGTAGCGAGTCTGAATGATAACATGCTCACCTTTTTTGAGTTCTTCCTTTTCGGAGGTGACATACACTCCTTCGCTGGAATATTCCAGCCGGGTAAGATAAAGGACTTTTGGGTAAACGAAATGCTCGTCAGACCCCTCGGATTCCTCGTAACTCTTAAAATCCGCATCCTCAAGTTTTGTGATGTCCTCTTCGCTTTCGCTTATATCCTGTTCAAAAATGTCACTCATTTTTGCTGTCTCCTATTCCGCCATCAGGTCGATTATCATTCCTTGAATTTCTTCTACTTTTGCCAAAAGATTCAGATTCGCTCCGTGAAGAATCAACATTTCACTCGCCAGTTGGTTCAACTTTTGGTCGATAACCTGAATCTGGTACATCGGCTTGATAACCCGCCCGCTCCTCAATTTTTTCTGTTCGCGGGTCGTTATGAAATTATAATTGATTTTCACAATATATTTCATAAATTGACTGACTTTTTTTCGATATTTTTCCATTGCTTCTAGATTTTGCTGGTTTTTTAGCTGGTCTCCTGCCAAATCCATTGCATCTTTAAGAAAAACAATCGCTTCTTCCTGAGTCATGTCTGCAAGCTCGACGGGAAGTCCTTCTGAAAGAAGCTGAGCCGTCTCTTGATGTTTACTCAGGCTGTTTGCAAAAGCCGATTTTTCTTTTTTGGTTGTTTCCTGAGCTTTTTTGGCTTGACTCGCAACTTGCTGTGATGCCGCTTGCGTTGCCGCGAAATACAGTGACTGGGAGTTGAGTTGCGTGTTCACCGATTGGATTTCAGCCATTATATTGCCTTATTTGCCGCCCGACTGCGAATGCTCTGCATGTTTGAGAATTGCTCCGCGGCTTCGGTAAATTCGTCTTCTTTTTTAAGCGCGATACAATGACCGTGGAAAATAACATTTTCCTGAATTTCAAGATTTTTTGTTGAAATATTTCCGATGACCGCAGATGAAGAAAGCAATTTGATTCCATTGGGCGCATAAATGTCGCCGAGAACAATGCCTCCAAGAACGACAGACTGTGCCGTTACATTTCCGTTGATGCGAGCTTCGCTTCCAATATCGACATGACCAGTAGACTCAAGGTTGCCGTCGATGTCACCCTCCACACGGATAAAACCGTCTGCGTGCACATCACCCGAAATAGCCGAGCCTAAACCGATAATCGTTCTGACTGAAATGTCGTCCGTTAAAAATGCCATATTTTATTTTGCGAGCTTGATGTTTACATATTTTGCAGGGTCTACTACATCAGAACCAATGTGGACTTCGTAATGAAGGTGGGGACCGGTGGAAATACCAGTGCTTCCGATGTAGCCGATGATATCTCTCTGTGAAACAAACTGACCTTTTTTTACCCTCGTTGATGCCATGTGACAGTAACGAGTGTAGATTCCGTGCTTGTGCTTGATGATGACATAGTTGCCGAAACCTGAATCATAAGCGACCGTTACGACTTGGCCATTTGCAGTGGCGACGATTGGATCCCCGCTTCGCCATGTTGAAATGTCGAGACCTTTATGAATGTACCAGTTGCCTGTAATCGGGTGAGTCGTTTGACCGAAAGGCTGAGAAACATGTCCTATGCCTCCACGAACCGGCCAAATATTCGGGATGTCTGCGAAAAGGGTTTCCTGACTTTCAAGCATTTTTCCAAGCTGTTCAATCGGCTGGATAGTGCTTTCCAAATATGAAGAAAGCTGGCGCATGTCAGAAGCCTCTTTTGTAGAACCTGCGACTGTGTCCTGAGTGTCAAACAAAGAATTTAAGTCGCTGTCTGACATTGCTGCCTTTGCGACTGAAGAAGACTGGTTGATTCCCAAAAGTGAAAGGGTTTGAGAGAGAGATGAGCGGAATCGTTTTGCAGTTTGAAGAACATTGTTATTTTCGTCACGCAGTTCATCGAAACTGGCCAGCAATTCCCGGTTTTCCTTCATGGAGCGGGAAAGTTCCTCTCGGATTCCCAAATCTTGCTTTTTGAAATATACAAATGATGAGACGATTCCCACGATGAGGACGATACCGAAAGCAAGCGCGAAAACATTTGTGCGGAAATTGATGACCTTGCCTTGAGAATGCGGGACAATCATAATTGTGAGCTTTGAGTCGCAAACGCGGAAAACGCGAACAAAAAATTTTCCAATGCAAGCGCAAAGCCGCTGTAAGCCATGAAGAAGGGATGAGACTACATTCTTTTCAATCTTTTTATAATGTCTAGTTCGTGCCAATGAATTTTGCTCCACTTTTTAGGCTTAAAATTTATTTTTTGGTAATTCCTAAAAATATACCATATTGTTTTTGTTTCTGTCAAATCTCTGCCTTTGGACATTCTAATTTGACAGTTGAGACTTTCTCTGTTATTCTATCGGTATAATAAAAAAAGAGTTTAGCAAAAGTCCTAGCTCTAAAACAGTGAGTCTTCGTTCTTTGCGGAGATTCTTCATCATCATATCTATTTTGGAAGAAAGCCATGCAGTTTTTTGATACTCACGCCCATATCGGGCTCATTTATGAGGACCCGATTGAACAGTTGCGCGTTATTCAGCAAGCCAAACAAGCTGGAGTCACTCGCATTGTAAGCATAAATAACAGTCTCCACGACTTCAAAAAAGTCTATCCAAACATCAAGTCTATGCCTGGCGTATATCACGCTATCGGTGTTGCTCCAGTCGAAGTCACAAATCCTGGCAAAAATTGGATTCAGACTATTGAAGAAGGCCTCAAACTCCCGAATGTCATTGCTGTCGGCGAATGCGGACTAGATTACTACAAGCAGTTCGGCGACAAACGAATGCAGACCGAGCTTTTTATAACTCAACTTGAAATCGCAAAAAAATACGACAAGCCGGTCATTATTCACAGCCGCGATGCAGGAAAAGACATGTTCGATATTCTAAAAGAACGAATCCCGCCGGCTGGAGCAATTTTGCATTGCTATGGAGAAGATGCCGCCTACGCAAAAAAATGTCTTGAAGCAGGACTCAATGTTTATTTCTCATTTGCTGGAAATCTCACATATAGAAATGCGCATAACTTGCACGAAACGGTTTTGAACATTCCTCATGATCGAATCTTAATCGAAACCGAAAGTCCTTTCATGGTTCCTGCTGAATTCCGTGAGCGAAAACGAGCAATGCCGGCATATTTGCCTTCAACAGCGCGATTCTTGTCAGAAATGCTCGAAATCGACTTGGAAGAACTGAGCAAAATCCTCTGGACAAACAGCTGCAAGATTTTCCGTCTTCCGGAAGCATAAAATGTCCCTCTATCACCCAGTAAAAATCGGCTCACTTTCTCTTGATGGGAATTTGTTTCTCGCACCTGTTGCGGGATATTCTGACCGCGCCTTTCGCTCCATTTGTGCGGAATGCGGGGCGGATTTTGCCTACACGGAGATGGTGAGTTCCGAAGCCCTCACGCGGAATAACGAAAAGACCGAGCTTCTCATGGCCCGCGCCCCCAACGAAAAGGCCTATGCCGTTCAGATTTTCGGCGGAAACCCGGAGACGATGGCTAATGCCGCACGAATCGTCCTTGAAAAAACGACGGCTGAGTGCATAGACATAAACGGCGGCTGTCCTGTTCCTAAAATCATCAAGTCAAATGCAGGAAGCGCCCTCACACGCGACCCTGAGCATCTTTTTAAAATCGTAAGCGCCGTGGTTCGGGCGGTAGATGGGCGAGTTCCTGTCACAGTAAAATTCCGCTTGGGCTGGGATGCAGAGCATATCACCTGGAAGGAATGTGCCGAGGCCGCAATTAAGGCTGGAGCGGCGGCAATCACCATGCACGGAAGAACAAGAGCGCAAGGCTACGAGGGAAAGTCCGACTGGGCTGCCCTTGCCGAGCTTGTCAAATTCGTTGGCGAAAAAACTTCCAGATCAGGGCAGAAAATTCCTGTTTTTGGAAGCGGAGACGCCTTCACTCCCGAAGACGCAAAGCGGATGCTTGAGGAAACTGGCGTTGATGCCGTAATGTTCGCCCGCGGTGCAATGGGAAATCCCTTCTTGTTTACGAAAACCAGGGAATTGCTAACAAAAGGCACGATTACGGAAATTCCGGTGGAAAAACGCATTCAGGCAGGCTTCCGGGAACTCAACTTACTTGTACAAGACCACGGAGAGCTTTCTGCCTGTAGGGAAGCCCGCAAAAGATTCTGCGCTTACTCAAAAGGCTTGGAAGGCGGAGCTGCTTTGCGGAAAGAAATCGTAAGTGCTGAAAGCGTAGGAGATTATAAAAAGATATTTTCCGAAAAAATCTCTCAATTTTTCTAATATCTTCCAAAAACATCTGCAAATCACTACAATAATAGAATGTTTCGTATTTATGTAGAGCGCAAGCCGGGCTTCCAGAGTGAAGCGGCCAGCATTTTGGGTGAAATCAATGGATTTTTGGGCATTTCTTCTGTGAAGGGAGTGCGTTATTTCAACCGCTATGACATCGAGAACACTTCTGAAGATGTCTCAAAAATGGCGGCTTTGCGAATCTTCTCTGAGCCTCAGAGCGATTCTGTCGTCTACACATCGCTTGAAACCGACCCTAGCGACACTGTAATCATTTGGGAATATTTGCCGGGCCAGTACGACCAGCGTGCGGACAGCGCCGAGCAGTGTCTTTCACTTCTTCGCGAGTCTATGAAAAATACGGCCACCGTCGGCACTGAGCCTCCCCGCGTCCGATGTGCCAAAATGGTCATTCTTTCTGGCAGCGTTTCTGCCGATGAAGTGGCACGAATCCAGAAATATCTTATCAATCCTGTCGATTCCCGCCTTGCAAAGGCTGAAATCCCTGAGACTCTCGAAATGAAAACCGAAGTTCCAGCCGACATTCCAACAGTCGAAGGATTCATTTCTTACAATAAAAAAGAGCTTGACGCTTACCGCGAGAAGATGGGCTTGGCCATGGATTTGGCCGACATAAAGTTCCTGCAGGATTACTTCAAGTCAATCAAGCGAGACCCCACCGAAACTGAAATCCGCGTTCTTGACACTTATTGGAGCGACCACTGCCGTCACACCACTTTCAACACTGTTCTTAAAGACATCAAAATCGAAAAAGGCCCTTACGCCAAACTTTTCAAGGAATCCCTCAAAAATTACGAGGCCATGCACACTGACATCTATGCGAAACGAAAGGACAAGCCTCTCACCCTCATGGATATGGCTACAATCGGTGGAAAATATCTCCGCAAGCACGGTATGCTTGATGACATGGAAGTAAGCGAGGAAAACAATGCCTGCTCTATTTTCATCGATGTTCACTACACTACTGACGAAAAGGGAAATCCTCTCCCGGAGGGCAAAGAAGAGACCGAACAGTGGCTCTTGCAGTTTAAAAACGAAACACACAATCATCCTACAGAAATCGAGCCTTTCGGCGGTGCGGCAACATGTATCGGCGGCGCAATCCGCGACCCTCTTTCAGGACGAAGCTGGGTTTATCAGTCAATGCGCGTAACTGGTGCTGCCGATCCAACAGTTCCTTTGAGCGAGACTTTGCACGGTAAACTCCCTCAGATGAAGATTTGCCGTGAGGCAGCTCAGGGATTCTCTTCTTACGGAAACCAGATTGGCTTGACCACAGGTCAGGTAACAGAAGTCTATCATCCGGGCTTCGTGGCAAAACGAATGGAATTGGGTGCTGTAATTGCAGCTTCTCCATACAAAACCGTTATGCGCGAGACTCCAGAAGAAGGTGACATCATCATCCTTCTTGGCGGTGGAACAGGACGAGACGGTATCGGTGGAGCTACAGGCTCATCAAAAGTTCACACAGAAAAATCAGTTACTACAGCGGCTGCCGAAGTTCAGAAGGGAAATGCCGTTGAGGAACGAAAAATTCAGCGTCTTTTCCGAAATCCTGAAGTAAGCCACATGATTCGCCGCTCAAATGACTTTGGTGCCGGCGGTGTTTCTGTAGCTGTGGGCGAGCTTGCCCCGGGACTGGACATCAATCTTGACGCCGTTCCAAAGAAATACGAAGGCTTGAACGGAACAGAGCTTGCAATTTCTGAATCACAGGAACGAATGGCTGTAGTTGTCCGCAAAGGCGATGTAGATAAATTCATCAAATACTGTAATGACGAGAACTTGAATGCTGTCGTTGTTGCGACCGTAACCGACAAAAACAAGCTCACAATGAAATGGCGGGGAAAGACAATCGTTGACATTGACCGCTCATTCCTGGATTCAGCGGGCGCAGTTCACACGGCAAAGGCTTCAATCGAATCTCCGACCGAACAGCACTCTTCTCCGCTCGTAAAACCGCTTGAAAGCGTGGCGAAAGTCTTGGGAAAGGCGGCGAGCGCGACTGGCGAAAGTGGCGGCGAGCAACCGACGGCAGAGCAAATGCGACAAGCGTTCATCGAAAATATCAGGGATTTGGCTTGCTGTTCTCAGCGCGGCTTGCAGGAGCGATTTGACGGCTCAATCGGCGCAAGCACGGTTCTCTTCCCCTTCGGCGGAAAATATCAGGGAACGCCGGAATGTGCTATGTCGGCGAAAATTCCAGTCATCTCACCCCGCGAGACTTCAACGGTCAGCCTGATGTCTTACGGTTACGACCCACGCGTTGCCCAATGGTCTCCATGGCACGGAGCTCAGACAGCAATCCTTTCTTCTCTGGCAAAAATCACCTGTATCGGCGGCAAGGCAACAACAAGCCGCATGAGCTATCAGGAATTCTTCGGTCGCGCGGTTGACGCTCACACTTGGGGCTACCCTGCGGCGGCACTTTTGGGTTCAGTTGATGCCCAGCGTGAAATGGGCTGTGCTTCAATCGGCGGAAAAGATTCAATGAGCGGAACTTTCGAGCATTTGAATGTTCCTCACACTCTGGTTTCATTCGCCGTTGCTCACGACGAGGCTAAAAATGTTCAGTCTGGCTCATTCAAAAAGAGCGGAAGCTACATTTATCTCGTTCAGGTTCCATATTCAAAAGAACTTGCCCCTGACTGGGAGGCTTTCAAAAAGAATTCCGATGCCCTTTACGAACTCAACAAGGCCGGTAAAATCAACGCTATGTATCCTGTAGGAGCGGGCGGAATTGCCGAAGCTGTCACAAAGATGGCATTCGGAAACAAAATCGGCGTTCAGCTGACCCAGATTCCGACATCTGCGACAATCATCGGCTTCCATCGCAACGCAAATGATACAATCGCCGACCTTTTCACTCCTCAATACGGCTCAATCATCGTTGAGACAGACGATGACAAGTTTGAAAACGGCGGATTCGTGAACACAACTGTAATCCGAATCGGAAACACACAGAAAGATCCGATTATCTCATTCGAGATGAAGGGCGTTGCTCCGCTTCCAAAAGCAGAAATCAAGCTTTCTGACCTTTACGAAGCATGGGAATCTAAACTTACAAAAGTATTCCCGCCAGTTTCTTCTGTTAAAAAAGAAGAAAATCTCCCGGATTGGGCAAAAGCAGAGCA